>Ga0256405_10003802_pt1 | contig 30259 bp, 25 predicted proteins | sample RumenRJG_02DNA_FD_189096 | JGI IMG/M metagenome (GOLD analysis project Ga0256405, IMG submission 189096) | Bovine rumen microbial communities from Lethbridge, Alberta, Canada - RJG_02 | ecosystem: Host-associated > Mammals > Digestive system > Stomach > Rumen | place: Canada: Alberta...
AGCTTTAATGCTTCTTCTTTGAATTCTTTACTGTACTTCATAGTCGTTTTCCCTTTCTGGTTTTATTATTTATATTCTACCAGATTTTTGGGTGTTTGTCGACTGCTATTTAAGTATAACACTTCATACGCGAAAAAGTATACTTACAAACAAATTGACAAATACCTTTGGTACTATGCGAATAACTGTGCAAATAGAATTATAAGATTTGATTAACAAGAGTATTGCATTTTCTGAATCGTATAGGTATGTAAAAAAGCCCGAGAATCTATCTCGGGCTTTTATTATTCAAAACGAGCAAGCAATTTTGTGACGAACTGTTTCAAGGCGGTACTTTAAACCAAAGCAAAAGGAAGTCACAGCGGCTTTCACCGCTGCCTTGAACAACGCTTGCAGGGTAGTAAGCTATCCGGCAACTAACTTAACTGCACTCAACATGACAAATGTTGGTCTGACGACCTAAAAGGATGTTACCGTAATGTGCAGCAAACGCTTACTACAATTTGATTATACTATTCATATTATGATTTGTCAAGCTGCTCCATAAAGAAGTTATTGTCGATCAGGCTGACCTCATTTTCCTTTGTCGGTTTTCCCATAACAAGAACTATATCGGCTTCTTCGGCGCTTGCAGCGACCTGTGCATCCTGCGATCTGAAAAGAACATCGAGATAATCGTTTAGCGAGAAAGCATTGTTTCTCACCATTTCGCCGTAATATCCTTTGTCAGTGTTAACGACGCCGTCAAAAACGATGACTCTGTTCTGAACGTCAACATAGCCGTAATTTATCTTGCGGTATTTGCCCGTCAGATAGTGAGTAAAGAAACAGTTCTTCGGGTCATACAGCTGGATATCCTCGCCTGTTTTGCTGACTGCCATAGCGCCCACAAAGCACTCGTCGATCTCCTTGAATGTGTCGTAGCCCGAGTACAGATTGATGTTTGCTGATACAGTGTCGACCGAGTCTTTCGCTGCATTAAGATCAATGTCTATGTATTCGGCAGCATTGCTGTGCGTAATGTCGCCACTGAAAACGAGAGCACCCGACTTGTAATTCGCATTCCAACCAATGTATATCCTCTCACCGTTAAGATCAACGCCGCTGGCGTGAAGATCAACATCGACCCTCTGCTTGTCGTTCCAATAAACAAAGAAACGCAGCCTGTTGACGTTTTCGGGGATCTTGTAAGCAAGCCCTGAACGGATATATCCACCCTCAGAGGACTTGTCCGTTACTCTTATAGATGACTGGTCAAGATCGTATTCCGGTGCGCTGACATATACTCTCTTGCCTCTGAGAACTGTTTCATTGGCGTTGAGCCTGTCAAGCAGCAGGGGAGACAGCACATCAAGTACGCACTGCGCCTCATAGTATTTCTCATCTTTCCATGCACTCTCAGGTCTTGAAAAGAACGACATCAGGCTGACAAGAGTCTGCGTTTTGAGCGATGAAGCGTTCGGTGCGAGCCTTGCAAGGATATCCTGTGTTTTATAATTATGCCTGATAAGATATGTCAGGCTGCGCAGCATCATGCCCGGGCGCTGAGCATAGTAATCAAGAGCCTGTGGGTTGCTGCTTTCAACGAGATACTTTGCCCTTGACTCCCACGAGTGCATATCGCCATTTCTGAACGATGCAACAGCCTCAGCATATTCTTTCCTGCGGCTGTACTCATTGTAGTCGATATATTTGAGCATAAGAAGGGTACGCTCACCCTTTTTGTTTGAAAGGATAAGGTTCGATTTGAAATCGTCAATAGGGTAGCTTTCAAGCAGCTTAACGATAAGGCGCTTCTGCGAGGTCTTGAAATGAAAACCTGCACGGGTAAGCGCATAGTCCATGCATTTCCACACGTCGCCTGTGTGCTGACAAATTGCGTGCAGATCAGCCAGCTTTTCATCTGATGAAAGTGTATCTGATGTAAAAATAGTATTGAAAACATCAAGCAGATTTTGCTTGAATGTTATATTCACACTGCAAATTTGTTCAGCTGACAGCTTTTTAACGCACTCACGGATAATAAGCCTCTGCTTGTCGTCCATGCGCTCGGTTACTGAAAGTATCTTGCGATAGGGGAGTATGTATTCGTCTTTCACATCTACCAGTGAAATAACTTTCGCTGCAAGCAGCATTGCATCTGGAGCCGTTTTTGTTGTGTCAGCCATTTCAGGCAGCCAGCCCCTTGATACTCTTGTGCCCGTGAACTCTTCAATGCCATAAGTCGAAAGGTAATGGAGCATCTGATGAAATCTGAACACTGCCTCGTCAATTGCCATTACCTGCGACGTAAAGTTCGGATACATCGGTTTAGCTTTGACATCACCAATGTAGCTCTTGACACGCTCAACAAAGCTGTCAACGCCCAAAGACTTCGCAAGTCTGATAATATCTTTAGGGGAAAGCGTGTAACCAAGATGCAGCAGCTCCTCGTTGGCAGTCATGGCCTTTACAAGCGCTGCATCGCACAATTCGACAGTATTGTTTGCGATACAAACAAGTCTGAGCTCTGTAAACAGCAGCTGATTAAATGTCATAGCTATCCCTCCATTGTGTGTCTGAAATTATGCTCTGTTGTCAGCAGAGTATTATAATATAACAGATGCAGCCCAGCTTGTCAAGTGAGTTCATATATTTTTTACATTCATTTCTGGTTACTGTTTTTTCATTTGCCGTCTTAGTATAGAGTGTTTTCTCGTTATGGGAAGTTGACACCAAATTTTGATAATGATCATGATTCTTGTGCTCTTTATGTTGTAGTTGAGATGATCGTGAACTACTACTGGTTGAGTTTCGTATTGTACAAAAAAATAACACTGCTCGATAATACTACATTTTTTGGTGATTTCATCAGTTTAATCTGTATTTTATAGCAAATTGTTGCCATTTTGCTGAATTATTAATCTTTTTGTTGACATTATGATGTTGTTTTGATATAATAAATCTATGAATTTATTTGAGAAAACACTTGAAAAATAGCTTCCGTCAAATGAACATTTTTTCGAAATATTAAAATTCTAATGGGTTATTTCTTCTAGTGTATAACTTTTGCATAATAATATCGAGCATTGGTGGAAATGAATGAAGAAAAAGATAAATAGATTTGATCATTGGAAGGGCATAGCTGCACTTTTGATTATTTATGATATCGTCGCTGTCTCTGCATCATATGTTATTGCTCTTTGGCTCAGATTTGATGGTAGATATTCGCTGATACCGTCCGAATACTATGTTAGTTGGTTAAAGTTTTGTCCTATATATGCAGTCTTCTGCATTGTAGTATTTCATTTTTTCAGACTTTACAGAAGTATGTGGAGATTTGCAAGCTTTAGCGAGTTGATTAGGACTTTTATTGCTTCTACAATCACTTCTGTGTGTCATGCTGTTGGCATCACTGTTTTGTTTGAGCGGATGCCGATTTCATACTACATTATGGGAGCTGTCTTCCAGTTCTTTGCTGTGTTGAGTGTTAGATTTATTTACAGATTAGTTCTCCTACTCAATAATGACAAGCAGATAAGTAAAAAAACGAATAATGTCATGATTATCGGTGCTGGTGCAGCAGGTCAGATGATACTTCGCGATGTCAATCGTGCGATGGAGCTTGATGATAGAGTTGTATGTATAGTAGATGATAATAAGAACAAATGGAACAGATATATAGACGGCATTCCAATAGTCGGCGGAAGAGATTCCATATTTGAAAATGTAAACAAGTATAATATCTCAAAAATCTACATAGCTCTTCCTTCCGTTACGATGGAGGATCGCAGGGAAATCCTTAACATATGTAGAGAAACATCCTGTGAGCTAAAAAATCTCCCGGGTATGTATCAGTTGGTATCTGGTGAAGTTAGTGTTTCAAACCTTAAAAACGTATCTATCGAAGACCTTCTTGGCAGAGATACGATAAAAGTCGAGATGCGGGAAGTTTTTGACTTCATTCATGGCAAAACAGTTTTGGTTACTGGCGGTGGGGGATCTATTGGTTCTGAACTTTGCAGACAGGTTGCTGCGCATAATCCTAAGAGACTGATAATCCTTGATGTTTACGAGAACAATGCATATGATATTCAGCTCGAATTAAAGGAAAAACATCCTGAGCTTGATCTTGTTACCCTTATCGGCTCGGTTAGAGATTCAAGAAAGATGTTCCAGGTGTTTGACCGATACAGACCCGATATCGTATATCACGCCGCAGCACACAAGCATGTTCCCCTTATGGAGGACAGCCCGTGCGAGGCAATAAAGAACAACGCTATCGGTACATACAAGACCGCTTATGCCGCAATGCTTCACGGCTGCAAAAGATTTGTCCTTATCTCAACGGACAAGGCAGTCAACCCGACAAATATTATGGGCGCAAGCAAAAGGCTTTGCGAAATGATAATTCAGAGCTTTGACGCAAAGATAAAGCAAGGCAAAGCAAATGAGATCCCTCAGCTGTTTACACATACAGCTAAAAGGTCGGACGTTGAGGACAAGGAGCTGTTCAAAAACATCAGGACCGAATTTGTCGCCCTGCGTTTTGGCAACGTCCTCGGCTCAAACGGAAGCGTTATCCCGATCTTTAAGAAACAGATCGAAAAGGGCGGTCCCGTTACAGTCACACACCCGGATATTATCCGTTACTTCATGACTATCCCCGAAGCTGTAAGCCTTGTGCTTCTTGCCGGGACGTATGCTAAAGGCGGAGAAATATTCGTTCTTGATATGGGGTCGCCGGTTAAGATCGATACACTTGCAAGAAACCTGATTCGTTTGTCCGGATACAAGCCGGATGTAGATATAAAAGTAGAATATACAGGCTTGCGACCTGGAGAAAAGCTGTATGAAGAGAAACTTATGGCTGAAGAGGGATTGAGAAAAACTCAAAACGATAAAATTCACATAGGTTGCCCTATACCTTTTGATACTGATGAGTTTTTGCGGCAACTAGGACCTTTGATGGATGCGGCTTATGCAAACAGTAAGGACATTCGTGAGATAGTTGCTTCTATGGTTACAACCTATCATCAGGAGGGCGTAGAAGGTACTAAATGTGACGCTTACAAAAAACTAGTTGCCAGTATGGCAGAATGAGATTTGATAATTGAAAGGATCAAAAATGAATAATCTGTTGATAATCGGCGCAGGGCAGTACGGCGCAATGATAAAAGAGTCTGCCAGAGCGCTGAATTTGTATGATAGAATAGATTTTCTCGATGACAACAGCGAGCTTGCTATTGGTAAGATAAAAGACTACAGGGAGTTTTCTGACAGATATCAGTGTGCGATAGTTGCTATCGGCAATGCTGATATTCGTGTTGAGACTACCGAAAAGCTCAAAGAGGCTGGCTACGAGATAGTTTCGTTCATCAGCCGCAGAGCTTATGTCAGCCAGTCAGCTAAAATTGCTGAGGGCTGCGTTATCGAACCGATGTCCGTTATCGGTACTGCCGTTGAGGTCGGCAAATGCACGATAGTTTCCAGCGGTGCGGTGGTAAACCACAACTCGTTTGTCGGTGAGGGCTGTCACCTCGACTGCAATTCAACGGTTTGTTCAAACACAACTGTTCCGCCGAGGACAAAGGTGGACTACGGCGTAGTATTCAGAAATCATTAGTTTAGAAAAAGTGAAAGAATATGAATTATCTATTTGTAGTGGCGCACCCTGATGATGAAGTGCTTGGTGCAGGTGCAACCATTCGGAAGATGGTTGACAGCGGTCATAAGGTCGCAGTAGCGATTATGTCCGGTCAGGCATCTGCAAGAAAAAACCTTTCTGCTACCCTTAGAGACGATGAACAGAAGGCAATGGATGTTATGGGTGTACATAAGGTTTTTCATGCGGATTTCGACTCCCGTTATCTGCTTTGTTATGTAGCCCGTAAACACGCTGTTTACGGGTGAATTTTTTTGGCAAAAACGCTGATTTGGTGCTTGTTTGGTGCTTAGTGCCTTAAAAGCCCGATTCTACGCGCCCAGAGCCTGTGCTATTATGTTTGAGCCCTGCAATTTGCTGTCTTTGAAGGCGTGGCTGTATATCCTCAGGGTCGTCTGCGGTGTGGAGTGCCCCAGCGACGCTGCGACAGTGACAGGGTCAACGCCTGCACGGATCTGCATACTTGCGTTGAGGTGTCTGAACATATGGATTCCGTAGAACGGGATGCCATGCTGTTCGCAGGTCTTGCGCAGCCACCAGTACGGCACGTTGACGCCGATAGGCTCACCGTTGTCCCTTGTGAACAGTCTGTCGGTCTCGACCCAATCACCGCCCAGCTCGAACTTGTCTTTGCCCTGCTGGAACTTGTGCGCTCTGAGAATTTCGATTATGTTCTGCGGAACGTAGATAGTCCGTATCGACTGCTCGGTCTTGGTCGCCGAGGTGAACACGCCGTAGCCCTCAACATAGTTTGATGTTCTGCTGATGCTGACAGCTCCCGTGTCGAAGTTGATGTCCTTCCATTCAAGTCCGAGCAGCTCGCCACGCCGCATACCTGTGTAGATCGCAAGGTTGAAGAACAGCTTGTACTTGAGCGGTGCAGTCTCGAGGACTTTGAGCAGTTTCTTTGTTTCCTCAATGGTGAGAATCTTCTTCTCCTTTGTTCGTGAAATCTCACCGTTGGCGTTGTACTTCGGTATCGACACTCGCTTGCAGGGATTGTTCAGCAGCATATCGTTTTTCATTGCGTAGTCGAACACCATCGAGATGAACGACAGGAAGTGGACGATGCTCTTTCTTGAAAGCGGCCCGCCTGTGTTCTTGTTCGCACCGTTTTGTGCCAGCGAGTTGATGAACATCTGGATATCGTGCGCTGTTATCTTGTCTAGCCTTTTGTAGCCGAGCACGGGATAAACTCTTTCGGCGATTTGTCTTGTTCTTGTCATTGTTGAAGGCCGGTAGTTGAGCTTTGCATGATCCTCGAACCACTGCTCGGCGAACACCTGGAACTTCACGACTGCGCTTATTGTTCCTCCCTTGCATTCTTCCTCAAACAATACAGCCTGTTTCTCTGCTTCTTTTCTTGCCTGCTTATCCGTCATGCCGGACGGGATACGCCAGGTCTTTGTACGTTTTACTTGTTTTCCTTTGACATCGTATCCCATTGATACGATTATCCTATATGACGGTCCTCTTCTGACTAATGCAGCCATCTGATCACCTCTCCTTTCGTGGATCGCATACGGGCAGTGTACAGCATACCATACTTGTATCTGTAAATCCAGACCGATGCGTTTGTTTTAATCTTCTCAACATAATTTTCTACCTTTGTGATATCAATCCTGCAATGTATTTGTGCAGGATACTTATTTTTGTTCATCGTAATTACGACCTTTCATATTAAATTTTTTACTGTGACGGGATTTTTCATCCCGCCGTTAAGAAAAAGAACACAACTATTCTGTTCTCACTGCGAACCCTGAAATACAGCCCGTGACGCCAGTGAATTCTTTCGCAGACACGCCGAAAGAGAGTCACTTTTCAGATTTTGACGCCTGCAAAATTAACTTACGCCGATTTTGACTCCATTGACCAGAACTGCGAAAGCCCCGCAAACTCGCCGAGCTTTGCTCGATGATGTGGGTGCGCAGGCGGCAAATGACGTCAGCGCTTTTACCTGCAAAGTTCCAAACGTGTCATTTTCAGCGCCATTCTGAGCCTTGATGAAAACTGCCGATCCGGCAGTTATGACAGCTTGATTATTTCTTTCTGCCAATGATGAGCCGTGAGCGGCTCACACTTGCACGACGCTGCCCTGTGCGGCGTTTTGTTCCTGCGGGTCGGGCAGTTTCTCCACCGAGCGTGGAAGTTCGCACAGATCGCGCGACAGCCGCTGAGCCATTTCTGCTTTGTCGAGCATAGCCACGCTGATGTTCTTTCCGCTGCCTGTACGCACCGTTGTGGTGTTGCGTCCGCCGATCTGTTTGAGTATACCGCCGTCGGCGAGCTGTCTGAGCAGCTCTTTTTTTCTGATAGAGAAGTGCTCGTTCTGGTCGGCGCAGAACCTTGTGACCTCTCTGAGTGCAACGTCTGTGAGCAGGTAGTAGTATTTATCGTCCTCGATCCCGAGGTATCCTTTCTGCGGAGCTGAACCGCTGTTTTTGTTCGCAACGTAGCAAGTGCCGCTTTCGATAAGACAGCACAGCTTTTCACAGAACCGAAAGACTGGGTCTTCCTCGGTCAGCAGCTCGGCATTTTTGCTGCAGCTTTCGATGAGCGCCTCGTCAAACTCATTTTCAAAGCGTTCGTACTCACCGGGCCTGAGCATTCCGCAGTCCTTGACGAAATCACGCAGGAACACAAAACCGAGCTTGAGATGTGCAAGCATATCGGGCGTTCGGTTGTGAAACCTTATGCCTTTTTCGGTGAGCAGTTTTGTGTAGCCCGAGCGGTAACTGCGGAAACCGCCGGCAAGGACTTTGACAAAATCCTTCTCGCTTTTGAGATAATTCTTCTTTAGCCAGTCAGTGTACAGCATCATTATCCCAGCCAGCACACCCTCGTCGGCTTTCTGCTGGAACTCGCTCAGCACGTCAAGGTCGATGTCGCCTTCGCTCAGCTCGACGTTGAAGTACCTCGCACAGCCCGACACTGAGATGCTCGGTACGAACTCTGCGGTGATGAGTGCGTTGCCTGTCGGCGGTTTGCTCCTTTGCAGTTCGGATCTGCAGTTGAGCCTTGCCCTGCCGATGCGGTCGCCGTAGAACCTTGAAATGTTCTGCGCAATGCTCTTCATGTCCCTTTCCTGATACAGTCCGCTCGGGTGATAGTCGTCGATGCAGGTGAGCACATCTTTGAGATAGTAGACATTTTCAAGCACGCTGTTTGCGGTGTCGTGGAAGGACATTGGCAGGTCGCTGGCGGTAAAGCTGCCGAAGAAGGACAGGAACAAAGCTGCGATGGTCGACTTGCGGCAGCCTGTTTTGCCGATGAGTGCCGTGACGAATTTCGGCTCGCAGCCTGCCTTTTTCAGAAAGTGATTGAGCGGTGACAGGAAGGTCACCGACAAAAGCGGCAGCAGAACTTTCTGCGGTGCAAAGCTCTGTTCCATCATTGCGTAGGCGTAGAACACATCGCCCTTGTCCACGGGTTTGTCAAAGCGGTAACGGCCGAGCTTGCCTTTGAGGTCAACGGTGTACGGGCTGTTTTTGTTCGGCATCAGGAAAACATACTCGCCGTCTATCAGTTTCCAGCCTGTCTGTGCGTAGATTGTCTCGCTCGGCACATCGCCGCTCGTGGTCATTATTGCGTGCGAAATTTTAGCAAGCACGCTTTGCTTCGGCACCGCAGCTCCTTTCTTTCCCCAGCGCTGTATCAGCCATTTCATCGACATCATTTCGTCGGCTGACACGACCTGCTCGGGCAGAACGGTACCCGACTTGTGCGTTGCGGCAACTCTGAATCGTTTGCTCGGCTCGTTGCCGTCATCGTAGGTGACCTCGGCTCTGAGCACCGGAACGAAGTCGGCAAGCTTGACGTGCTCGGTGCTGTTCTTGGTCACCACCTCCTCGTAAAGACAGCCGTCTTTGACAAGGTAGGGTTTTTCGTAGACGCTCTCGTCCACATTGGTTTGAATTTCGTTGTCTGTCATTCAAAGACCTCTCTTTCATTTAATATTTTCGGGCGTAAAAAAAGAGCGCTGCGCCCCGGGGCTGACGCAGTGCCCTTGATAAAACCCTCTACTTATATTATGGGGTGAAAAATGCCCGATGCAGAAAATCAGCGGACAATTAAAAACCGTTCAGAAGACAATTTTCGATGCTGATTTTTGCAAAAATAGTACCCCCTATCTATTTTCGCCGAACAAAACGAGCAAGGCAAGAATGTGGTGCAAAAGCCGCATCTGCGCACTTTGCACAAGTCGAACGCAAAACGAACAAAAACGAGCAAAACGAACAGATCATTCTTTTTGCAAATTTTTATTTTGAGAGGAAAATTTTTATTTATAATCGAAGCCGTAAGCAAAATCTTATAGAATTTGTTGAAACGAAGAACAGACAGCTCGTGAGCAAGTACTCACTGAGCTGTTTTTCTTTATGTGTCCAAAAATATTCCCTGTTAAAAGCTGCTGCCCTGCAAATTTACTGTACAATATTTTACCCCACAAGCTGTTCGGAGTGTGCTATACTGGGCTTGTGGAAAACGAAAAAGCAAAAGGGGGAAACAGCTATGCGAGGCGACTATATCATGCTGATAAACGATGAGCACGTTATCGTGCGCAGGAGAGGGTATCTGCTGGGCGAGCTGACGGTGATGATGATGAACACGCCTGTTGAGATCGTCAGCGACATCTCATACATACTGGAGCTGCTCAAAAAGCTGCCGTTCATACATCGGTTCAAGTACCCGTATGTGCCGACAAAGCAGCAGGTCACCGACATAAACGCACCCAAAGGGCTGCCAACGCCGTCGGAGATAAGGACTGCGGACAGGCTGCTGCGTATTCTGTACGGCTTGATAGCGAACACTGAGGTCGGTGAAGCCGTTATCAATTTTGAGCTTGACCCGCCTGCAAAGATAGAGCTTAGCGAGAAAACAAAGCACAGATACCTCGAACAGGTGGAGCGGTACACGAAGATGTTCAACGAGCTTTACCTGCTGGGGACGGACTTTTACGTGATGTACAACTATTGCCGTGAGTTTGTCGACAAAACGCTGACTCTGCTTGAAAGGCTCGACAGCAGCGAGCTTTCCGAGGCTTATGAGTACATCACATATCCGCACGACCTTTTCTCGATGAAAAACTTCAAAGAGCCGCTTGAGGGCGAGTATCAGCCGGGCGACTCGATGGTTTTGCAGTATATCCCGCTCATAGACAACTCAGGGGAGTACTGCATTGCCGAGGTGTTCCGCATGGACACGCTGCAGGGACTGCTCAAGACCGACTTCGTCAGAGGGCTGATGAAAGGGCATTTTCCACGCAAATGCGGGCATTGCGGGCGGTATTTCCTGATGACGAAGGGCTATCACACCAAGTTCTGCGATATGCCGTCGCCCGAGGACCTCATGCGCAGCTGTCGGCAGGTGGAGTACGCAAAAACGGGCATCAAGGAGAACAAGGCGGACGACCCGCTGTATCAGTGCTTTCAGCGGTGCGCCGGCAGGCTGACAAAGGCATTCCAGCGTGGAACTATCAGCGAAGAGGAGAAAAACACACTGCTGCGTGCGGCGGAGGATACGTACTTTGAGGCGGTGTCATCGCCGACCTACACAAATGTGCAGTTTGAACAGGCGCTGAGCAGCGAGAACCTGTACAGGCTGTGCGGGATCGAGTACAAGGGCAGAGGCAGACCGAGATCTGTTCGACGAACAAAAACAGTAAAACGAACAGAAAACGAGCAGAGCAAACAGCGCAGCTGCGCAGTTTGAGACAGTTTGTTCGTTTGCTCGGCGAAAATTCAGGGGGAGGGGGTACTGTGACGAATGAACAGCTCGTCATGAGCTATTATAACGGCGAAAAGGGCGCACTTGCGCAGTTATATGAGATAAACAAGGGATATATCCGAAAACTCGTCAAAAGTGCGGTGAAAAGATACGCAGGCTACATCTCGGTCAAGGACGACAGCAAGGACCTGTTCCAGATCGCATCGCTGGAGTTTGTCGAGCGCATACAAAAAGGCGGATTTGACCCGCAAAAGGGCGGTCTGCTGACATACCTCACGCCCTATCTGAAAGCGAGGATACTCGAATACATAGCGCAGACAAGCTCGATGTTCCAGCTTGACAGCAAGAGATTTGCATTAACTGCAAAGTGCAGGACGCTGAGAAAGAAATGGCGTTCAAATGCCGAAATTGCGCAGGAACTTGGTATTCCAGAACGCACGGTGAAGCAGTATCTGCGGTATCCGTTCGGGCACACTGCGATTGTGAACGGCGAATCGCACGATGAGCACTGCGTCAGTGAGTGCATACTGCCTGCAAAAGAGCGCAGTGCGGAGAGCATTGTCTACCGAAAGTGGTGCCTGCTGTACACGAAAGAGCTTTTTGAACAGCTCTCGGCAAAGGACAAGTGGGTGCTCGGCTCGTATTACGGGGTGTACGGCTATGAACAGCTGTCGAGCGAGGAGATAGGCGGCATTCTGACGATAAGCCGTGATGCAGTGCTAAAGCGTGTAAAATCAATACTTTGCAGGCTCAGAAAGCTGTATTATCAGAACAGCAGGCTGTACGTCTGGCGCAGGGCACACCGCCTTGTGTGGGACGCAATAGAAGAGTAGGCGGTCAGGCAGACAGTTTGACCGCTTTTTTCTTTTGCAGATCGCACAAAAATACGATTGTTCTGCAAAATCTATGCCATTGATAACATCACTAAATTTGTATGCCACAAACGATTGCTCGAATGCAGACACTATATGTTGTGCGCACTTACTTTGACAAAAATACAATATTTTAACAAATAATAGCGTCTTTTGTTGAAATTATCAGTTTGTACTACTTATTATATAAAAATATTGCCATTTTGCCGAAATACGCCGATTTTGATTGACTTTGTTGCAAGATTGTGATAGAATTATGATTGTATCGTTATGTCATAAAACTATGCCTTGTTGTTTCGCAGATTTCTGAGGTTTTTGAAAAGCAAAGCGTATTGAAACGGCGGGAAACGGCAGGTTTCGGCATACCGGGAATATGATTTGATAATTGAAAGGATCAAAAATGAATAATCTGTTGATAATCGGCGCAGGGCAGTACGGCGCAATGATAAAAGAGTCTGCCAGAGCGCTGAACTTGTATGATAGAATAGATTTTCTCGATGACAACAGCGAGCTTGCAATAGGCAAGATAAAAGAGTACAGGGAGTTTTCAGACAGATACCAGTGTGCTATCGTTGCTATCGGAAACCCTGATATTCGTGTCGAGACTACCGAAAAGCTCAAAGAGGCAGGCTACGAGATAGTTTCGTTCATCAGCCGCAGAGCTTATGTCAGCCAGTCGGCGAAAATTGCAGAGGGCTGTGTTATCGAGCCGATGTCGGTTATTGGTACTGCTGTTGAAGTCGGCAAATGCACGATAGTTTCCAGCGGTGCGGTGGTCAACCACAACTCGTTTGTCGGTGAGGGCTGTCACCTCGACTGCAATTCAACGGTTTGTTCAAACACAACTGTTCCGCCGAGGACAAAGGTGGACTACGGCGTAGTATTCAGAAATAAATAAATTCATTTCAGAGGATCTTTGTTATGGGTAAGAAGTTCAGAAAATTTATCAAAGTCTCCGCAATAATTCTCGGAGTCGCATTCTTCATTATGAAGATGATCGCAAAGAAACAAAAGGCTGCTTCGTATTATGAGGACGAGCCTATTGAGCAGAACGATATGCAGGGCAAGAACGTTGTTTTCGTTGAGGACGAGGACGATGAGGTCAATGCAGACGGTAAGCAGGGTCACCTCGAGGCAACCGGTATCACGAATCACTATCCGACTTTCTATGAGAAGTTCATAAAGCGTGGATTTGACGTGGTGCTCTCGTTCTTTGGTATGGTTTGTCTTGCACCTGTTTATGCAGTGACAGCACTTTGCATCAAAAAGGACGATCCGGGTCCGGCAATCTTCTGCCAGAAGAGAGTCGGCGAGGACAAGAGGTACTTCAAACTGTTCAAGTTCAGATCAATGAGACTTGACACGCCTAAGAATGTACCGACGCATATGCTCGACAACCCCGACCAGTACATACTCAAGAGCGGAAAGATAATCAGAAAGCTGTCTATTGACGAGCTCCCGCAGCTGTGGAACATCTTCATCGGCAATATGAGCATCATCGGACCGAGACCTGCTCTGTGGAATCAGGATTTTCTGACTGCTGAAAGAGACAAGTACGGTGCAAACGACATCAAGCCGGGCCTTACAGGCCTTGCACAGATCAAGGGAAGAGACGAACTGGAAATTCCGGAAAAGGCAAAGCTTGACGGACTGTATGCACAGAACCTGAAGGGTTCGAGTATGTCCGGTTTGCTTATGGATACCAAGATCATGATGGGCTCTGTATACGCTGTGCTAAGAAGCCAGGGCGTAGTCGAGGGCGGCACAGGTCAGATGGCTAAAGAATTTGAAAAGGCTGATGCGTTATGAAGAAAATACTCATCACAGGTGCTGGCAGCTACATAGGCACCTCGTTTGAAAAATATATGGAGCAGTTCGGAAATGACTACTCTGTTGATACAGTTGATATGATCGGTGATAGCTGGAAGAGCGTAAGCTTTTCCGGCTATGACTGTGTTTTTCATGTTGCGGGTATTGCACATCAGAAAGAAACATTAGAGAATGCACATCTCTATTATGAAGTTAATAGAAATCTTGCTATAGCAACAGCAAAGAAAGCTAAGCGTGATGGAGTTAAGCAGTTTGTTCTGCTTAGCTCTATGAGTGTTTATGGAATGGAAACTGGGGTTATTACCAAAAAAACAATACCGCATCCCAAGAGTCATTATGGTAAGTCAAAGCTTCAGGCAGATGAAAGAATAGTTAAACTTGATTGTGATACATTTCGAGTTGCAATACTCCGACCCCCTATGGTTTATGGAGATGGGTGCAAAGGAAATTATCAAAGGTTGAGAAGTTTTGCGCTCAAGTCACCGATATTCCCAGATTATCCAAATAAGAGATCGATGGTTTACATTGATAATCTGTGTGCGTTTGTAAAAAGAGTTATAGATGAAACAAACTACGGACTGTTCTTTCCGCAGGATCGTAAGTATATTAATACAAGTGAAATGGTTAAGGAGATTGCAACACAAAATGGAAAGGATATAAAACTTACCAAAGTATTCAATCCATTTATTCGTATTGCACCATTTGGAATAGTAAAAAAAGTCTTCGGTAGTTTGACATATGAAAGATGTCTTTCTGAAAATAAGAAAGATTGTATAGTTCCAAACAAGGCCTTTGATAACAAGAAGACCATTGTTATTCTTTCAAACGATCATAATTGGACGTATAATCTCCGAAAAGAAACAATATCAGCGCTTCTTGATCGAGGACATCGAATTATCTTAATACTTCCATATGGAGATAAGATTGATTTGTTGACTGAACTGGGTTGTGAATTCATAGATCTACCTATTTTTGAAAGACGTGGCAAAAATCCTTTTAAAGAATTGAGATTAATAATTAAGTATTATAGTCTTCTGAAAAAAATAAGGCCAGATCTTGTGTTAACGTATACGATAAAACCTAATCTGTATGGTGGTTTTGTTTCATCTAGATTACATATACCATATATAGCAAATATAACGGGGTTTGGAACAGCAATAGAAAAAAAAGGTGTTATACAGACGATAGCTAAACACTTGTATAGACTTGGCTTGAAAAATGCTAAATGTATATTTGCACAGAACACAAGTAATAAAGAATATCTTATAAAGAATCAAATTGTAGATGCCAATAAGGTCAAACAAATCCCGGGTTCTGGAGTTAATCTAGAGCAATTCTCCGTGACAGATTATCCTGACGATTCAATTTGTAGGTTCGTTTTCGTTTCAAGATTGTTAAAGGAAAAAGGCATTGAAGATTATATTAATGCAGCTAGAATTGTAAAAAAGTTTTACCCCAAAACAGAGTTCCATGTTTGTGGCTTTTGTGAGGATGAGTATAAAAAAAGGCTTGCAGAACTAGAAATGGATAAAGTAGTGATTTATCATGGAATGATTGACAACGTGTCGGAGTTCTTAACTAATATGCATTGTTTAGTTCATCCTTCATATTATCTTGAAGGAACATCGAACGTTTGTCTTGAAGCTTGTGCGTCTGGAAGACCAGTTATTACTACTGATCATGAAGGATGTAGGGAAACTATTGAAAATGGTGTTACTGGTTTTTTAGTTCCTGTCAAGAATCCAAAGGTATTATCGGATACATTAATAAGATTTATTAAACTATCCTATGAAGAAAAAAAGAAGATGGGCATTGCAGCAAGGCGTTATGTGGAGAAAAACTATGATAGAAAAATCGTAGTAAATGCATATTTAAAGGAGATTTGAAAACTTTGAATAAGTATGTTAGAGGATTATTCGGTTCAGTAAATGGTGCAATAAAAACCATTTGGTTAAAAATAGTGCACGGTAATAATGTACAATTGCCACGTGTAAGTGTTTTATCCCTACTCTCGGAGATTACTGTTGATAGAGGAGGAAAACTATCTATAGGAAATAGGTTTCGTATGAGAGGTGGATCTAAAATCAGAGTTCGCAAGGGCGCTAAATGTTCCATAGGGAACAACATATCATTAAACCATGGATGCATGATTGTTTGTAGAGAAAGCATTTCTATATGTGATGGAGCGCAATTCGGACCTAATGTATTAATATATGATCACGACCATGACTTCAGGGTTGATGGTGGTATCAGCGCTGGGAAATATAAGGAGTCTCCAATTATTATTGGAAAGAACGTTTGGATAGGGGCGAATAGTGTAGTATTACGTGGAACGGTAATAGGGGACAACTGTGTTATTGGTGCAGGATGCATAATAAAAGGCAGTGTTCCGGCTAATAGCATACTTGTACAGAAAAGATTTGATAACATTAATCCCTTAAACAGTTAATGCAATCTCGCCCCCAGTTCATCAGATGTGCCGTATAGGTTTTGTCAGGTTGTTTTTTCGACACAGGTTTACAGACGCAAGTCAAGGAGAATTTGGGTAATATGATGAAAATTTGGCAAGCAGATGACATGCAACGGCGTTAGCCTCGGATTGGTTCTGGATAGCCTTAGATGTATCTAAAATGCTTCTAATTTCGTATACAGTATGGAGTAATTTGATGGTTATAATAATATTTGTGTTTTTTATTATTGAGTTTAGTATAGGTCGTAGCTTGTTTAAAAAAAATGTTAACCCTATAATGAGTTTTGTTGGAGTTCAGTTGATAAGTCTGTTATTGTTGTATGGAAGTAGTTTTATTAATATAAGTATAATTACACCAAGAGTATTATGTATTTATTTTATATCATTTATTTGCTATACATTGGGATGCGTATTGGGGTCAAGACCAAAGAATTATGAAATAAACCAATACGAAATGATTAGGGAAGATGATGAACAAGACTATCAGTTTAAGATTGTATTGTTGGGTATGATTTTATTGATATCAACATTGATTTATTGGTCTGCCTGCATTGATTCGTTCGGAATGGGAAGTTTTTTTCAGCAATTACTCCATACCAAACCTAGCGAAAATACTATAGCCGTATCTAATATAGTTCTTTACTTTAAGATGATTAGCCTCTTCCTATCACCGTATGTGCTATTTTTTATTATCAAATATCGAAACAAAAGAATCATAAACTATTTTATACTCATACTTACTTTTGTATCAAATATCGCATATACAAGAAATGTATTATTCTATATAGTTATACTTGATTTATTTGTTATAGTATATTCAAGATCAAATAATGGAAAAAAAAGAAGTATCAAAAGATGGTTTTTACTCATTGCAATAATCATTGCGATGTTTTGGTTCTTTTCTTATACGCAAACAGAATTCAACAAACAATTTATCATAGATGGAACAATCTTTGGCAGAAACGTTAATGGTGGATTTTTGACAATCGTTTCTTACTTTTCTGGGGGTATGTCCACAGTAGGATTGTATTTAGAGGACATAGCGAATACACCTTTTTTAGGCCATACATTTAGAACCCTAATTGGTTTTCTTAGCCCTTTGGGTTTCAGTATGAATACTGCTTTATATCAACCGACTCAATGGGTGTACATACCATTTCAATATAATACTTCATCAATGCAGTATTATATTTTTAGTGAAGGAGGATGGCTGTGGACAATTGTTTTTTTTCTGCTTTTTGGTTTCGCACATACAAAGGTATATTATTGGTACATTAACAAGAAATCATTCTCTGGAATACTGTTTTTATGTTTTTTTTCATTGATGTCAGTACTATCAGTGAGAGAGTATATTATGGTTAGACTTGATTCATTTATATACTTGTTATTTGCTACAGTATGTTATATGCAAGAATCAAAAAGACTAAAAAGAATACATATCACTTTTAGATAAGCACGGTAAATATAAATTGTTTAGATTGCTATGTTCATACTCAGTATTTAGTAATAAGAATATAAAAAATACATTTTAATGAGTCTGCAATTTTTCATATCTGAGAGAGTTATCAGTTTGAGATGAATTATTTTGAATATAAATATCTATAATGATAGATTAAAATGATGTTTTTATAGGATTAATAGACTTGACATGAATAGAGAGGATTATTAATTGTCATTCATTTATGTTATAGATAAAATACAAGAATGAAAGGAGGAAGTGAGTTTGTACTTTAAAATGATAATAAACTCACAGTCTTAATGAAAAAAGTATTAGTTATAACACCAGCCTTTCCTCCATATCAAGGATCGCAAACACAAAGGATGCTATCGCTTACCTCATCTTTTGTTCATGCAGGGTTAGACGTATACGTGTTAACAACTGAGATCCTTCCGGGGCACCCTGATTTTAATCCTAAACTATTGAATGATGTTAATAAAAAAATTCATATAGTTAGGACTCCTTATGGAAAACTCCACAAAAGAATATACACTAAAAATTATAAAAGAATAGCATTTCATAAAACCGATAACAGACATACTATTAAGACAAAGATATATTTGTATTTGAATTCAATCAAAAGAAATGCTTCTGTACCTGATACAATGATTGATTGGTACTATGCTGTCAAACAGTATATAAAAAAAAGAAGAGTAATAGAATCTATTCAACCAGACCTTATTTATTCTTGTTCAATGCCAAATACATCTCATGTTATCGGTAATTATATTTCAAAAAAGTATAATATCCCAATTATGATGGATTATGGCGATCCATGGGTGTTTATTGCAAATAACAAGAAGAACGCCTTGTTAAGGAAAATAGAGTATCGAATGGAAAAGTCATATCTTAATCGATGCCTATTAGTTTCATTTACTACACCAGGGGCTGAATTACTTTACCAAAAAAAATACAAATTGCCAAAAGAAAAAACAATTACGGCTATGACTGGTTTTGAAAAAAAACTGGACGATTTATACAGGAAGCATATTTCTAATAGACCGAAGAATGGGAAGATTGTTTTAACATACGGAGGCGCATTACAAACAGGTGTAAGAGATCCTAGCTGTTTTTTTGCAGCTGTTGATGAATTCGCAGACGATGGATTTAATGTGCTAATCAGAACGGATTCCGTATCTAGAATAAAAGATTTAGTGAAACAGAATACAAAAAATGGAATAATAAAGGTTGAAGGATACAAGCCATTTAATGAATATTATGAAGAAATGTTGGATGCAGATGTATTAGTTTTCTTTGGTAATTCAACTTCAGACCAATTGCCTGGAAAGATTTTTAATTACTTTCCAACACGCAAGCTTATTCTTTATATATCCAATATCCAGAAGAATGGAAAAGATCAAGCGTTAGGGATTGTCAAGGAATATGGATATTATGTTTATGCAGATAATAATTTAGTAAGTATAAAAAAGGCTTTAAAAAAGGTAAAAGAAATCATAGAGGATGGTCGCATTGCAGCGTGCAATGAAGATGCAATTAGCCGATATTCTACAACTATACAGATGAATAATCTGACCGAAAGAGTTAAAAGAATAATAAATAATGATTAAATGATATAAATATAGAGGGAGACAGCTTAGATGATGGATAATTCCAATAAAAAAAACACAGTATTTGTTATGGCTTCGACTGGTTATAACAAACCTTTAGTAGAGTCACATGGCTATAAAGTATATTCCCCTTATAAGGGTTCTGGGTTATTGTCTAGGATAGTAAGGGAGATTTGGTTCACAATACCATTGCTTAATAATAAATTTTGGTTTGATAAGAGCATAGTTTCTTCTCAACCAAATTACATAATAATATATGATTCATTGATCACTAAAGAGTATTTGATATGGATACATGAATTATTTCCAAATGCTCAAATTAATTATTGTTACAATAATATGGTTGGAAAGGCGCGACACTTATTTCCTAGAGATATACCAGAATTTGTTCGAGTATGGACTTATGATGAGTATGATAGCAGAAAATATAAACTGAATCTTTACCCGTACTGTATTACACGAAAGTCATATCCTCAAAAAAAGCATTCCAAATATGATGTTTTTTTTGTTGGAAAGGATAAGGGGCGTGGTGAATGGCTTTGTGCATTTGAAAAAAGGCTTTGTAGTATGGGGTTAAAGACTAAGTTCATAATTACGAAAAATGGACGCTTATCAAAGAAAAAGCCTTATTATCAAAAGGAGATTCCATATAATGAAGTATTGAATTATAATTCGAGAAGTAAATCAATTCTTAATATTGTTATGAGTAATCAAGAGGGAGTTACTATGAGGGACATAGAGGCAACAAGTATGAGTATAAAGTTGATAACCAATAATAAGCATATTAAGAATAAAGACTTCTATAATCCAAGTAATATATTTATTCTAGGGGAGAGAGATGAAACCGAAATAGTCGACTTTTTATCATCAGAATTTGAAAATATACCAAATCGTATTTTTGATATACATACATTTAAGAATCGCATTGACACTATTACGTCACAATCAATAGTGATAAATGAAAGGGAGATTAGATGAAAAAAGTGATGTTGGTTTTCGGTACCAGACCAGAAGCAATCAAAATGTGCCCACTTATTACAGAACTCAAAGCTCGTCAATCCATTTATCCCATCGTCTGTGTAACAGGTCAACATCGTCAGATGTTAGACCAAGTATTAAAGACTTTTGGGCTGGTACCTGACTATGATTTGTCAATTATGCAGAACAAACAAACTCTGTTTGATATTACCACATCTATTCTAAATAATATAAGATGTGTTTTGGAAAAAGAACTCCCAAGCGTAGTCCTTGTTCATGGTGATACGTCTACAACTTTTGTAACTGCTTTAGCATGTTTTTATATGCATATCCCGATTGGTCATGTTGAAGCTGGACTTCGTACGCATAATTTATATTCTCCATATCCTGAAGAATTCAATCGGCAAGCGGTATCTATTATATCTGAGTATAATTTTGCTCCAACTCAATTGGCTGCAGAAAACCTTATTAATGAGGGAAAAGATTTGTCAAAAATATATGTTACTGGCAATACAGTTATTGATGCAATGCAGCACACTGTCAAGCCAGATTATACACATCCTGAACTTGAATGGGTTGGAAAAAATAGAATGATTTTCATTACAGCTCATAGAAGGGAAAATTTGGGTAAACCAATGCACCAAATGTTTCGAGCTATTCGTCGTGTTCTTGAAGAGCATCCTGATTGTAGAGCAATTTATCCTATCCATATGAATCCTTTGGTGCGTGAAGCTGCTGAAGCGGAATTAGGTGGTTGCAATCAAATTCACATTATTGAGCCAATTGATGTGGTTGACTGTCACAATTTTGAGGCACGTTGTTTTCTTTGTCTTACTGATTCTGGTGGAATCCAAGAAGAGTGTCCTTCTTATGGAAAACCCGTTTTAGTTATGCGAGATACAACAGAACGTCCTGAAGGTGTTTCGGCGGGAACCTTAAGACTTGTTGGTACTGATGAAGAAGTTATTTATAGGAATTTCAGTGAATTACTTGATAATCAATATGCCTATAATAAGATGGCACATGCGTGTAATCCATATGGTGATGGTCATGCTTGTGAGCGTATTGCAGATGTTTTGGAAGGCAAAGAGTATAATAAATGGGCTCCTAAATACATTTGACTAATTCATCTGTTTTGTTTTTTTCTGAGAGCAGAGAGGAATAGCTAATGAACAATAAAAAAAACTTTGTTAGCTCGCTTATTTTTCAGTTTATTCATACAATATATGGGCTTATTATACCAAAACTCATCATTACAAATTTTGGTTCAGAAGTAAATGGTTTGGTATCTTCAATTACTCAATTTCTTAGTTTCATTTCATTGCTTGAAGGCGGATTAGGGGCTGTTGTGTTAGCAGAACTATATAAGCCTATTGAGGAAAAGAACAATGAAAAAATCAATCGAATACTAACAGAATGTCAAAATTTCTTTACAAAATTAACAATTTGTTTTGCAATATATACTTTGTTACTCTCAATTATTTACTCTGTGGCAGTTAGAGATCAGTTTGATATTTTTCTTACATCTTCAGTAGTGTTGATACTGTCACTCACGACAGTTGCTCAGTACTTGTTTTCTATAACATTTAGATTATATTTGCAAGCTTCTCAAAAACTGTATTTAGTTAACAATATTTCATCTTTGACTTTAGTAGGAAATATAGTATTGTCAATCTTGACAATTAAGGTGTTTCCTGACATACGCGGAATGATATTATGCGCAAGTCTCTTGTTTTTCATTCAACCATTGTTATACAGTTATTATATTGGAAACAAAGTCAAAATAAAGCGCGGTTTGAAAGTTAGGAGTGATAAGTTAGTTTTATGTAATCGTTGGAGTGGATTTGCCCAAAATATGGCTCACTATGTTAATACCAATACTGATATAGTGCTAATTACTCTCTTTTCAACGTTTGAAAATGTAAGTGTTTATTCGGTATACTTAATGGCTGTTAATGCTATTAGAAACATTCTAGTAAGTGTCACATCTAGTTATCAAAGTGCACTTGGAAAGTACATTGCTCAAAAACAAGAGAATAGGTTAAAAGAACATTTTTTCTTTTTTCTGTATGGCATTTGGTCAGTATGCATAGTATTGTTCTCTACTTGTTTATTGTTGAGCAATCAGTTTGTCAAATTATATGTAGCTGGAGTAAATGACGCAAACTACTATCAGCCAACTTTTGCTTTAATCATTATTATAGCGACATGCATATATTGTATGAGAGAGCCAATAAGGTTTCTTATTTTATCTGCTGGAAAATTCAAAGAAACTAATTTTGGTTCAGTTATGGAAGCAATACTGAATTTATCGATTTCTTTGTTTCTAATACATAAATATGGATTGGTTGGTGTGGCAATAGGAACTTTAATTGCAATAAGCTATCGTATGGTTTATTTTCTGCTTTTTTTGAAAAAAAACATTATATATACGCCAATAAATTATTATATACTACCTATGATAAAGGCTACGGTTATTATAGCAATGAATATATTGGTTTACTACATTGTTGATATCGAAGTGAGCTCTGTCATTTCGTTTATAGTTTACGGAATTATTATTTCTTTGGCTGAAATAGTATTAGTTATTGTATTGTTCTTAGGACCAACAAGGTCAAAAGAGTATCTTAAACTACTTATAAATAAAGCATAATAGAAAAGTGTTTGGGGGAATCATAATGAAAGGAATTGTACTCGCAGGTGGATCAGGCACGCGTCTTTACCCATTAACTATGGTAACAAGCAAACAACTTTTGCCAATATATGACAAACCGATGATATATTATCCTTTAAGTACCTTAATGCTTGCAGGAATCAAGGAAATTCTTATCATTTCTACACCGATTGATCTTCCAAACTTCGAGAGACTACTTGGTGATGGCAGCCAATATGGTGTAAAACTATCATACAAGGTGCAGCCTTCTCCCGATGGGCTTGCTCAAGCCTTTCTACTGGGCGAAGAGTTCATTGGTGATGACTGCTGTGCGATGATCCTTGGTGATAATATTTTCTATGGCGGAGGTCTTGGAGACAAGCTGCGTAAAGCGGTTAAGAATGCAGAAAATGGACAAGCTACCGTTTTCGGTTATTACGTCAATGATCCTGAACGCTTTGGAATAATGGAGCTTGGCGAAAATGGAAAGATCCTATCCGTTGAAGAAAAACCTACAAAGCCTAAAAGTAATTACTGCATTACAGGTCTTTATTTTTATGATAATCGTGTGGTTAATTTTGCAAAGCAAGTCAAGCCTTCTTCAAGAGGTGAACTTGAAATAACTTCTCTCAACGACTTGTATTTACAGGACGGAAGTCTGAACGGTATAATTCTTGGTCGAGGCTTTGCTTGGCTTGATACCGGAACAATGGACAGCCTTGTTGAAGCATCTGACTTTGTTCAGATGATAGAGAAAAGACAGGGTGTAAAAATCTCTGCTCCTGAAGAGATCGCTTATCATAATAAGTGGATCGATAAGGAAACGTTATTAAGATCGGCTGAAAAATATGGCAAATCACCTTATGGTGAGCATTTAAAAAATGTTGCTACAGGAAAATTGATTTATTGAGAGGTAATACTGTGTCAAATTTTATTTTTAATAAAACGGAGATCGAAGGCGTTTACATAATAGATGTCAAGACCTACGGTGATGAGCGTGGCTACTTCATGGAAACATACAAGGAGAGCGATTATAAAGCGGCTGGACTTAATTATACCTTTGTCCAAGATAATCAGTCAAGTTCTCGTAAGGGCGTTTTGAGAGGTCTGCACTTTCAAAAAATTTTTCCCCAGGCGAAACTTGTTAGAGTGATAAAGGGCGAAGTTTTTGATGTGGCTGTTGATCTTCGTAAAGGCAGCAAAACTTATGGCAAGTGGGTTGGTGTATTACTTTCAGAGGATAATCATCGCCAGTTTATGATACCTCGTGGTTTTGCTCACGGATTCGTTGTAGTAAGCGATTATGCGGAGTTTGCGTATAAGTGTGATGAACTGTATCACCCTGAAGACGAGGGCGGAATAATGTGGAATGATCCCAATATCGGTGTTGAATGGCCTGATGTTGGAGAGATCATCCTTAGTGAAAAGGATAAAAAGCATCCGCCTCTTTCTGAATCTAAAATAGAGTTTTAAGGGGGAAACACATATGACAATTATAGTAACCGGCGGTGCCGGATTTATAGGAAGCAATTTTGTCTTCCACATGCTTAAGAAATATCCTGATTACCGCATTATCTGCCTGGACAAGCTGACGTATGCGGGCAATCTTTCAACGCTTGCGCCTGTTATGGACAACCCGAATTTCAGGTTCGTGAAGGCTGATATCTGCGACAGGGAAGCGGTCAACAAGCTGTTCGAGGAGGAACACCCCGACATCGTGGTGAACTTCGCTGCGGAGAGCCATGTTGACAGGTCTATTGAGGACCCCGGCATCTTTTTGCAGACAAACATAATGGGCACGCAGACTCTGATGGACGCTTGCCGCAAGTATGGCATCCAGCGTTATCATCAGGTTTCAACGGACGAGGTCTACGGTGACCTGCCGCTTGACAGACCCGACCTGTTCTTCACGGAGGAGACTCCGATACATACGAGCAGCCCGTACAGCAGTTCAAAAGCAGGCGCTGATCTTCTGGTGCTTGCTTACCACAGAACGTATGGCTTGCCTGTTACAATAAGCAGATGCTCGAACAACTACGGTCCGTATCACTTCCCGGAGAAGCTGATTCCGCTGATGATAGCTAACTGTCTGAACGACAAGCCGCTGCCTGTTTACGGCGAGGGTTTGAATGTCAGGGATTGGCTGTATGTTGAGGATCACTGCAAGGCTATCGACCTTGTTATCCACAAGGGCAGAGTCGGTGAGGTGTACAACATCGGCGGTCACAACGAGATGAAGAACATCGACATCGTCAAGCTGATTTGCAAGGAGCTCGGCAAGCCGGAAAGCCTTATCACGCACGTTACGGACAGAAAGGGACACGATATGCGCTACGCTATCGACCCGACCAAGATACATAACGAGCTTGGCTGGCTGCCCGAAACGAAGTTCGAGGACGGCATAAAGAAAACGATAAAATGGTATCTCGATAATCGTGAGTGGTGGGAGACTATCATCAGCGGCGAGTACCAGAATTACTATGATAAAATGTATGCAAACCGATGAATAAAGGAGTAAGGAAAATGGCTATTCAAGTATTAAAACCTAAGTTCCATGTTGAGGAATGCCTCGATGCTGTAAGAGAATGTCTTGAAAAAGGTTGGACAGGTATGGGATTCAAAACAGTTGAAATGGAGGAAGAGTGGAAGAAGTACACGGGTCATAAGTACGCATACTATCTCAATTCTAACACTGTTGGGCTTCATCTTGCGGTAAAGATACTTAAGATGAACAATGGTTGGAATGATGGTGATGAGATCATTTCTTCGCCTATCACATTTGTTTCGACCAACCTGGCAATTGCCTATGAAAATATGACACCAGTTTTTGCCGATGTTGATGAATATCTTTGCATTGATCCAGTTGATGTCGAGAAGAAAATAACCAATAAAACAAGAGCAGTGATATTTGTAGGTTATGGCGGAAGAGTTGGTCAGCTTGACAAGATCATTGAGATATGTAAGAAGCATAATCTGAAACTTATTCTCGATGCTGCACACATGTCCGGTACTAAGGTTAATGGTGTGTTCCCAGGTACATGGGATGGAGTAGATGTTACTGTATATTCTTATCAGGCTGTTAAAAACCTTGCAACAGGTGACAGCGGTATGATCTGCTGGGCAGATGAGAAGAGTGCCGAAATGACTAAAGCACTCGCATGGTGTGGAATCAATAAGGATACATATGCTCGTTCTAACAAGGGTACATATGCTTGGAAGTACGATGTTGATTACATCGGATATAAATACAACGGCAACGCTATTATGGCAGCCATTGCACTGACTCAGCTCAAGTATCTTGATGAAGAGAATGCAAGACGCCGTGAAATCGTTGCTATGTATAATGATGGATTCAAGAACAATTCGAAGATAAAAATTATTCCTGCTCCTTATGCTGATGAGTGTAGCTATCATCTCTATGAGCTTGTAGTTCCTGACAGAGAAGATCTACTGAATAAGCTTTCAGCTAAGGGAATAAACTGCGGTGTTCATTATCGTGATAATACAGAATACAGCGTGTTTGCTCATGGCGACGGACAGGCTCCAAAGGCTCGTGAGATCAGTCAGCATCTTATTACTATGCCGCTGCATATGTGGCTGACAGATGAGGATGTTAAGCTGATTATTGATAGTGTTAATGAGTGTGTGTAAACATGAAAGAGATAGTAAAGCTCAGGAAACTCGCTGAAAGCGATACAGCTAATATAGTACGGTGGAGAAATTCACCTTCTGTAAAATGTAATCTATATTCGCAAGAAGACATTACAGAAGAACAGCATCTCAATTATTTTCATAATGTAGTTGAAACTGGCAAATGTGTTCAATACATAATAGTTGTTGAAGATGAGAATGGAACACGAGATATAGGTACAACTTTTATTAAGAATATTGATAGACATAGCAATAAAGGAGAATTTGGTATTTTTATTGGAGAAGAGTGTGCTAGAGGAAAGGGATATGCTAAATATGCTATTTCCGAAATTGTGAGAATTGCATTTGAAGAAATAAAGCTTCATCGTGTTTATTTGTCTGTTATGGCAGATAATATTCCTGCAATAAAAGCATATGAAAAAGCTGGATTTTCAATTGAAGGAACAATGGTTGAGGATTATTTGCGGGATGATAAATACATAAACATTGTTATTATGGCAGCAATACATAATAAGTGATAGAAAAGGATATTTCAGTATGTTGGATAGTTCAAGTATTCTCATTACCGGTTCCGCCGGCTTCATCGGAGCAAACCTTATGCTCCGTCTACTAAAAGAAAACACAGGCTGCACTTTTATCGGCCTTGACAATATGAACGCCTACTATGATGTTTTGATCAAGGAATACCGCTTGAAACAGATCGAAGCTGCGGCTGAGAAGTCCGGCAACACATACAAGTTCATCAAGGGCGATCTCGCAGATAAAGCTCTGATAAACCAAATCTTTGAGGACTACAAGCCCGATATCGTTGTGAATCTCGCTGCTCAGGCTGGGGTCCGTTATTCAATCGAAAATCCCGATGCCTATATAAATTCAAACATCATCGGATTTTACAACATTCTTGAAGCCTGCCGTCATAACCCAGTTGAGCATTTGGTATATGCGAGCAGCTCTAGCGTTTACGGCGGAAACAAAAAAGTTCCGTTTAGCACTGACGATATGGTGGACAATCCTGTTTCGCTGTATGCGGCTACCAAAAAGAGCAATGAACTGCTTGCTCACGCTTACTCAAAGCTGTATAATATCCCGTCAACGGGATTGCGTTTCTTCACTGTTTACGGTCCTGCGGGACGTCCGGATATGGCATACTTTGGCTTCACGAACAAGCTGGTCAAGGGCGAAACTATAAAAATATTCAACTATGGAAACTGCCGCCGTGACTTTACTTATGTGGACGATATCGTTGAGGGAATCGTGCGTGTAATGAAGAAACCTCCCGAGAAGCGCAACGGCGAGGACGGACTGCCGCTGCCGCCTTACAAGGTGTATAACATCGGCGGTGGACAGCCGGAAAATCTCCTTGATTTCGTCCAGATACTCAGCGAGGAACTTGTGCGTGCAGGCGTATTGCCGCAGGATTATGACTTCGAGGCTCACAAAGAGCTTGTGCCTATGCAGCCGGGTGATGTGCCTGTGACTTATGCTGATGCAACAGCTCTTGAACGTGACTTCGGCTTCAAGCCGACTATTGATCTGAGAACGGGCTTGCGACATTTTGCGGAGTGGTACAAGGAATTCTATAAATGTTAGGAGTATAAAAACATGAAAATAGCGGTAGCAGGAACGGGATATGTAGGATTGTCGATAGCAACGCTTTTGGCGCAGCACAATAAGGTCACGGCAGTTGACATAGTCCCTGAAAAAGTTGAACTTATCAACAATAAAAAATCGCCCATTCAGGACGAGTACATAGAAAAGTATCTGGCTGAAAAACAGCTTGATCTGACGGCAACTCTTGACGGTGAGAGTGCATACAAGGACGCTGAGTTCGTTGTTATCGCAGCACCGACTAACTATGATCCGAAGAAGAATTTCTTTGATTGCAGTGCGGTCGAGGCTGTTATCGAGCTTGTTCTCAAGGTTAATCCTAAGGCGATAATGGTCATCAAATCGACCATTCCTGTTGGTTACACTGAGTATGTCAGAAACAAGTTCAACACACAGAACATCATTTTCAGCCCTGAGTTTCTCCGTGAGAGCAAGGCGCTGTATGACAACCTTTATCCGAGCAGGATCATTGTTGGTACTGATCTTAATAATGAAAAGCTTACTGAGGCAGCACACACATTTGCGAAGCTGCTTCAGGAGGGTGCTATAAAAGAGGATATTGATACACTCTTTATGGGATTTACCGAGGCAGAGGCGGTCAAGCTGTTTGCTAACACTTACCTCGCACTCAGAGTCTCATATTTTAACGAGCTTGATACATATGCAGAGATGAAAGGCCTTGACACGCAGAAGATAATCGAGGGCGTTTGTCTCGACCCGAGAATCGGCAGCCATTACAACAACCCGAGCTTTGGCTACGGCGGTTATTGTCTGCCGAAGGACACCAAGCAGCTGCTTGCGAACTATGCCGATGTTCCGCAGAATATGATGACAGCTATCGTTGAATCCAACAGAACTCGTAAGGATTTCATTGCTGACAGAGTGCTTGAAAAAGCGGGATACTATACGGGAAGCTCACAGTGGAACAAAGATTCTGAAAAGAGCGTAGTTGTTGGTGTTTACAGACTTACAATGAAGTCTAACAGCGATAATTTCCGTCAAAGCAGTATTCAGGGCGTTATGAAGCGTATCAAGGCAAAGGGCGCAACGGTTATTATCTATGAGCCGACACTTGAGGATGGCACAACATTCTTTGGCAGCAAGGTTGTAAATGACCTTGTCGAGTTCAAAAAGCAGAGCCAGGCTATAATTGCAAACCGTTATGACAGCTGCCTTGATGATGTACAGGAGAAGGTTTACACAAGAGATCTGTTCAGGAGAGATTGATGAACAAGTACGACTACAAGCAAAACGCATACTATCTGATGTACATTATCAGATGTGTGCTCAATGACAGAATACCGGCAAAAGAAAAGCTCGACAAGATGAACTTGTCGGGCGTTTTTGCAGTAGCAAAGTCACACTCGCTTACTGCGATAGCAGCGTATGCGCTTGAGTCGGCGGGTATATACAACAAAGACTTCGAGGAAGAAAAGAATAAGGCGATAAGAAAAGAGATCATTCTTGATGCAGAACGTGAAAGAGTAATTGCAGAGCTTGAAAAAGCGGGTATCTGGTATATGCCGTTAAAAGGGATTATTATCAAAGATTTGTATCCGCAGATAGGTATGCGGCAGATGGCAGATAATGATATTCTTTATAACAAGAATTGTTCTGAAAAAGTAAAAAGCATAATGTGCCTTTGTCAATAAAAATCTGAGCCACAGCGCTAATAAAAAATTGAGCCAGTTTTGATAAAAAAATATTGAGCCACTAGTCATTGTTGATGGTCGAATCGATGCGGTAAGACGAGCTGCAGTTCA
>Ga0256405_10003803_pt1 | contig 30257 bp, 27 predicted proteins | sample RumenRJG_02DNA_FD_189096 | JGI IMG/M metagenome (GOLD analysis project Ga0256405, IMG submission 189096) | Bovine rumen microbial communities from Lethbridge, Alberta, Canada - RJG_02 | ecosystem: Host-associated > Mammals > Digestive system > Stomach > Rumen | place: Canada: Alberta...
CGAGCGTGCGCCGCAGATCAAGTTCCTCGCGACGACGGATCCGGAGACGGCGTTCACGGACATCGACTTCGTGCTCGCGCATATCCGCGTCGGCAAGTACGAGATGCGCTCGAAGGATGAGAAGATTCCTCTGAAGTACGGCGTGCTCGGTCAGGAGACCTGCGGCCCGGGCGGCATCGCCTACGGCATGCGCTCCATCGGCGGCGTCGTCGAGATCGTCCACTATATGGAGAAATATTCTCCGAACGCCTGGATGCTCAACTACTCGAACCCGGCGGCCATCGTTGCCGAGGCAACGCGCCGTCTCTGCCCGAACTCCCGCATCCTCAACATCTGCGACATGCCGATCGACATCGAGGGCAAGATGGCGCAGATCGCGGGTCGCGAGTCGCTGCATGACATCGAGTGGAAGTACTTCGGCCTCAACCATTTCGGTTGGTGGACGAGCATCAAGGACAAGAAGACGGGCGAGGATCTCATGCCGAAGATCCGCGACTACGTCTGGAAGCACGGCTACAACCTCAAGTACATCAAGGGCGACGCCGGTGTCCAGCACGTCGATCCGTCGTGGCAGGTCACGTTCGAGATGGTCAAGGGCTTCGCGCCGCTCGACCCGAACACGCTGCCGAACACGTATCTGAAATATTACCTCTGCCAGGACGATGTCGTGGCACATTCCGATATCAAGCACACGCGTACGGACGAGGTCATCGAGGGCCGTGAGAAGGAAGTCTTCACGGAGTGCCGCCGCATTGCCGCGGCCGGCACGGCCAAGGAAACGTCCTTCGTCGTCGATGCGCACGCTGTCTACATCGTAGACCTCGCGACGGCCATCGCCTACAACACGAAGGCCAACATGCTCCTCATCGTTCCGAACGAGGGCGCGATCGAGAACTTCGACCCGACGGCCATGGTCGAGATCCCGTGCCTCGTCGGCAGCGACGGCCCGGAGCCGCTCGTCGTCGGCAAGATCCCGCAGTTCCAGAAAGGTATGATGGAACAGCAGGTCTCCGTCGAGAAGCTCACGGTCGACGCGTGGATCGAGCACTCCTATCTCAAGCTCTGGCAGGCACTCACGCTGTCGAAGACGGTGCCGAGCGCCAAGGTGGCCAAACTCATCCTCGACGACCTCATCGAGGCCAACAAAGATTTCTGGCCGGAGCTCAAGTAATCTCGCCTCTTTCAATTTTCACTTCATATAGAACCCCCAAACTCAAAACCCGTTTCCTCTCAGGAGGAAACGGGTTCTTTTTTTGCGGGGATTGCTCTGAATGGATTCATTTTTGCGCGTGTCTTGCGCTCCGCACTGCGCGGCGCTGACTCCCTTGGCTGGAAGTGCTGGCGACCTGGAGGTCACTCTTCTTCAAGCACGCAGCGGTGGGGAACGAGCTTCATCTTCTTCTGCGCTGCGGGCAATCCGTCTGGCGTACTGTGCCAGGACGGATCGCTGAAGTCGGGCACGGCGATCAGCTCGGGAGAGCGGTAGAGGACGCTCTTGACCTTGCCGTCCTGGTACTCCGTAATGCGGAGCGTGCCGTCAGGGAGTAAGCGGCGCACCGTCTCCGTCGAGAGATCCCCGCGTAGTTTTGTGGTCGCCTCTTCCCTGGCGCACGGCGCGGCATCGCGCAGGATACCAGCCGCGCGCGCCCGCGCCTCCTCGCGGATGCCGCTGAGGACGGAGGCGAACGACACCGCGGCTGGCACGCCGCTGCCGGTTTTCGTCATCGCGCCTATCGTCTGGGGCGCTGCGTGAACTTCCTGCGTTTTCATACTACGCACTCCTTTCTCATCTGCTTACTTAGCATATCGGAGGAAAGAGGAGAGAAGTTAAGGAACCACTGATTAATTCGACACTCCGTCTTCACGCGTCTGCACTGTCCTCTCGTCGTCGACAATCCTCAGCGTAGCTTCGGCTACGCCTGCGGTTTGTCTCCTAGAGAGATACAGCGCATCCACGTAAATCCGGAGCACCTCATTTAATCAGTGGTTCCTTAAGAAACCGCTTCATAGATGCGCTTGGCATATCTCAAGATTTTCACTGGCGCGTGAAATCGCGGCACCAAAAAAGCCAGACCCAAGGCCTGGCATGATATTCATGGTGGAGACGAAGGGGCTTGAACCCTCGACCTCTCGGATGCGAACCGAACGCTCTCCCAACTGAGCTACGTCCCCGTGAACAATCAATAGTATAACGCGATTTGAGAAAAGATGCAAGCCTTTTTTGAAAAAATCAGCAAGAAATTCCAGCGGCAGTGCAGCCGCATGGAACTGTTCCCTTTTGGCGGCGGGCGTTCTTTGGGCAGCGCGACGGGGAGGAGGGCGGAGATTTTGTGCACTGCGCAGGGGGCGTGGAAGGAAATCACGGGACAAGCGGAGGAAACACGTCGCGCTCATTAATGAAATTTATTCATCTATATATGTAAGATAATGGAATTTCTCGCCGCAACAGCGTATAATGGAATTGTATCGAAGGATTTCGGCAAGAGGGGAATTCTTTGCGCGCCGGAAGGCGGCGCACAGAAGGGGAGGTAACAACGTGGAAAAACGGGAGAGTATGTGGGAGCGCTATCTGAGAAAGGGCATGAGCCGGCGCAGCTTCCTCAAGGGCTGCGTGGCGCTCACGACGCTCATGGGGCTTTCGACGGACAAGCTGTCGGAGGTCGTCGAGGCGGCGGAGACGAAGCCGCTGCCGGTGGTCGTCTGGATTCACGGCCACGAGTGCACGGGCTGCGATGAGTCGTTCATCCGCTCGGGTGCGCCGCTCGCGAGCGATGTCGTGCTGTCGCAGATTGATCTTGAGTACGACCATCTGCTCAGCGCTGCGTCCGGCGAGCCGTTCGAGCAGCATCTCGAGGAGATCATGAAGAAGTACAAGGGGCAGTATATCCTCGCGGTCGAGGGCGCTGTCTGCACGGGTGACAACGGCGTCTACTGCATGTCGGGCGGCCGTCCGTTCGTGCGCACGCTGCAGGAGGCCGCGGCGGGCGCGATGGCCATCATCGCCTACGGCACCTGCGCGGTCTCGGGCGGCATCCAGAGCGCGAAGCCGAACCCGACGGGCTCGGCGGGCATCAACCCGTTCGTCGGCAACACGCCGGTCGTGAACGTGCCGGGCTGCCCGCCGATCCCCGAGGTCATGACGGGCGTCATCATGCATCTCGCGCTCTTCGGCACACTGCCGCCGCTCGACGGCGAGGGCCGTCCGAAGCAGTTCTACGGCAACCGCATCCACGATACTTGCTACCGCCGTCCGTTCTTCGACGCTGGCATGTTCGCGGAGAACTTCGACGACGCGGGCGCAAAGGCTGGCTGGTGCCTCTACAAGCTCGGCTGCCGCGGCCCGGAGACGTACAACTCCTGCGGCAATATGCGCTGGTTCCAGGGCATGAGCTACCCGATCCAGTCGGGCGCGCCCTGCATCGGCTGCAGCAACGCGAATTTCTGGGACGATGAGCCGTTCACGAAGCGCCTGCCCGGCTACGGCAAGCTCGGCAACGCGGACAAGATCGGCCTCGCGGTCGGCGCGCTCGCGACGGCAGGCGTCGCGGCGCACGCGGCAGGCTCCATCGTGCAGAAGCACAAGCGCGATCAGGCCGAGGCGGCGCAGCGCGCGAAGGATGAGCAGGATAAGGCATAAGGGAGCAGGTGGAAGATAAATGAAACATGTAGTAGTAGATCCGATCACGAGAATCGAAGGCCATCTGCGCGCGGAGGTCACGGTGGACGAGAGCGGCAAGGTCACGGACGCGATCTCCTCTGGCACGGCCTGGCGCGGCCTCGAGCTCGTCATGCACAACCGCGACCCGCGCGATGCCTGGGCGTACATCCAGCGCATCTGCGGCGTCTGCACGACGGCGCACGCGCTCGCCTCGGTGCGCGCCGTGGAGGACGCGCTGCAGATCCGCATCCCGAAGAACGCGAACTACATCCGCAACATCATGGCAGCGACGCTGACGGTGCAGGATCATCTCGTCCATTTCTATCACCTCCACGCGCTCGACTGGGTGAGCCCCGTCGAGGCACTCGCCGCGGATACCATCGCGACGGCGAACCTCCAGAACAAGGTGCTTGAGACGTACAAGCTCCCGTTCCGCACGCCGAACGCGAGCGTGACAGAGGCCTACGAGCACGATTTCCCCGCGGCGACGCCGCAGTATTTCGCCGAGATTCAGGGGAAGGTCAAGGCCATCGTCGAGAGCGGCCAGCTCGGCATCTTCGCCGCGAACTGGTGGGATCACCCGGACTACAAGCTGCTGCCGCCTGAGGTGCATCTCATGGCGGTCGCGCACTACCTCGAGATGCTCGACAAGCAGCGTGAGCTCGTGACGCCGCACGTCATCTTCGGCGGCAAGAACCCGCATCCGCACTATGTCGTCGGTGGCATGCCGTGCTCCATCTCCATGACGGACGGCAACGCGCCTGTGAACGCGGCGCGTCTCTCCATCGTCGACCGCGCGATCAACATGGGCCGCACGCTCGTCAACAACTACTATCTGCCGGATCTGCTCGCTATCGGCACGGCCTACGTCAAGGCGGGCCGCGTCGACGGCGGCGGCCTCGCGGGCGAGCGCGTGCTCGCCTACGGCTCCTATCCGCTCGAGCCAAACAAGGGCACGACGAACGGCGATTTCTTCAACAATCTGCTCGTGCGCTGCAACGGCGTCGTCGAGAACTTCAAGGGCGGCGCGAAGAGCGCGAAATTTACGGAGATCGCGGCGGAGGATATCTCCGATCCCGCGGTCTTCACCGAGGGCGTCGAGCACTCCTGGTACACGTATCCCGACGAGCAGCAGGACGCGGATCTCCATCCGTGGTCTGGCGTGACGAACGCGCAGTACACAGGCCCGAAGGTCGGTACGGCGACCGAGTGGAAGGAGCTCAACGAGCAGGGCAAATACTCCTGGCTCAAGACGCCGAAATGGCGCGGCAAGCTCTGCGAGGTCGGCCCGCTCGCGCGCTACATCATCATCTACACGAAGGCGCAGCAGGGCCTGCTCACTGCGCCGACCTGGGCGGAGCAGATGATGCTCGACCAGATCGACGCCGTCTCGAAGGTGCTCGGCCTCGCGCCTGAGGTCTGGCTGCCGACGATGGTCGGCCGCACGGCCGCGCGCGGCCTCGACTGCCAGCTCAATGCCGAGATCAATAAATTCTTCTTCGACAAGCTCATCGCGAACGTCAAGTCCGGCGATACCGAGGTCGTCAACAACGAGCGCTGGAACCCGGACACCTGGCCGCAGAAATGCAAGGGCGTCGGCCTCTACGAGGCGCCGCGCGGCGGCCTCGCGCACTGGGTCACGATCAAGAACGACAAGGTTGACAATTACCAGTGCGTCGTGCCGACGACGTGGAACGCCTGCCCGCGCGACGACAAGGCGGGCCACGGCGCCTACGAGCGCGCGATGATGGACACACATGTCGCCATCCCCGACAAGCCGCTCGAGATCGTCAAGGTCATCCGCTCCTTCGACCCCTGCATGGCATGCGCGACGCACATGTTCAACGCCAAAGGCGAAAAGATCAGCGTCGTGACGACGGATCCCACCTCCGGCACGCATGTCGAGCCGCGCAAGTGAGAAAGGAGCTGTCTCATGGCAGAAATTCATCAGATGAAGGAAGTCCGGCGCAAGGAGTTCTATCTTTTCAGCCCCTTCCTGCGCATCTTTCACTGGATCATGGTCGCGATGATTCTCGTGCTCTTCGGCACGGGCATCATCATCGCGACGCCGCTGCAGTCGATGAACCTCGAGCCAGCCTACTCGACGACGTACATCGACCTCGTGCGCGACATCCATTTCGTCGCGGCGTTCGTCTTCTGCGCCTCGTTCGTGCTGCGCATCTACGGCTTCATCATCAACCGCGGCGACCGGCTGTTCCCGCGGTTCTGGAAAGGCTATTTCTACGCGCAGACGGTCGACGTCATCAAGCACTACATGCTCGTGCAGCCGAACCACCAGTCGTTCCTCAGGAACCCGCTCGCGCGCATGTCGTACCTCATGCTCTACGGCCTCGTCGCCGTCGAGATCTGCACGGGCTTCGCGATGTACTACATGACGGAGCCTGAGAGCTACGTCGCACGCGCGTTCGCCTGGGTGAACGTCGTCTGCGGCAACGAGATGGTGACGCACCTCGTGCATCACTACGTCGCTTGGGGCATCATCCTCTTCGCCATCGGCCATCTCTACATGGTCATCCGCTCGGAGTTCATGGAGGGCGAGTCCGAGGTCTCGAGCATGTTCTCGGGCAGCAAGTTCCTCGTGCACTACCCGGCGGATGCCGGCGACGTCGATCCCGACGCGGAAAAGCCATGAGATCGCGAGAGACATTGACTGCAAGATGATGCACGGTGCCTGCAAAGCGGGCGTCTGTGCAGGAAACGAGAGGAGGGCTTTCCATGTGTAAGGAATGCGGCTGCGGTGAGACGAACGGCAACACGCGCCTGCAGTTCACAGTCACCGGCTATACGGACGAGAGCGCGAAGGAGGTCGAGCGCGCGCTCTTCGGCCTGCCGGGCGTGCTGTTCGTCCACATCCACGCGCACGACGGCGAGACGACCGTCGATTACAGTCCGAAAAAGACGAAGCTCACGGACATCCTGGGCGTATTCCAGGCGCGCGGCCTGGAGGCGGCACTGTAAAGGAACCGCTGAGGCGAGGGGGCTGCCGCTTTGGCGCGGCACGCCTTCGCATGACGGAGAGAGGCTGACGCACGAGTGGTTTCACTCCTGCGCAGCCTCTTTGCTATGTAAATCCCCAAGAGCGCAAGCCGCAGGCGCAGCGCGATTGGCTGGATTTACTGTAAGGGCGGGCGCACAATGTCCACAAAGTGGACGTTTGTGCGTTGAGTTTGCTATGTAAATCCCCAAGAGCGCAAGCCTTTCATTAGCGGCATCGTCCCGGAGGAGGAAACCATGCACGAAATGTCGATCGCCGAGGGCATCTATGATATCGTCCGCGACTACGCGGAGCAGAACCACGCGACGAAGGTCCGCGAGGTCGGTCTGCTGCTCGGCGAGATGGCGGGCGTCGAGGAGGAGTCGCTCGCGTTCTCCTGGCGCGTCCTCACGCAGGGCACGCCCGCGGAGGGCGCCGCGCTCAAGATCCGCCATGTGCCGCTCATCGGCCGCTGCACGAAATGCGGCAAGGAGTTCCACATCGAGCACTACGATTTCTGGTGTCCCGAGTGCAAGGACGGCGTGCTCAAGACCATCTCGGGACGCGAGATGCAGGTAGAATATCTGGAGGTTGATTAGACTTGGAAATCAAGGTCATCAAGAACATCCTCGGCGAGAACGACCGCTACGCGGCGGAGAACCGCGCGCTCTTTCAGGCGAAGGGCGTTTTCGTCGTCAATTTCATGGGCTCGCCGGGCGCGGGCAAGACATCCGTGCTCGAAAAGACGATGGAGCGGATGCGGGGCGAGCTCTCGATGGCGGTCATCGAGGGCGACCTCTTCACGAGCAAGGACGCGGAGCGCATCGACCGCCACGGCGTGCCCGTCATACAGATCAACACGGCGGGCGGCTGTCACCTCGATGCGAACATGGTGCAGAAGACCGTGCGCGAGATGGACCTCGCAGCGCTCGACCTGCTCGTCGTTGAGAACGTCGGCAACCTCGTCTGCCCCGCGGAGTTCGCGCTCGGCGAGGATGCGCGCGCCGTCGTGCTCTCCGTGACGGAGGGCGACGACAAGCCGATGAAATATCCGCTCATGTTCAAGGAGAGCGAGATCGCCCTCATCAACAAGATCGACCTCGCGCCCTACTGCAATTTCGATATCAAGAGTGCGCGCGGCGACATCTCCATGCTCCATCCGGGCATCGAGATCGCCGAGCTCTCCTGCACGACGGGCGAGGGCGTAGACGCCTGGTGCGACTGGTTGCGCCGCGGCGTCGCCGCGAAGAAGGCAGCCTGCGGAGGTGCGCGCGATGGCAGATGAGAGCGGACTCTTCGCCGCCGAGACGACCGTCCTCGGCGTCGGCAACGTCATCCTGCGCGATGAGGGCTTCGGCGTGCGCGTCGCGGAATATCTCGCGGCGCACTACGACTTCCCTGAGAGCGTGCAGATCGTCGACGGCGGCACGCTCGGCATCGAGCTCACGCAGTTCGTGACCGGTACGCGGCGGCTGCTCGTCATCGACTCCATCAACGGCCACGCGGCGCCGGGCACGGTCTTCCGCTTCGAGGACGACGCGGTCATGGAGCATTTCCAGGACAAGATCTCGGCGCATGAGGTCGGCATCCAGGACGTGCTCGCGCTCCTCGCCGTGACGGGGAAGAAGATCCCCGAGGTCGTCGTCATCGGCGCGCAGCCCTACGACGTCGAGGCGGGCGTCGAGCTCTCCGAAAAGATGCGCGCGCTCGTGCCGGAGATGGCGCGGCGCGCGCTCGCGGAGCTCGCCGCCTGGGGCATCGCGCCCGCGGAGAAGCGCGGCGGCAGCGTCGACTACACGGCCGTCGCCGAGGCGGCCGCGCGGGAAAGGGAAGGATAGGAAATGCCGGGAAAGCCTGCGAGAGGAGGCCTTTCCCCGGCGCTTGACCATACATCAGGAGGAATCGGATATGTGTCTGGCAGTACCTGCCAAAATCATAGCAATCAAGGACGCGCTCGCGAAGGTCGAGCTCGGCGGCGTGACGAAGGACATCTCGCTCATGCTGCTACCCGAGGCGAAATGCGGCGACTACGTGCTCGTGCACGCGGGCTTCGCGATGCAGATCGTCGACGAGCGCGAGGCCGAGGAGACGAACGCGCTGCTCGCGGAGATGCACGGCGCGCCGCGCACCGTGGAGGCGCTCTCGTGACGCGCGCGGAGGAGCGGGCGGCGGCACAGGAGCTGCTCGCGGAGATCGAGCGCCAGAGTGTGCGGGCGGGGCGGCCGCTGCGCTTCATGGAGGTCTGCGGCACGCACACCGTCTCCATCTTCCGCGCGGGACTGCGCCAGATGCTCCCCGCGGGCGTCGCGCTCGTCTCCGGCCCCGGCTGTCCCGTCTGCGTGACGCCGGACGACTACATGGACAAGGCCATCGCCTACGCCGCGCGCGAGGACGTCATCCTCGCGACGTTCGGCGACATGCTCAAGGTACCGGGCTCCGCCTCGAGCCTCGCGGAGGCCGAGGCGGAGGGCGCAGACATCCGCATCGTCTACTCGCCGCTCGACGCGCTCGCGATCGCGCGGGAGAACCCGGAGAAGAAGGTCGTCTTCCTCGCGGTCGGCTTTGAGACGACCGCGCCCACGGCCGCGGCGCTCGTGCTCGCGGCCAAGGGCGCGGGCGTGAAGAATCTCTTCCTGCTCTCCGCGCAGAAGCTCGTGCCGCCCGCGCTGCGCGCGCTCATGGACGACCCCGCCGTGCGCGTCGACGGCTTTTTGCTGCCGGGCCACGTCGCCGTCGTCACGGGCACGGACATCTTCTCCTTCGTTGCGGCGGACTACCATCTGCCCGGCGTCGTCGCGGGCTTTTCGCCGCTCGCCATCCTGCGCGCGCTCACGCGGCTCACGCAGCAGACGGCGGCAGGCGAGGCGCGTATCGAGAACGAGTACGAGAGCGTCGTGCGCCGCGAGGGGAGCCGCGAGGCCCAGCGCGTCATGGATCTCGTCTACGAGCCCGTGGACGCGCGCTGGCGCGGCATCGGCATCATCCCGCGCTCGGGGCTCTCCATGCGCGACGCTTTCGCGGCCTATGACATCGAGCGCGTGCTGCCCCTCGAGGTTCCGGAGCCGCGCCCGCGTCCCGGCTGCCGCTGCGGCGAGGTGCTGCGCGGCATCGTCACGCCGCCGGAGTGCCCTCTTTTCGGCAAGGCCTGCGTGCCGACGCACGCCGTCGGTCCCTGCATGGTCTCCGTCGAGGGCGTCTGCGCGGCCTGGTACAAATACGGACAGGGGAGGTTCGTCTATGGCAAATGAGAAAATCACCCTCGCTCACGGCGCGGGCGGCAAGATGAGCGCCGCGCTCATGCGGGACGTCATCCTGCCGGCCTTTGACAATCCCGTGCTCGACGTGCTCCACGACGGGGCGAAGCTCGCGACGAGCGGCCGCCTCGCGTTCACGACGGACTCCTACGTCGTGCGCCCGCCCTTCTTCGCGGGCGGCAACATCGGGAAGATCGCCGTCTGCGGCACCGTCAACGACCTCGCGATGACGGGCGCCGTGCCGCGCTACCTCTCGTGCGGCCTCATCCTCGAGGAGGGATTCCCCGTCGAGGATCTCCGGCGCATCGTGCGCACCATGCGTGAGACGGCGGACGCTGCGGGCGTCGCCATCGTCACGGGCGACACGAAGGTCGTCGAGCACGGCAAGGCAGACGGCATCTTCATCAACACGGCGGGCGTCGGCGAGCTCATCGCGGGCATCGACATCGCGCCGCAGAACGTGCGCCCGGGCATGAAGGTCCTGCTCTCCGGCTGCATCGGCGACCACGCGGCCGCCATCCTCGCGGGGCGGCATGGTCTCGAGATCCCCGAGAGCCTCACGAGCGACTGTGCGCCGCTCGCCGGCCTCACCCAGGCCGTCCTCAAGGCCGCGCCGCACACCGCCGTTCTGCGTGATCCCACGCGCGGCGGCGTTGCGGCTGTCCTCAACGAGATCGCCGCGGCCGCGCAGGTCGGCGTCCTCATCGACGAGGACGCCCTGCCCATCCGCGACGCCGTGCGCGGCATCTGCGACATGCTCGGCTTTGACCCGCTCGACCTCGCGAACGAGGGCAAATGCATCGCCTTCGTCCCCGCGGCAGAGGCCGACGCCGCGCTCGCCGCCATGCGTGCGCACCCCTGCGGCAAAGACGCGTGCCTTATCGGCGAGACCACCGAGGAAGCGCCCGGCCAGGTCGGCCTGCGCACCGCCCTCGGCGGCATCCGCATCGTCGATCTCCCGCTCGGGAGTCTAGTGCCGCGGATCTGCTAAGCGATACGCTGAAACCACTGCGCGCTCAGTCCTGCAGCGAAAGACATCAAAACGGCTGTCAGATGAACCGCCCGCCTTATGGCAGGCAGTCATCTGACAGCCGTTTCCTTTCCAGCGTCCGTCGCGGGCGAGTACTGGATTTTCAACCGTATATGCTTCCGTGTATCCTCAGGTGGGGAACTTCTTGCGGGTGATTCACTCGATCCCCAACTCAGTGAGGAGCTGCTGCCGATAGGAAGCATCCGACGAGGCGCGTGCGAGATCATCGTATCGCTTCTCTGCCAGCAAGGCGCGGTTCAGGGCCGCGAGGGTATCCATTCCCTTTTTCTGCCCCTCAGCAAGTCCTTCTCTGCGTCCTTCTTTGCGTCCTTCCCTGTGTCCTTCTTCGCGTCCTTCTTTGCGGCCCTCTTCTCTTCCGAGGCGGCGATTGCCGAGGACGTCGTTGTTATAGTCGAGGATGGCGGACTCTCGGGCGAGGTATTCCTGATAGGACTTGTCATTCATCACATAGCACTCCGAGGCCGTCATCGCCTCCTTGATTGCCGGTGAGCTCATCGCAAGTTCCTCCTTTCCCTCCTTGTCGAGCTGGTTCGCGAAATACGCCAGCCAGCGCTCGACGTGCGACATCTTTTTGATTTCCTTCGACTGGTATTTCGGGATCTCGAGGAAATGCAGCTCGAGGTCGTCCGTGAGCTGATGGCGCGTCTCCGGATTCATGATGACGTATTTCGCGTGCGGATTCTCCTGCGGCAGGAAGTTGTAGCGCAGGATGCTGATGGAAATGGCCGGCTTGAGCTGACCGTAGCCTTCGCCCGCCTTGAGCGCGTCGAAGTGCAGGTACATGTGCGCCCAGTAAAAAAGCGTCCGCTTCTCCATGTTCAGGTGGTTGACGACCTGCATCTCGATGTCAACGCGCGTGCCGTCATTGAGAATACCAAACACATCGAGGCGACCGAGTTTCTCCGACTCCCGCAGCGGCGCAAACTCCACGTTCCGATACTCCAGATCGACGAACGCCGCGTCACCTTCGCGGCCGAGCACGTCATTGATGAACGCGAGCGTCACATTCTTGCGCTCCGGCCGTCCAAATACGAATTTGAATACGAGATCATTTGTGGGGTTGTAGTCTCTCCATACTGGCATATCGCTTCCCTCCTTGGCTGCCTCTATTATATCAGCAGTTGATGGCTTTTTGAAGAGCGCATGGTGAGTGTGTGGAACATGGATTCATTCGGTGATCTGTTTTTGGGGGATTCATGTAAAATTTTGTGAGTCTTTAGATGCAGTGTACGGAGAAAAAGCAACTGTTGGAGATAGATGATTATGGGAAAACATTCTTCCCTTAAAGAGAGACAATATGGATATTTGTATACAATATATGCCATGATTGTCGAAAAAATCTGTTGACATGCTATATGATGCGTCCTATAATAAAAACATGAAAAGCAACGGTGCTTCCAAAAGGAAGTGCCGTTTTTTTATCCTTCGGGATGAATGAACCTATTATTTATCCATTAATATGATTATTCCTATCAATAGGAGGGAGCGTCATGCACACGAAGATTTTCATTCCCCAGGGACACCTTGGGCAGCGCGTATATCTGGCTTTGGCGGTCGCGGCCTTTCTGGCTGTGTTCGCGGCCTGGCTGCTCATGACGGGGCTCGGCTTGGTCGATGCTTCTTTCCTGCCCAGCCCTGGTGCTACGATCACGGCAGGGCAGGAGCTCTTGGCACAGCATGATTTCATCAAGGACATCGGCATTTCGACATATCGGGTGCTGGCAGGCTTCTTGATTTCCGCGGCAATCGCGGTACCCATCGGGTTGATGATCGGTACCTACGCGCCCTTGAATGCGCTCATTGAGCCGTTGATGTCCTTCGTCCGCTACTTGCCGGCGACGGCCTTCATCCCCTTGTTCATCCTCTGGATCGGCATTGATGAGTCGGAAAAGGTTGCCATCATTATTATGGGCAGCTTACCGCAGCTCTTGCTCATGGTGGCGGTCGATGTCAGCAAGGTGTCGCACGATCTCGTGGAGGTCAGTTACACCTTGGGGACGAAGCCGTCACATGTACTTTGGAAGGTGATCTTGCCGGCGAGTCTGCCGCATATTGTGGATTCTCTGCGCATGGTGCTCGGCTGGGCTTGGACGTATGTCATCGTCGCTGAGATGGTGGGCGCCTCTGCGGGCATTGGTTATATGATGATCCAGTCGCAGCGCATGCTGAATGTCGGCAATATCTTTGTCGGTCTGCTGACCATAGGACTGCTTGGTTTGTTTTTCGATTTCTTATTCAAGGCGGTTCAGAAGATATTTTTCAGCTGGAGTGAGAATTGAGGAGGGAGCATGATGAGTTCGGATGTGATGTATCGCATTGATGGCGTGACGAAATGGTACGATACGGGAAAGAAACGCGTCGAGGCTCTGAGGAAGATCGATTTGGAGATTCATAGGAATGAGTTTGTGGCGATCGTCGGTGCCTCTGGCTGCGGCAAGTCGACGCTTTTGCGGATGCTTGCGGGATTCCTCATGCCGACGCAGGGGGGCATCCTCGCAAACGGCAAGCGCGTGGACGGGCCGGGACCAGACCGCGGCATGGTGTTTCAGGCCTATACCCTTTTTCCTTGGCTGAATGTCTATAAGAATGTGGAATACGGTTTGAAGGAGCTGGGGATGCCCAAAGAACGGCGCGCGGCTATCGTGGCGCAGTACCTGAGAGAGGTGGGGTTGGAAAATTTCGCCGAGGCCTATCCGAAGGAGCTTTCCGGCGGGATGCGTCAGCGCGTCGCAATCGCCCGCGCGCTTGCGACGAATCCGGACAGTCTTCTGCTCGATGAACCTTTTGGGGCGCTCGATGCGCAGACGCGCGGGCACATGCAGGAGCTCACGCTTTCCGTGTGGCGCAAGCATCCAAAGACGATCGTCATGGTCACGCATGACATAGAGGAGGCTGTATTCATGGCGGATCGCATCGTGGTCATGAAGGCGCATCCGGGGGCAATCCGGGAGGTAATCGATGTGCGGTTGCCGCGTGATCGTGATTTCTACATCAAGAGCGATGCGAGATTCCTGAAATACAAGAAGGATATCCTCGGTATGATTTACGAGGAGATGCACCGGGAACCGGAGCTTGCGATTGCATGAAACGAGGAGGAGATGCTCGATGAAACTGATCAAGGCAATCATTCGACCAGAAAAGGTTTTGCCCGTATTGGAAGCGCTCTCAGAAAAGGGCCATAATTCCGTGACGCGCATCAGCGTCCTCGGACGTGGGAAGCAGCGCGGGCTCAAAGTCGGTGATGTGTATTATGATGAGATTCCTAAGGAAATGCTGCTCATCGTCGTGGAGGATGCCTCTGTTAAGGAGACAGTGCAGACGATTGCCGGGAGTGCGCGGACGGAGGAGGCGGGCGCTTTTGGCGACGGCAAGATTTTTGTCAGCGAAGTCTCGACGGCCTATACGGTGAGCACAGGGGAGGAGGGATTATGAGATGAAGGAAGTCATGGCGATCATCCGTCCCAATAAATATTTTGCTACGAAGCGCGCACTCATCAAAGAAGGATTCAATGCGATGTCGACACGCGAGGTGCTCGGGCGTGGTAAACGCAAGGCGGTATTCCGCACGGAGTTGCAGGAGGAGGAAACGGTGGGAATCGAGTTCATTGCGAAGCGGTTGCTCGACATCGTCGTGCGCGATGAGGATGTACCGAAGGTTATGCGCATTTTGCTTGAGGAGAATTCGACCGGACATCCCGGTGATGGTAAGATCTTCGTCCTGCCCGTCAGCTATGCGATGCGCGTCCGCACCGGGCAGGAAGGGGATGATATCCTTGTTTGAACGCAGAGCAGCACCGGCAGAGGTATCTGAGCCACTCTCCGCTCAAGTCGCATCTACCATCATCACGGCGCGTCATATCAAAAAGCGATTCCGAGCGAAAAAGGAACTGGTGACCGCGCTGGATGATTGCAGCATCGAGGTACTGGAGAACGAGTTCGTTTGTATCGTTGGGACGTCTGGTTGCGGCAAGTCCACGCTGCTCCGCATGCTGGCGGGACTGGATTTTCCGACGGAGGGAGACATCGTCATCAAGGATCGGCGCGTGGAGGGACCAGCACCGGATCGCGGTATGGTATTTCAGACGTATACGCTTTTCCCGTGGTTGAGTGTGAAGGATAATATCGCCTATGGCTTACGCGAGCAGGGGGCGGATCAGGACACAATAAAGAAGACTGTGAGGAAATATCTTGCGCTCATGCGTCTCGATGCGTTCGCCGATGCCTATCCTAAGGAGCTTTCCGGCGGGATGAAGCAGCGCGTCGCAATCGCACGAGCGCTGGCGACTAAGCCGGAGCTTCTGCTTATGGATGAGCCTTTCGGGGCGCTCGATCCCATAACGAAAAGTGAGATGCAGCAGTTGATCCGGGAAATCTGGCAGAAGGAACGACCGACGATTGCTTTTGTAACACACGATATTGAAGAAGCGGTATTTTTATCGACAAAGATTTATGTGATGTCTGCGCATCCGGGGCGGGTCAAGGAATGTATTCCGGTGTATCTGCCGTACCAGCGGACGCAGGAACTCAAGGAGCGTGAGGATTTCGTGGCGCTCCGGATGAAGATCAACGACATGCTAGATCAGCAGGAACTTCCCGTTGCATGAAGAGAAAGGATGATAGTTATGTTGTTTCAGACAAAGGGATTTCGGAAGGCAATGACGGCGTGCCTCGCCGCAGGTGTGCTGTTGACAGCGTTTGTCGCAGGCGGCTGCGGCGGGACGAAGGAAGCGGGTACGGCAAGTAGCAGCAGTGCGGCGAGCGGACAGAAAATCATCCTGGGACAGTCCTCGTGGATCGGTTATGCGCCGCTCTATATCGCCGAGGAGAAGGGCTTCTTCAAGCAGCATGGTGTAGACGTAGAGATCCAGCCCATCGAGTCCAAAGCTGACAGCAAGAGTGCCCTGGCCTCCGGCCGGATCCAGGGACTTTCGACGACGGTCGATGTCCATGTAATCAATGCTGCAGCGGGATTGGATGCTGTACAGATCCTGGCGCTGGATACGTCGGATGGCGGTGATGGTATCGTCGCCAAGAAAGAGTACAAGACGCTGGAGGATCTCAAGGGCAAGAAGGTCGCCATGGATACGACGGGTGTCGCCTATTTCTGGTTCCTCTATCAGCTGAAGCAGAAGGGTATGGATGTCTCGGAGTTCGATGTCCAGAATATGGCTTCTGGTGATGCGGGCGCCGCGTTCCTGGCGGGCAATGTCGATGCGGCGGTCACTTGGGAGCCGTGGCTGACGAAGATTCAAAAGTCGGATCTCGGCTATACGATGGTGAACAGCAAGGAGACGCCGGGCGTCATCGTCGATACGCTGGCCGTGGATCGCAAGACGCTGGAGGCAAATCCTGAAGCGGCGAAGGGGATTGCAGCCGCATGGTATGACGCGCTGGCATTTATGAAGGAGCATCCGGAGGAAGCGATGGATATCCTCGCGAAGCATCTCGGAGAGAAGAAGGAGGACATCCAGTCCGAGTTGAAGAACGTTCATTTCTACGATCAGGCAGAGAACAAGGCGTATTTCGGGACAAAGGAGAATCCTGGGAAACTCTACAAGATCACGAAGATGGTTTCGGATCTCTGGCTCCAGCACGGCATTATCAAGAAGGCCGTGGATGCAGAACAGCTGATTGACGGTTCTGGGCTTTGAGAAATGAGCTTGTAAGGAACTGCCGAATTAATCTGTGGTTCCTAGGATGAAGGCGGAGTGCTGAATTCACCAGCATTTCCTTGGGGATGGAAGGCATTTCGAGATACAGGAAGGAAAGGGTGATTGTATGGCGAAGGGGAAACCGCTCCAGGGGGTGCGCGTGCTTGATCTTACGCGCGTCTTAGCAGGGCCTTTCTGTGCAGCGCAGCTTGGTGATCTTGGCGCGGAGGTCATCAAAGTGGAGCGGCCGAAATACGGGGATGATTCCAGGTTTTTCGGTCCGTATAAGAATGGTGAGAGCAGCTATTACATGCTTATGAACCGGAATAAGAAGGGAATCACGCTGAATTTTAAGTCGGAAAAGGCTTTGAAGATTTTTTATGAGCTCGTCCGGAAATCAGATGTCGTGGTTGAGAATTTCAAGCCAGGAGTTGCGGCGCATCTCAAGATCGACTACGAGACGCTCAAAGAGATCAATCCGCGGCTGATCTACGCGTCGATTTCCGGGTTCGGGCAGTATGGGCCGTATGCGCCGCGTCCCGGCTACGATATTGTCGCGCAGGCTATGGGCGGTCTTATGAGTATCACGGGATACCCCGACGCGCCACCGGCCCGCGTGGGCAGCTCGATTGCGGATGTGAGTGCGGGGCTGTATGCCGCGACGGGTATTATGGCCGCGCTCTATGCGAGGGAGAAGACGGAGATGGGCAGTTATGTGGATGTATCGCTGCTGGATTCCGTGTTTGCATTCTGCGAGACGAATATCGTCCGCTATACGATTGGCGGAGTCATACCGAAGCGCGTCGGTGCCCGGCACCCGCTTTCCGCACCGTTTGATATTTATCGTGCGAAAGATGGCTATGTCGTGATTGCTGTGGCCAATGAGCGCATCATGGATCGTCTTTGGGCGCTCATGGGACGGATGGACCTCAAGGAGGATCCGCGCTTCAAGACGGATGCGGATCGGTCGAAGAACGATGTGGCGCTCAAAGCCATCATTGAGGATTGGTTGAAGGATACGACAGTCGCGGAAGCGGTTGCGGCGATGTTGGAGAAGTCGATTCCGGCATCACCGCTGCAGAACATTCCCCAGGCATGTGCAGACGAACAGATTGCAGCGCGGCATATGCTGGTCACTATCGATCATCCACGGGCCGGTAAAGTGCAGATTACAGGAAATCCCATGAAATTTGCCGGTGTTCCGGATAATGATTACAAGTCTTCTCCGGAGCTTGGCGCTGATAACGAGGCTGTGCTTGGTGAACTTTGCGGCTGCAGTCCGGAAGAGGTTCGGGCTATGGAGGAAGCAGGGGATTTGTAAGGAAGCGCTGATTAAATGAAGTGCTCCGGATTTACGTGGATGCGCTGTATATCTCTAGGAGACAAACCGCAGGCGTAGCCGAAGCTACGCTGAGGTTGGCAGGGCGACGAGAGGACAGCGCAGACGCGTGAAGACGGAGTGCTGAATGAATCAGTGCTTCCGTAAGTGAGCAGCGGAAATGTTCAGCGCGTTTCCTGATTAGAAAAGCGAAGAGTTCGAAAGGAGCAAGTGTATCATGAATTTCGATTTGACAGAAGAACAGAAAGATCTGAAGGAAATCCTCCATAAATATGCGACGGAGGTCTTGGCACCGCGCGCGGTGGAGATTGATAAGAATAACCGCTTTCCCAAGGAGACCATCAAGGAACTGGCAGAACAGGATCTCATGGGTATCGCCTATCCGGAGGAGTACGGTGGCGCTGGTGCCGACTCTGTGACTGAGGCCATTGCGGTCGAGGAGATTGCCTATGGCTGTGGCGCGACAGCGTCTATTCTTACGGGCCATTACTTAGGCTTCGATGCCCTTTATCTTGCGGGGACGCCGGAGCAGAAGGAGGAATATCTGAAGCCTGCCTGCCTCGGCGAGAAACTCGCGGGCTTTGCGCTCACGGAGCCTGGCTCCGGCTCGGATGCCGGCGCAAGCTCCACGATTGCCACGGAGGATGGCGATGCCTATGTGCTCAATGGCACGAAGCATTTTATCACGAATGCTGCCGACGCGGATTTCCTCATCGCGTTCGCTATGACAGATAAGCCGAAAAAGACGCATGGCATGACGGCCTTCATCGTGCCGAAGGGAACGCCTGGGTTCTCCATCGGTGCCGGCGACGATAAGATGGGCATCCGCGGCGGACGTACCTGGGAAGTGATTTTCGATCACTGCCGCATTCCGAAGAAAAACATCGTCGGCGAGATCAACCACGGCTTCAAGCTCGCGATGCAGGTCATTGACCGTGGCCGCACGGGGATCGCGGCGATGTCCGTAGGCATTGCGCAGGCAGCGCTCGACATGGCGGTTTCCTATGCGAAGGAGCGCATCGTATTCGGTGAGCGTCTTGCGGATTTCCAGGGCTTGCGCTGGATGTTGGCCGAGATGGAGGCTGATGTGGAGGCGGCGCGGTATCTCACCTATTATGCCTCAAGTCTCAAGGACAAGCACATCCGCTTCTCCAAGCAGGCGGCCTGCGCGAAACTCTTCGCGGCGGAAGCTGCGCATCGCGTGGTCGACAAGGCACTTCAGATTCACGGCGGATACGGCTATATGAAAGAGTATCCGATCGAGCGTCTCTATCGCGATCAGCGCATCACGGAGATTTTCGAGGGGACGTCCCAGATTCAGAAGATCGTCATTGCAGGCCAGTTGCTGAAGTAAGGAGGGAGCTACATGTCCATCTATGTATTCGTCGAACAAGCGGGCGGCAAGTGCCGCAAGGCCTCGCTGGAGGCGGTGACAGCCGCGAAAAAGCTCGGTGCGGGAGAGGTGTGCGCCATCCTGCTGGGAACGGGAGCGCAAAAGGCGGCGCAGACGGCGGCGGCCTATGGAGCAGGGAACTGCGTGACAGCAGAAGACACAGTCTTTGACTCCTTCATGGCGGAAAGTTATGCGCATGCCATCGCGCATCTGTTGCCGGAGGATGCTGTGTGCGTGCTTCTCGGTAATACTGCGGCGGGGCAGGAGCTCGCGCCGCGGCTTGCGGAGGCGTTGGGGGCGGGCGCCCTCATCGATTGTACGGCGATTGATTTCGTGGACGGGAAGTTCACGGTGACGCGTCCGCTTTACGCAGGGAAGGTTTTCGCGCGGGAGGCGGTGATCGCGCCGAAGGCGGTGATCACGCTCCGCCCCAATAGCGTGGCGGCGGAGGAGGCGCCGGCAGAGCTCGCCGTGACAGCGGGCTCCGTCCCGGCGATGGATTTCCATACGATTGTGCGGGACATCGTGCAGAAGGCTGGTACGGCCGTACCGCTCACGGAGGCGGACATCATCGTTTCCGGTGGGCGCGGCATGAAGAATGCAGCCAATTTCAAGATCCTCGAGGAACTGGCGGATGTTCTCCATGCGGCAGTGGGAGCTTCCCGTGCGGCCGTCGACGCTGGCTGGCGCGATCATGGTGACCAGGTCGGCCAGACGGGCAAGGTGGTTTCTCCGACGGTTTATATTGCCTGCGGTATTTCCGGGGCCATCCAGCATCTGGCGGGTATGGGATCGTCGAAATTCATCGTGGCGATCAACAACGACCCGGAGGCCAATATCTTCAAGGTAGCGGATTATGGCATCGTCGGTGATCTCTTTGAGGTTGTACCGGCTCTGACGGAGGAAATGAAGAAGCTCGCTGGCTGAAACGGTAGAAGAGGAGGAAGTCTTATGGATATCGTAGTTCTTGTAAAACAGACATTTGATACGGAAGCGAAGATCGAGCTGGCGGGAGACGCTATCGTCTCTGACGGTGTGAAGAAGATCCTGAATCCCTATGACGAGTATGCCGTAGAGGAGGCCGTTCGCTTGAAGGAAAAGAATGGCGGCACGGTGACTGCTGTCGGCATCGGTGGGAAAGAGTTCGAGGATGTGCTGCGTCACGTGTTGGCCATGGGGTGCGACGCGTCTGTCGTCATCGACGATCCGGCCGTCCTTGCTGCGGACGCCGCGGGAAGGGCTGCGGCGCTCGCCGCAGCCGTCAGGAAGTTGCCGTATGACCTCATCCTCTGCGGGCAGACCGTGATCGACAGCGGTACGGGCGAGGTTGCCGTCCGCGTGGCGGAAAAGCTCGGACTTGGGGAGGTCATGACCGTCTCCAAGCTCACCCTCGATGGTGATGGTGTCACGGCGGAGCGCGAGATGGATGGGAGTCATATCACGCTTACGGGGAAGCTGCCGTTGCTGCTCGGTGTCGACAAGGGCATCAATGAGCCGCGCTATCCCGGCATGAAGAGCATCATGCAGGGCCGGAAGAAGGCGAAGAATGCCCGGCATCTTGATGCGACGGCGCTCGGCTTGTCTGCGGAGGATCTTTCCCCTGTGACGCAGATCCTTGGCTATGAGCTCCCCGCCAGGGAACGCATCGGCAAGATTTTCACGGATGAGGCAGCGCCTGCGATGGCGGCCGAGCTGGCAGGCGCGCTGCATACAGAAGCAAAGGTCATCTGAAGGACAGGCGAGAGGAAAGGGAGGCGGGCATCATGCCTACAAGAGAGATTTTTTGGCAGGTTCAGGGGAGGCCGCTCTTCTATCTGCTGGTCGTGTTGGCAATCATCGTGGCGGCGCGCGGTTGCTATGCGCATGTACGCCGCTGGCAGATCGGCACGGGCGGATTTCCCGCTGTCGATGTGCGTGCGGGGATCCGCGATGTGCTCGCGCAGGTGTTCCTGCACCGCAGGCTTTTAAAGGAACGCTATGCCGGCATCATGCATGCCTTCCTCTTTTCCGGTTTCTGCTTCTTGGGACTGGCCTCTGCCATGGTTATGTTGCGGGCGGATTTCGGGCTGCCGGTCTATGAGGGCCTGAGCTTTCTTTTCACAAAATTCACGGCGAATCTTTTCGGTATGCTGGCCATCGCCGGCATCGCGATGGCGGCGTATCGACGCTATATCAAACAGGGAATCATGGAGAACCGGAGAGAGGACGCGACGCTTCTCGGCTTGTTGGCGCTCATCCTCGTGACGGGTTTCGTTCTGGAGGCGGTGCACATCGCGGCGGTGCCGACGGCATACGATAGCGTATCTCTGCTCGGCAGTTGGCTCGCCGTGCCGCTGGCTGCCTGGGGGGCGACGACGCTGGGCCAGATATACGGTGTGCTCTGGTGGGTGCATGCGGTGTTGGTTCTCGGCTTGATCGCTTGGCTGCCTTACGCGAAGTTCTTTCATGTGCTCATGGTACCGCTCAACATCTTCTGCCGTCGCCGGTCGGTCAGTGGCGTATATCCGCTCATCGACTTCGAGGATGAAGATCTAGAGACGTATGGCAAGGAAAAAATCGAGGAGTTTTCGGAAAAGACGCTCATGGACAGCGATGCGTGCGTGCGTTGCGGGCGTTGCGAGCGCAACTGCCCGGCACATCTTACAGGGAAAAAGCTCAGTCCGAAGGATGTGACGCAGAAATTCCGCACGCAGATGGAGGACGCGGCGGCGCGAAGCACTAGCACTGCCAATACCGTAGCTGTGGCGGATGATGACGCTCAAGAGGCGACTGCGGAGGTCTCATCGCAGGATGGGACGGCGCGAGCCGAGTTGAACGGCGAAGTCATCACGCCGGAGGAGCTCTGGGCCTGCACGACGTGCCGCGCCTGCGAGGCACAGTGCCCGGCCTTCGTCGGCCATGTGGATCGGTTGATCGAGCTGCGTCGGAATGCCGTCCTGATGGAGAAACCATTCCCCGAGGAGGCGAAGCAGGCGTTTCGGAATCTGGAGAACAACGGCAATCCCTGGGGCATAGGTGCCGCAAAGAGGGGCGAGTTCCTCGCGTCACTCGGCGTCAAGACCATAGATGAGGAGCCGGAGGCGGAGTACCTTTTTTGGCCGGGATGCTTCGGTGCATTCGACGCCCGCACGCAGAAGGTCACGCGCGCGCTCGTCACGCTCTTGCGCGCCGCGGGAATCTCTTTTGCGATTCTCGGCGAGGAGGAGACGTGCTGCGGCGATTCCGCACGCGCGCTCGGCAACGAATACCTCTATATGATGCTCGCCGAGCAGAATATCGAAACCATGAATGGCTACGGCGTGAAGAAGATCATCACGCAGTGCCCTCACTGCTACCACACGCTCAAGTATGCCTACCCACAGTTTGGCGGCAACTATGAGGTGGTGCACCATACGGAGTTGCTCGCGCGGCTCGTCGCGGATGGGGCGCTGCAGCTCAGCGGGAAGAATTCCGGCGTAGTCGCCTGGCATGACTCCTGTTATCTCGGCCGCTATCACGGCATTTACGAGCAGCCGCGCGCACTTCTGCAGGCGGCGGGTCTTACGGTCGTGGAGATGAAGCACCACCACGAACAGAGCTTCTGCTGCGGTGCAGGCGGTGGCCGCATGTGGCTCGAGGAACGAGAGGGAAGCCCGATCAACCAGGCGCGTGCCAGGGAGGCCCTCGCGCTGCATCCTGGGAAAATCGCAGCGGCCTGTCCGTTCTGTCTCACGATGCTCGAGGATGGCGTGAGCCGCCTCGTGGCAGATGGAGAAAATAAACCTCAGGTGCTTGATCTGGCGGAAATTCTCGCCCAGCAGATTCACGTGCAGCCTTCGCAGGAATGAGATATACTGGTTTCCTGACTGCGGCTGATTGGTCTCATTCCAGGTGGTGATCGTATGGAACGACAACTGAGAAAGCATTTGACGGCATCCCCGAACGCATTCTATAATGAAGAAAAATTCCAGAATACAGCGATGCGGGGAGGAGAGGCCATGCGGACGTTTCAAAGCCCGGAGGAGCTCAAAGAGATGCTTTTGCCGATGCAGAAGTGCTCATTGACGTATCAGAAAATCGCACTCTACATCGAACAGCATTATTTAGAAATCAGTTTCATGACGGCAAGCGAACTTGCTGATGCGCTGGGCGTCTCTCAGGGGAGTGTCTCGCGCTTCTTCATGATGATGGGCTATCGTGGCTACAATGAATTCCTGCGCAATCTGCAGAGGATGGTCAGCAAGCAGCTCACGGCACCAGATCGGCTGCGCTATACGCGGAGCAAGCCATTGCAGCATGGGGGCCCGCTCCGAACAATTCTCGACCTTGAGATCGAGAACATGGATCAGCTGACAGAGATCCTGCATGGCAAAGGATATCAGGCGCTCTTGGAGGCCGTGTGCTCTGAGAAGAAACTCGTGCTGATCTCCGCGCGCCTCTCGGCGACACTTCTGCCCTATGCGCAGTACCTGTTGAACAAGATGCGCCCGGATGTCGTGTCTGTCGTGCCAGGCGATCCTGCGTGGTCGACGCTTCCCCTGCTCGATCCCGAAAAGACGACGGTCATCGCGTTCGCGTTCCCGCGCTATCCGAATGTGCTGATTGACAGATGTCGCTTGTTGCAGGAACGGGGCATCCCGCTTTTGGCGGTGACGGACACGAGGCTTTCCCCTGTTGTTCCGTGTGCGAAGCAGGTTGTTTTCGTTCCAGTGACGACGTCATCGCTCTTCGATATTTACAGCACGCCGCTCGCTTTTATCAACCTATGGCTGCGGGAGGCAGCATCGAGGATGAAGGATCTGCCCGCGCGGATCGAGGCGATTGAAGAAAACGAACGGCAGGAAGGTGTGTATTTCTCTAATTACAAATAATCGTCCGGTTCACCTAGAACAATGTATACATTGCTCGTTGGAGATTGACAAATATATTTTATAGTGGTATTCTTGAGTTACTTGAAGGACAAAGGCGTTCCGAACCAAGCGGAGTTTTCTCCGTTGGCGCGGACGTCTTTTTTATTTTACAGCAAATGGAATGATTTCATCAAACATATTCCATCGTGAATGAATAAATTTATTTATTCGCAGTGAAAGGAGTGATGCCTATGAAGGGAGAGTCACCTCATGTGCAGGCGGCGCGTCTGCTCGACGGCCTCAGAGAGCTCGCGCAGATCGGCAGGAATGACGCAGGAGGGATCGACCGTCAGCTAGGCAGTCCAGCGGATCGTGAGGCGCGTGTCTGGCTCGCACAAAAATGGCACACGATGGGGCTCGATGTGCGGACGGATGCTATTGCAAATCTCTGGGGAGAGGATGGAAAGAGGGCAGGGCATCCCATCGTGCTCGGCTCTCATCATGATACCGTGCCGAACGGCGGGGCTTATGATGGCGCCCTTGGCGTATTGCTGGCCACGGAGGTCGTGCAGACGCTGAGAGAGAGCGGTATAGCGTTGCGGCATCCTCTGGCGTTGCTCTCCCTTACCGGCGAGGAACCGAATGATTTTTCCGTTTCTACGCTCGGTTCCAAGGTGCTTTGCGGACGGCTGCGGGAAGAGGATCTCAGGAAGCTAAAACACCGTGTGACGGGGGAGACGCTTGAGACGGCAATCGCCCGCCTCGGCGGTGATATTCGCCGCGTGCGGGAGGAGATGCCGCTTGAAAAGGAGCGGCTGGCAGCATTCCTCGAGTGCCATATCGAGCAGGGACGCCGCCTTTACGACGCGGGTGAGAACATCGCGGCCGTCACCTGCATTACGGGCATCTACCGCGAGGTCATCAGGATTCGCGGCGAAGCGAATCATGCGGGAACGACACGGCCGGAGCATCGCCGTGACGCGCTGGCGGCTGCGGCTGATGTCGTGCACGCGGTGGAGGCGCTCATGGGAGAGGCTTCTCTCCCCGGGCTTGCGGCGACCGTTGGTCGCATCCAGGTCCGGCCGAATGCCTCGAATATCGTGCCGGGAGATGCCGCGCTGACGCTTGATCTGCGTACGGCTGATCCCGAGGAGCGGAAGCGAGCGCTTGCGATGCTGGCAGCATCTGTCGCCGACATCGAGGCTGTGCGCGGCGTCAGGATCGAGCGAGAGCTCAATATCGATCAGAAGGAGATGCCGCTCGCACCTGTGGTGATCCGTGCGTTTGATGATGCCGCTGAGGCGCTCGGCGAGCCGCGGCGCGAGCTCGTGAGCATGGCCGGGCACGACGCGGCGAACATGGCACGCCTCACGCAGGCAGGCATGTTGTTCGTATCAACCGTGGACGGTTATAGCCATTGCCCGCAGGAGGCGGCTCCGGATCATGCGGTCGCCGTCGCCGCGCAGGCGATGCTCGAGGCCGTGTTGCTTTTGGATGGGAGGCTGACATAGATGGCGGAAAAGGAAAGGCTCATCGAGCCGGAGCTCTGCTTCACGGAGGGACGGGCGCAGCGCGATCTGGCGGTTCTCGTCACGGATGGCATCATCGCGGCTGTCGGTCCTGCCGCGGAGCTTCGAAGCGCGCATCCGGAGGCCGTGCATGAGCGCTGGGAGCATCTCGCGCTCGTGCCGGGGACAGTCAATGCGCACAATCACAGTTTTCAGAGCCTGCTCCGCGGCATCGCGGCGGACAAGCCGTTCCTCACATGGCGCGATGAGTCGCTTTACAAGTATTCGCCGCGCTTGCGGCCGGAGGATATTTACACGGGCGCGCTCTTTTCCTTCGCGGAGATGATGAAATGCGGCGCGACGACCGTTTGTGATTTCTTCTATCTGCACAACGATGGCGTGGAGGGCGATGAGGCGGTCATCCGGGCCGCGCGGGATCTCGGCATCCGGCTCGTGCTGGCTCGCACGATGTACGATTGGACGGGCGCGCCTGCCGGCTATGTGGAAAAGCTCCCGCTCGCCGAGGCGAATACGGAACTGCTCATGAAGCGCTACCACGGCGGCATGACGAAGGTCATTCCCGCGCCGCACAGCCTGCATGCCGCGTCGCCGGAGATGGTCGAGGCGGGACACGCGCTGGCCGTGAAGTACGGCACGCCGTTTCATATCCATGTCTCCGAGGAGCGCTTTGAGGTCGAGCAGGTGCAGGAGAAATACGGCAAGACGCCGCTCGCGTATCTCGATGCGCTCGGCGTCGTCGATGAGCATATCGCCATCATCCACGGCGTCTGGCTCACGAAGGAGGAGATCCGGACGCTCGGCGCGCGCGGCGGCCATCTCATCTATTGCCCGTCGAGCAATATGTTTCTCGCCGACGGCATCACCGATCTTCCCGCATTCCTTCAGGCTGGCGTCCCGGTGGCGCTCGGGAGCGATGGCGCGTGCGGCAACAACCGCAACAGCGTGTTCGAGGAGATGCGCATGGCGCCGCTCCTGCAGAAGGCGAAGACACTCGATGCGCTCTGCGTGAACTACCAGGACGCCATGCGGATGGGGACGGAGAACGGGGCTGAGGCGCTCGGCCTGCCAGTCGGCGAGATCGCCTGCGGCAAAGCCGCGGACTTCGTCGGCGTCCGGCTCGATGACCTTTCCATGCAGCCGCTCTCAGGGGGCGGGCAGTTCCTGCCGAACCTCATCTATGCCCTCCAGCCGACGGCCATCGACCGCGTGGTGGTCAACGGCGAGGATACCGTGAGGGACGGTCAGCTCGTCCGCGTCGAGGAGCGGCAGCTCCTCGAAAAGATTCAGGCCACGATGCAGTATTTGGAAGAAGTATGAACAGGAGATGGATGATGATGAAAAAGCAGCCATTTTGTGTACCGCCGATCAAGGAATATCCTGATATGCCGGAGTTCGTGCCGGGAATCCGCCGCGCGCCCTCCCGTGGGTTTCATCTCACGCAGGCGCAGACGGAGACGGCGCTCAAGAACGCGCTTCGCTATGTTGACCCAAGCCTGCATGAAAAGCTCATCCCGGAGTTCCTCCAGGAGCTCAAGACGTACGGGCGTATCTATGCGTACCGCTATCGTCCTGCAGGTCGGATCTACGGCAAGCCCATTGATGAGTACAAGGGGAACTGCACGGAGGGCAAGGCTTTCCAGGTCATGATCGACAACAACCTCGACTTCGAGGTCGGTCTTTATCCCTACGAGCTCGTCACGTACGGCGAGACGGGCAGCGTCTGCCATGACTGGCTTCAGTACCGTCTCATCAAGAAGTATCTTGAGATCATGACGGATCATCAGACGCTCGTGATGGAGAGCGGCAATCCGCTCGGCCTGTTCCCGTCGAAGCCGACGGCGCCGCGCGTCATCATCACGAATGCGCTCATGGTCGGCGAGTTCGACAATCCGAAGGACTGGGAGATTGCGGAGGAGATGGGTGTCGCCAACTACGGGCAGATGACGGCGGGCGGCTGGATGTACATCGGCCCGCAGGGCATCGTGCACGGCACGTACAATACGCTCCTGAACGCGGGCCGCATGCATCTCGGCGTACCGGAGGACGGCGATCTCGCGGGGCATCTCTTCGTGAGCTCTGGCATGGGCGGCATGAGCGGCGCGCAGCCGAAGGCGGCGGAGATTGCGCACGCGGTCGGCGTCATCGCCGAGGTCGATATGTCGCGCATCCAGACGCGCCTCGACCAGGGCTGGTGCAGCGAGTGCTACGACAGCCTCGACGAGGTCTTTGCCTCCGCGAAGAAACATCTCGCAGCGAAGACGGCGACGTCGATCGCCTATCACGGCAACATCGTCGATCTCCTCGAATACGTCGTCAAGAACCACATCCACGTCGACCTCATGAGCGACCAGACCTCCTGCCATGCAGCCTACGAGGGCGGCTACTGCCCGCAGGGGCTGACGTTCGAGGAGCGCACGAAGATGCTCGCCGAGGATCGCGAGCAGTTCATCTCGCTGGTCAATCAGAGCCTGCGCCATCAGTATGAGCTCATCATGGCCTGCGTCAAGGATGGCACGTACTTCTTTGATTACGGCAATTCCTTCCTCAAGGCGGTTTACGATGCGGGCGTCAAGGAACTTTCCAAGAATGGCGTCGACGACAAGGACGGCTTCATCCTGCCGTCCTATGTCGAGGACATCATGGGGCCGCAGCTCTTTGACTACGGCTATGGCCCGTTCCGCTGGGTCTGCCTCTCCGGCAAGCGCTCGGATCTCATCGAGACGGACAAGGCGGCGATGAGCTGCATTGATACGAATCGGCGCTACCAGGATCGCGACAATTACAACTGGATCCGCGACGCGGAGAAGAACAATCTCGTCGTCGGCACGCAGGCGCGCATCCTCTATCAGGATGCGGAGGGGCGCATCCGCATCGCGCTGAAATTCAACGAGCTCGTGCGCGAGGGCAAGATCGGCCCCGTGATGATGGGACGCGATCACCACGATGTCTCCGGTACGGACTCGCCGTTCCGCGAGACGGCGAATATCAAGGACGGCAGCAACGTCATGGCGGATATGGCGGTGCAGTGCTTCGCGGGCAACGCGGCGCGCGGCATGAGCCTCTGCGCGCTCCACAACGGCGGCGGTGTCGGCATCGGCAAGTCCGTGAACGGCGGCTTCGGCCTCGTGCTCGACGGTAGCGAGCGCGTCGATGAGATCATCAAGAGCGCGCTTCTCTGGGATGTCATCAGCGGCGTCGCCCGCCGCAGCTGGGCGCGCAACGAACATTCCATCGAGACGATTGAGAAGTTCAATGAGGATTACGCGGATCGCGCGCATGTCACGGAGCCGTGCATCGCGGATGATGACCTGGTGAAAAGGGCCGTCGCGAAGCTGTTCTGATCGGCTTTGAACGCGTTGACGCAGGCGGAAATAGTGCTTCGTGATTCGTATATTTCCAGGCAGGCGAGGGCTGCGCGATCGTGCGGTTGCAGGTGCCGGCTGTTTGGGCAGAGGGGACTGCTGCGCGGCGCGCGGCAATCCCTTTTCTGCCATATAAGGAGGGGATTTCATGCAGGAGACCATCATTCGGGGAATCGCGCAGCTCGCGACGCCCATCGGGCGAGAAGCACGGCGCGGTACGGCGATGCGGGAGCTGCGCGTCGTTTCGGATGCCGCCATCTGGGTGGAAGACGGCGTGATCCAGGCCGTAGGGAAGGAGGCGGATGTCCTCCGGGCAGCAGAGGAGCGGGCATCTGTCGCTGCCGCGCTGCATGGCAGCAGCGCGGAGGGCGTGCGGATCATTGACGCGAGGGGGCAGTGCGCAGTGCCGGGCTTTGTCGACCCGCACACGCATTTCCTCTTTGCGGGGGCGCGCGCTGAGGAGTTTGACGATCGCCTGGCTGGCGTGCCGTATCTGACGCTGCTCGCGCGCGGCGGCGGGATCGTCGCCACGATGCGCGAGACGCGCGCGGCGACGGAGGAGGCGCTTTTCGCGCATGGAGCGCGTGTTTTGCGCTCCATGCTGTCTCTCGGCGTCACGACTGTCGAGGGAAAGAGCGGCTATGGACTCGACCGGGAGACGGAGCTGCGGCTGCTGCGCGTGCTGCGGCGGCTAGACCGGGAGCTGCCGACGAGCGTCGCGGCTACCTATCTCGGCGCGCATGCGGTGCCGCCGGAGTACGCGGGACGCGCAGATGACTACGTTGCTTTCCTGGTGGAGGAGATGCTGCCGCTCATCGCGCGGGAGCATCTGGCGGAGTTTGTCGATGTTTTCTGCGAGACGGGCGTCTTTACGGCGGCGCAGGCGCGGCGCATTCTTGCGGCAGCACGCGCACGCGGCTTTTCGCTGAAGCTTCACGCGGACGAGATGAGCAGCACGGGCGGCGCGGAGCTTGCGGCAGAGCTCGGCGCGGTCAGTGCGGATCATTTGCTCTCCGTGAGCCCGGAGGGGATCGAAGCACTCGCGGGCAGTCGGACGGTAGCAGTGCTGCTGCCCGCGACGGCATTCTGCATGCGCAAGGCCTATGCGCCGGCGCGCAAGCTGATCGACAGCGGCGCGGCTGTGGCGCTCGCGAGCGATTATAATCCGGGGAGCTGCTACACGTATTCCCTGCCGC
>Ga0256405_10003804_pt1 | contig 30249 bp, 25 predicted proteins | sample RumenRJG_02DNA_FD_189096 | JGI IMG/M metagenome (GOLD analysis project Ga0256405, IMG submission 189096) | Bovine rumen microbial communities from Lethbridge, Alberta, Canada - RJG_02 | ecosystem: Host-associated > Mammals > Digestive system > Stomach > Rumen | place: Canada: Alberta...
GGTAAGTGTTACTGTGTTACGAAGTTTGTTCATAAAAATACACCTCCTTTGCAGTTCCTTTTACTACAACGGAGGTGTATACACGCTCGTCTATGTAGCAGCGGGATGCGACTTCGAAACCGCGGATATTCCTTCGTCCTACTGACAACTCCCTGTTCAGTAAGCACTTAACGCTTCGAGGTCTACTCTGCATGTTTAAATTATTTTTGTTTCAAGGACATCATACTAGATATTTTCCTTAGATGCAATCCCTTTTTATCCTTTTACACTTCCTGCTGTCAAACCCTGGACAAAAAATCTTTGACAAGAGATAAAGACAATCAGGATTGGCACTAAGCTCAGCACAGATAATGCAAACACATAGCCCCACTGTGTAAACTGATGCTGTCCAAAGAATCCGGATATTGCGATTGGAAGCGTTCGTTTCAAATCATCATTGATTACTGTATTGGCCCAAGGGAACTCCTCCCAGGCTGTCAGGAAGTTAAAAATGGACACCGATGCAATACCCGGCTTAGCCAATGGGATTGCGACATTCTGATATACCGTAAAGACTGTTCCGCCATCCATGAAAGTGGCTTCGTCCAGTTCCTTTGGTATATTTTCCACAAATCCCTTAATCATAAAGGTCGAATATGGGATTACCCACGCCACATAAAATGGAATGAGTCCCCAAATGCTATTGAGGGTACCAAGTTTTACTGCCAGTTCATACTGCGGCACAATCATCGTTGTTCCGGGAATAATCATCGTCAATATAATGAATCCAAATACCAATTGTCTTCCAGGAAAAGCGTATCTGGCAATATGTCTATTTCCAGCTTTTCTCTAAGATAATCCTCGTATTGTTCTCGTAATCTTATCGAATCCTCCTTTTCCTGTGCCTTTACCACCTTTATCCTCGGAGATGCTGATTCCGCCGATAGATTGATTGGATTGGTATTAATAAAATCAGTGTTGTTATAATTAGTATTATTAGTGCATGATTTCCATGAGTCCGGACCTGTGATTATCACATTTCTAGACTCATGATTTTCATTAGTCTCAGAATCATGATTTTCATGAGTCTGAATTATTCTTCTGTCAGGCCCATAGTCATGCAATCCGGTAGCAAAGTCCTTTACATAGATTTTTGTTGGCTTACCCTGACCTTGCTTTTGTCTTTCTATTAAACCGGCTTTATCTTCCAGCTCTTTTAGCATCTTCGTTGCTTTCTGATTAGCACAGTGCATATCTGCCATAATCCGATCCAATTTGTAATAAATAAACACTTTGCCATCTTCATCAAGCCATCCATTTTTTGCTGAAAGAGATGCTCTGTCCAGCATTAAGGAGTAGAGAATTTTTGATTCCATCGTTATTCCCGCAAATTTCTCATCCGTGATCAAAATCTTGGGTATTTGATAAAAAGCAAATTGATCTGCCCCTCTGCCATAAAAATAATCAAAATCCACTGGCGTTCCTCCTTTCTTAGATTTGGAATAAAACAAAAAAAGACGCCTAACCCACAGGAAATGCTGTAAGTTAAGCGTCTTCCGACGATTCTTATTTTGTTTATTTCAGACATATTCAAGTAGTGCACTACTGTCACGACGTAGGCTCTATTTTTGCACCTACTGTCACGAGTTCAACAGCTACAACTACCCGAATATACTTTTTCATATGCTTTCCACGCTCTGACCAATCGGTCTTTTCAAACGTGAAATGCTCGAAAAAGTGCGTAAATTCAAGGATTTCTATTAGTTCACTCTTGTGAGCAACACTACAGTCTCGACATGCACCGTATTCGGAAACATATCAACAGGTCTGACTATATTCAATTTATAACCATTGGCAGTAAGGTACTTCAAATCCCTTGCCAGGGTTGCTGAGTCGCAGGAGACGTAGACGATCCGCTCGGGTGCCATGGAGACCATGGTGCGCAGACACTCCTCGTCGCAGCCCTTCCTCGGAGGATCCACGACGATGACATCCGGGTGGCGCATATCCCCCGCTGAGTCTCCCGCATTTCCGTTAATGTCGCCTGCACTCGCCCCTGCGCGACCATTTCGGATTCCATCTCCCATTGAATAAAACTGCGGCAGTACTTCCTCTGCTTTTCCTACGAAAAACTTCGCGTTCTCAATTCCGTTACGACGAGCGTTATCTCTTGCATCTTCAATCGCCTGCGGCACCACCTCAACGCCGTATATCTTTCCTGCGTTGCCCGCAAGGAAAAGCGAGATCGTTCCTATTCCGCAGTACAAATCCCAGACAGCCTCCCTGCCCGTAAGAGCTGCGTACTGAAGCGCAAGACTGTAGAGCTTCTCCGTCTGAAGAGGATTTACCTGATAGAAGGACTGTGGAGAAATGTGAAACTGAAGCTTCCTTCCTGTCGTCGGGTATCCGGGCTTCGTCATATCCCTAACCTGTATCGTATCAGTAATATAAGGTTTACCCCAGATGCAATAGGTCTCTTTTCCGAGGATGACATTGGTGTTCTCGGTATTGATATTTACGGATACAGAGGTCATACCCTCTATCTTAGAAAGCGCTACGAGTAAATCCCCCTGCCCTTCTATAAACTCTTTTTCAGAGATCCACATTCTGTTTCCACGATTGTCCGCGCCGTCTCCCCTTCGGCTCGTGCTTACGGACTTATCCTGCTTTCCGGTCTTTACTCTGTATGCGTCCGCTCCTAACCGGCGGTTAATTACGATACAAACCATTCTCTCCCCGGAATTAAATCCCTTTCTCAAAAGGATGTGCCTTACAAGCCCCTCTCTCGTCTCCTCGTTATAGGGCTTAACATCATACTTTTCCATATGCGCAAGGATGATATCCAAAACATCCTTATCGCCCTTGGCTCCTATACAGCATTCGTCCCCCGCGATGATGGAGTGAGTACGGCCGGCGTAAAATCCCGCGATAAGCTTTCCCTCTTTATCGTATCCCACGGGATAAACCGCCTTGTTACGATAGTTCCAGGGCTCATCCATCCCGACGATTTTCTCTGATATCCAGTCAAGGAGCTTGTCCTCAAATCCGCCGATGCGCTTAAGATTGTTACGCACCTTATTCTGTTTATACTCAAGCTGTTTTTTGTAGGAAAGCGCCTGTATCTGACAGCCGCCGCAGCTGCGCGCTATATCGCATTTCGGAGAAACGCGAAAGGGAGAAGGCGTGATAACCTTCTCCAATCTCGCATAGGCATAGCTCTTTGTAGCCTTCATTATCTTGGCGGATACCGTATCACCGATCACCGCGTCCTTGATAAAAAAGGTGTAGCCTTCGATATGTCCGATTCCTTCGCCGTCTACCCCGATATCCTCGATGGTGACTTCGATCATCTCATTTTTGCTGTAAGCCATATGGTATTATCCTTTTATGATTCTCTTGCTCGTAAAATATGTCAGGACAAAGTAGCCGCCGTATACAACAAGGATAACGGATGCTGTACTCATCAGCGAGTAGACGGTCTGTTTTGCGCCCATACTTTCAAGTATTACGCTCGCCGTCTTAAATCCGACAACGGAGTGGATGCATGCAAGGAGCATCGGGAATATAAAGAACATTCCTATCTGTTTAAACAGCGCTCCGTTTATCATCTTTTCGTCAGTACCGATCCTGCGAAGTACGTTATATCTCTTGATATTGTCCGCACTCTCCGAAAGTTCCTTAAGAGATAGAACCGCTGCGCTGGCGATGAGGAATATGATTCCTACGTACATACTGATGAAGGTTACCATCGAAGCAAGTCCCGTGGATGCATCCTTCATCTCTTCCTTCGTCTTGTAAGTGATTGATGCGTCCCGATCCCAAAGAGCGTCAAGGATTGTTATAAGCTTTTCCTCCATCGCTGCCTTTTCGGTATCTGTAGCTTTCCTGTAATTTGCCAGTATTCGCTCGTATATGCGCATATCCTCGCCCAGTACATCATCCGGAACGATATACACACCCTCTTCCGAAGGGGTTCCGATCATACTGACCATTCCGACAATACATTTATCGTATTTCGGGCTAAGTTCATGTCCGTTTACTATTATACTCTTTTTTTCCGACAAAAGCTTGTTTCTTACTTCCAGAGCGGGTTCAAAGTTTCCGACGATAGCGTACTCTTCTCCCTCTAAGTCTATCTCTTTTTGTCCCAAAAGCTTTGCAATCTCATTATAATCTGATTCTTTTATAAGCATCAAGAGGTTCTCGTCACGGATAAATAGATAATTCTTTTTTATTTCCTCAAGATAGTCTCCGCAGTATGCCTTTTCGGTAAGCCCTTCTTCGCAGTATACGTAGTAGTCAACTATATCCGAGAAATTCTCTTTTCCGAATCCATTTTCCGCAAGATCGGCAAGGATTTCCGACTCCGCCCCCTCTTCTATAGTCTCCCCGGAAACATCAACTCCCTTATAAAGATAAAGGTCTGTCTTTAAAAGGTTTTTGATATTGCCGTTAAGAGACCTTGAAAGGCTGAAAGCTGTTCCCAAAAGTACGATGGTCAAAAGTAGCATCAGACAGATAACCGTCATAGATACGACCATCGTATTTGCCTTATAGGAAAACTGCCTTAGCGTAAAGCTGTTGAGCTTTTTGAAAAATACTCCCTTCATACCTCTGAAAAGCGTAAGCATCATTCCCGACAAAGACCAGAAAATAAAGAATGTTGATACAGCCCCCATAAGAAGCACAAATCCTACCTGCTTTGCGTTATTCATCTTGAGGATGTGGATCATGCGGTAATACGCAAATCCAAGTATAGCCGCAGCAATCAAAAAGATTACAGCGCAGAGAACCGGATTTTTAAGGCTCATTCTCTCGCTCTTTTTATCCCCGTGAAGCAGATCTATAAGCTTACATTTTCCTACTGAGATCGTGTTGAAGATCATAACAACAACATACATGATCCCGAAGTAAATGCAGGACTTTATGGCAGCCTTTGGCGAAAAGACAAATGTAAAACGGGTCATATCTGCCTCGAAGGAATTCGCTACCATCACGCTCATCAGCTGGGATACCGCTACTCCCAAAACAAGTCCGATACCCAGTGAAATAACGCCTATAAGGAGCGTTTCAAAAAAGAGCATTACGGACATTTTCCTCTTGCTCATTCCAAGAGTTAAATATACGCCAAACTCCTTGTTTCTCCTCTTTATAAGGAACCTGCTGGCATATATAATAAGTCCGCCCAGTACGATAGCAACGAAAATACTTACCGTACTTAAAAACTGGTTCATCAGCTCTATGGTTTCGTAGGAACGTCTCGATACGCTAAGAGCTATTGTCTGGCTCTCGATGGCATTAAAAACGTAAAAGATGATGACGCCGATAACGAGAGTAAAGAAATAGATTGAATAATCCTTTATACTTTTTCTGATATTTTTAATCGCAAGCTTAGAGAGCGTCACTTTGATCACCTCCAAGCAATGAAACGATGCTTATAATATCATCGAAAAATTCTTTTCTTGACTTGTCACCTTTGGTTATCTCGTTAAAGAGTTTTCCGTCCTTGATAAAGATTACTCTCTTAGCGTAGGAAGCGGTAAAGGCGTCATGTGTAACCATCAGGATCGTAGCGGGTATCTCTTCATTAAGATACTTAAAGCTCTCAAGGAGCATCTTTGCTGATTTTGAATCCAGCGCACCTGTAGGCTCATCGGCAAGTACAAGCTTTGGCTCTGTGATGATGGCTCTTGCGGCCGCAACTCGCTGTTTCTGACCTCCGCTCATCTGGTAAGGATACTTTTTTAATACCTCGTCAATTCCAAGGTTTTTAGCGATTCCATTAATCTTAGTCTCGATCAGGTGGGGCTTAACTCCCTGTATCGAAAGGGCAAGAGCGATATTCTCGTAAGCCGTCATCGTATCAAGAAGATTAAAATCCTGAAAGACGAATCCAAGCTCCTCTCTCCTGAATTTATTTAAGGCATTACCCTTTAGCTTTGTGATGTCCTTTCCCCCGACGTAGATATGGCCCGAGGAGACTTTGTCGATAGTGGAGATACAGTTCAGGAGAGTTGTCTTACCGCTTCCGCTGGCTCCCATGATGGCTACGTACTCACCTTTTTCAACCGAAAAAGATATTCCGTTTAATGCCTTTGTCAGAGAAGATTTACTTCCGTAATACTTCTCTATGTTCTCAATCTTAAGTATTTCCGTATTTTCCATTTTGTTTCAAATCTCCTTTAAAAAATGGTTTATAGTCCGGCCAAAGATTCCTTTGACAGTACAAACTATAAACCAATTTAAAAAGTGGGTCGTCCTTTTAACCTTACATAACATTACAATTTTGTAATGTTTGAAAATATTTCTTAAACAATCATCTCGTAGTACATATCCTTATAGACCTGTATCGATACCCTCGTCCACTCGCCCTGCCTTGAATCGATACTTACATCCAGTCCCAGCTTTTCGCAAAGTTCCTTTACGATATACAGCCCCATTCCTGTAGAGCGGGCTTTCCCGAGACCGTTTTTTCCGGTAAAAGACTTTTCAAATACTCTCTTTAGATCCTCCGGATATATTCCGACTCCATTATCCTCTATAGAAAGTATAACCGAATTATCTTTGACTTCGGTCCCTATCTTTATATAGGAATCTACGTCTTCCCTGCGGTATTTGATACTGTTGGAGATGATCTGGCCGATAATAAACCGCATCCACTTAGGGTCCGTGTTCACCTTTTCGGAGCCATCCGCATCCACCTTAAGGTCGATGCGATTTTCCAAAAGCGTCTCTCTAAAGTCCATAACGGAATCGTGAACAATGCTGCCAATGGTTACTTCCTGTATATGGTAATCTTTTTCCGCATTTTCCGAACGGGAGTAGTACAGCGCCTGATCTACATACTCAGTTATCCTGCCTACCTCTGCCTGTATCTTTTTATAGTTATCTCTAAGGTCCGGATCAAGATCCTTTGTATTTATCATATTGTGTATTTTAAGACTGATAGCGGACAGCGGAAGCTTAACCTCGTGTATCCAGGTTTCAATATACTCCGCGTACTCTTTACTGTTTTTAACGTAAATCCCTACATTCTCCATCATGGATTTGTCGATCTCGTAGAGAATATCACAGATAATCTGTCCCTCCAAAAACTCCGGCCGCTCAAGCGTCTCTAACACAAGGTAAGCTTTATCGAGGCGCTTTACATTATTCGAAAGGGAGTTATAAAACTTTCTCCTTCTCAAGAATCCAATGGTTACTTTTGCGGTCTCCGTAAGCACCATCAAGACATCGATTATGATGATTGCCGAGGTATTTAATCTAAAGATAATCATCAGCCAGGTGACCAATACCAATAAAACAAGGGATAGAACAATCTCTACCCCTTTATCTTTTAAGTAGTCTTTAAGTTTCAAGAATATACCCCTGCCCCTTTCTTGTCTCAATTACATTTTCTATTCCGGCTTCGGCAAGTTTCCCGCGCAGTCTGCTGATGTTTACCGTAAGCGCATTATCGTTAAGGTATTCGCTGTTGTTCCAAAGGTCCGTCATCAGCTCGTCCCTTGTAACGATCTTTCCGCGGTGGCCATAAAGATATGAGAGGATCAGCATCTCGTTTTTGGAAAGAACCGTTTCCTCGCCGCCTTTTCCAATAAGAGTACTCTTTCTGAAATTAAGGCTTCCCCCTCCAAGGTCCGCAACCTCTTCAGTTTGTCCCATTCTCTTAAAGATATTTCCTATCCTTAAAAGCAGGAGCGTAGGATTGTATGGCTTTGTAATATAATCGTCAGCTCCGTATCCGATGGTTATAACCTCATCTCTTTCCGCGTCGCTGCTTGTTACCATTATAACGGGTATCTGGGATTTTTTCCGAAGCTGTCTGAGTATCTCTTTCCCGTTCATCCCCGGAAGATTGATATCAAGTAGTATCATATCCGGCGCCGAGTTTAAGATGTTTTCCACAGGGCTTTCAAAGATTTCCGGCGCTTCTACGCTGTATCCTGAGTTGGACAAAAGGATTGCCAGCTCTTCTCTTATCCCTTCATCGTCTTCCAAAACCATTATTTTTTTCATTATTTTCCTCCCCGGTTTTCCCCCGGCAAATGCTTACAAAGTAGCTCTCACGTTTCCGTCAAGGAATCTCTGGAATCCAAGCCAGCCGCTGTTTTCCGAATTGTTCTCAAGGATTTCCTTAAAGGTCTCCATCTTGGCATCCGTATCGTCGGCATAGCTAAGAGCAAGAGCTTCTATAAGAGCGGGTGTCTTGGGAGATCCGAATTCCAGCTTTCCGTGGTGAGCCAGGATACAGTGCTGAAGCTGAAGCAGATCGTTTTTAGAGAAGCCCTCTATCTTAGCAGCTCTCTTTCCTACCATATTTGAACCCATTACAATATGTCCCAAAAGGTTTCCTTCGTCCGTGTAATCATTCTCGGGGAAGGCAGATATTTCATATACTTTTCCGATATCGTGACACATAGCCGCGGTAAGGAGAAGGTCTCTTTTAAGGATCGGATATGCGGTCGAATAATAATCACAAAGCTTCGTCACGCTTAAGGTGTGCTCCAAAAGACCTCCTACGAAGCCGTGATGAACGCTCTTTGCAGCGGAAGAAAACTTAAACTTTTTCACAAAGTCCTCGTCTTTAACAAACAGATCCTGTAAAAGCGCCTTGTAAGAGGGGTTCTTTATACTCTCGATAAGGGCCTTTAAGTCTGCGTACATTTCTTCGATATTTTTGGAAGATGTAGGAAGGTAATCCGCCGGATCGTACTCTCCTTCTCTCGCTTTTCTCGCCCTTCTGATATTGAGCTGAAGTGCATTATTAAAGGATGTGACTTCTCCATGTATATCGATATAGTCAAGCTTATCGAATTCATCGATCCCGGGATCGTTGGGCTCCCAAACCTTACATTCTATTGATGCTGTCTTGTCCTGAAGAGTTACGTTGTCATAGTTTTTTCCGTTTTTTGTGGTAGCGCTTGTCTTGCTCTTAACCATATAAATTCCGGAAATCTTCTCCCCGTCTCTGAATTCTTTAATGTACTTCATTTTGCTGCTCCTTATTTATTCCTCGCTGTTTCTCGATGAGATCGTAAGAGGAATATTTATTTCTACATACTCCGATTGAGATTTTCTCGATACCTTAAGCATGATCTCTTCATCGGGTTTATGTTTATTCAAGATCGTAACGTATTCCGAAAAAGAGTTTACGCTCTGCTCGTCGATTCCTACGATAACATCTCCCACCTGTATGCCCGCAAGCATCGCCGGTGAATCCATCTCCGTCTTTGTAACGTAGGCTCCCATAGGAACTCCAAGCTGCTGGTTGGCCTCGCCCGTGACATTGGTTCCGTAGATACCGAGATATCCGATCTTTTGAGAGTTGGAAAGCTTTTCGATAAGGTCCTTCAGCTCCGTGATACCGTAGACCATAACAACGGTATTGTCCGTTGTATCGTTCACTCTCGGAGTGATGATCCCGACAACCTGCCCCTGCATATTAAATAGGGCACCGCTGGCATTACTGCTTCCAAGGATATCCGTCTGGTAAGAATACAAAAAAGTATCTACATCGGATACCATATTTTTAGCCGCCGTGACGATTCCGTAACCAATGGATCCCGGTACTCCCTGAGGACTTCCTACCGCTACAACTCCCATACCGACGTAGATCGAGCTGCTGCTTCCAAGAGGTGCGATATATGAATCAATATCAAGATCCGAGGGAATATCCTTTAAAGAAACCCCGATTATGGCAAGTCCGGTTATTTCATCGATTTCTTTTATGTACGCCTTTGCTGTAAGTCCGGTTCTGAGGGACATAGTAATAGAATCAGCGTTTTTAAGGGCCTGGCTGTCCGCAAGGATTAAAAGCTCAACATTGTTCTCCGCTACGATGATACCCGATGTCACGTTACTGGAGTCGTTTACGGAGCTTAGCCAGTCAACGGATGACTTGACCGCCGTTATCGTAACCATATAGTTTCCCAGCTCTCTGGCGTAGCTGGACATAGAGATCAACATCTGACGATATTTCGTCGCGTCGAAGTGGATCTTTGATAAAAGGGCGGACACCTGGTCCTCGCTAAGGGGGAGCTCAATACTTGAATCTATCAGCTCATCCGATGTCATATCCGCAAGAGCGGACTCCTGCATCATCACATCACTCAGCATCTCTTCCGGGCTCATTTCCTCCTCGGGGAAGCTTACAAGCGTAGGCGAATCCGTCTTGCTGTTTGTTGTGATCTTTGTAAGAAAAGGCGTAAGCACAAGGATTATAAGGCTTGCCACTACGCCGAATATGATTGCCATCACAACGGTCGTAACCGTTTTCTTCACTACCTTAGCAGTATTTACAGGTCTTTTCTTTATATCTTCTTTTATAAAATCACGGTCCATTTTCTTTTCCTCAAAAAAACAAAAAACCACGCATATACATAATATCTTTTTCCCTTAAAAAAGTAAAGAAATGCGCTGTCCTTTGTGTTATACTTTATTTGAAAAAATGCAGGAATAACTTTACTTATGAATACTAAATCTTTAAAAACACTTGAATATGACAAAATAATAAAAATGCTCGAAGAAAAGGCCGATTCGGATCCCGGAAGGGAGCTTTGCCGAGGTCTTTTACCTCAGGTTCAGATGCAGGAGATCCAAAAATCTCAACAGGAAACAGCCGATGCCGTATCAAGGATCTTTAAAAAAGGCAGTACTTCTTTTGGCGGAAATTTTGACCTTCGTTATGCTATCAAATCTCTTGAGGTGGGAAGTACTCTTTCCGCTTCGGAGCTTTTGCGCCTTGCGGGGCAGCTTGTTAACGCAGACCGTATAAAAACCTACGGACAAAAGGAAAATGAGGACGCACCCTCTGACAGCCTTGATGAATATTTTGAAAACCTTCATCCTCTTACTTCTATCTCAAGCGAGATTAACCGCTGTATATTAGCCGAGGATGAGTTTGCTGATGATGCGAGCCCCAATCTTAAATCGATCCGCAGACAGATAACCTCCGCCAGTGACAAGATCCATTCTGTTCTTCGTCAGATGGTAAACGGTCCTTTAAAGACTTATCTGCAGGATTCTGTTATCACAATGCGTGACGACAGGTATTGTATCCCTGTAAAGGCTGAGTATAAGAGCCAGGTTCCGGGTATGATACACGACCAGTCCTCAACCGGCTCTACTTTCTTTATCGAGCCCTCCGCAGTAGTTTCTTTAAACAACGATATCCGCTCTCTTTTAATAGATGAGAAAAAGGAGATTGAGAAGATCCTTGCGGATTTAAGCTATCGCTGCGCAGAGCATACCGAGGAGTTTTCCGAGAACCAGCGTATCCTTACGGAGCTTGATTTTATCTTTGCAAAAGCAAAGCTTGCCCTTGATATGAATGCTTCAATGCCTATGTACAATCGCAAGCATTATCTTAATCTTAAAAAGGCAAGACATCCTCTCCTCGATAAAAAGAAGGTCGTTCCTATTGATATTTATCTTGGAAGAGACTTTGATCTTTTGATCGTTACAGGTCCCAATACCGGAGGTAAGACGGTTTCTTTAAAGACCGTAGGTCTTCTCTGTCTTATGGGACAGGCGGGACTGCATATCCCTGCTTCCGACAGAAGCGAGCTTTGCATCTTTAATGACGTTTTCGCGGATATCGGGGATGAACAAAGCATCGAGCAGTCCCTTTCAACCTTCTCTTCGCATATGGTTAATATCGTTGAGATCCTTAAAAAAGCTGACAAACACAGCCTCTGTCTCTTCGATGAGCTTGGAGCCGGAACCGACCCTACTGAGGGCGCAGCTCTTGCTATATCCATCTTAAGCCACCTTCATGAACAAGGCATCCGTACTATGGCCACTACTCATTACAGCGAGCTTAAGCTTTTTGCCCTCTCTACGGAAGGAATAATGAACGCAAGCTGTGAGTTTGATGTGGAGTCCTTAAGGCCTACCTATCGTCTGCTTATCGGTATCCCCGGAAAGAGTAATGCTTTCGCTATTTCGCAAAAGCTTGGTCTTCCCGATTTTATCATCGAAAAAGCAAAAGAGCAGATAAGCAGTGAAAACGAATCCTTCGAGGATGTTATCTCCGACCTTGAGCATAACCGTATCGTTATTGAGAATGAGCGCAGGGAAATTGCCGAGTATAAGGAAAAAATACGTACTTTACAGGAACAGCTCCACGCTAAAAACGAAAAGCTGGATCAGGTTAAAGACCGCATAATCCGAGAAGCCAATGAGCAGGCCCGTGATATATTACAGGAAGCCAAGGATTTCGCGGATGAGACGATACGTGATATCAACAAGGCAGCACAGTCCGGAGACGTACGTACCTTAGAAAGCCACAGAAGCAGCGTCCGTAAGTCCATTGATGACAAGAACGCAAAGCTTTTCAAAAAGTCTGATAAGGCAGTAAAAGCAGATGCCAAGGGACTCGTTGACCCCGCAAAGCTTAAAAAAGGCGACAGCGTACGGATCATCTCTATGAATCTGAAAGGTACCGTTGCTACTCTACCCGACGCAAAGGGAAATCTTTTCGTCCTCTGCGGCATTATCCGAACGCAGACTAACGTAAAGGACCTTGCTTATGCGCAGGAAGACGAGATCAAGACCCCGAATATGAATTTCTCCGGTGGCGCCGGTAAGCTTAAGATGAGTAAGGCCATGAATATCTCCGCTGAGATAAATCTCTTAGGGCGCACGGGAGACGAAGCAATCTCTGAGCTTGAAAAATACCTTGATGATGCTTATATCGCTCATCTTCCTTCCGTTCGTATCGTACACGGAAAAGGCACCGGAGCCCTGCGAACCGCAATCCATAACTACCTCCGCCGCCAAAAGCACGTGGCGGATTACAGACTCGGCGAGTACGGCGAGGGTGATGCAGGTGTTACAATAGTTACTTTTAAATAGATCATTTTAGTAATTACATTTGATAAGGAGTGTGTAATGGCTATCAAACAAAAAATCCTTATAGTCGACGATGACAACAACATCGCAGAGCTGATTTCCCTTTATCTTATGAAGGAATGCTTTGAAACCGAGATTGTTAATGACGGTGAATCCGCCCTTGCAAAGATTCCCACCTTTAACCCCAATCTGATACTTTTAGATATTATGCTCCCCGGTATAGACGGTTATCAGGTTTGCCGCGAGGTAAGGGCCAAGTCTTCGATTCCTATCATCATGCTTTCCGCAAAAGGAGAAGTATTTGACAAGGTCTTAGGACTTGAACTAGGCGCTGACGATTATATCGAAAAGCCTTTTGAATCTAAAGAGATGGTTGCAAGAGTTAAAGCGGTCCTTAGAAGATACCGCGTAGAAGAGGCTCCTAAAGTAACCGACGGTGAGGAATGTGTTTCTTATCCTGACCTTGTCATCAACAAGACCAATTATTCCGTTACCTACTACGGAAAAAATATAGAGATGCCTCCCAAGGAGCTTGAGCTTCTCTACCATTTGGCTTCAAATCCCAACAGAGTTTACACAAGAGAGCAGCTTCTTGACAGTATCTGGAGTTACGACTATATCGGCGATACACGTACCGTTGACGTACATATCAAGAGACTCAGAGAGAAGATCAGTGACCACGAGAAGTGGAGGATCTCTACTATCTGGGGAAAAGGTTACAAGTTCGAGACTAACAATTAATCCGTTATGAAAAAAACTCTTTATCTTAAATTTTTGCTGGCTTATCTGATTTTCGGTGTTTTCGGCTTTATAATCGTATCGATCTTTGTGCCGTCTATGACCGAACAGACCCTTACCAGAGACAAAGCAAATACTCTTTACTCCGAGGCGACTCTCATAGCAAATACCTATGCGAGTGGCCTCTACTCCAGCAGCGCATCTCTCGAAACCGTTAAGCTTCAGATTGATGCTCTCTCCGTCTATATGAACTCGGAGATCCAGATAATCAACCCTTCCGGTCGTATTGTTCTTGATTCGAACACTCCGATCAATATAAATGAGGCTGTCTATATTGAGGATTTCGACCCAACCGTTATCAGCGGTTCCTTTTACATTATAGATAATTTCTTCGGCTCATTCGATCATGACGTCCTTACGGTAATCTCGCCTATTACAACCGATTATTTTTTAAAGGGATATGTTGCGATTCATGCCTCTATTTCGGATATTCAAAATACTTCAAATACTATCCTGAATATCTGTTATATTACTTTGGCGATAATCTTCTTTTTATCATTTATCATTTTGATTTTCTTTACGCAGCTTGTATACAGACCACTCCGCAAGATTACTTTCGCCGCAGAACAGTACGCTCAGGGAAATTATCATTATGAAATCTCTTTAGACAGTAATGATGAGATGGGCTATCTCGCCGCCAGCCTAAATTATATGGCAAATACTATAGCGGGACAGGAAGACGATCAAAAAAAGTTCGTTGCCAATGTTTCCCATGACTTCAGATCTCCTCTTACTTCAATCCGCGGTTTTTTGGAGGCGATGCTTGACGGAACGATTCCTCTTGAGATGCATGACAAATATATAAATACCGTTCTAAACGAGACTGACCGACTTACTAAGCTTACAAACAGCCTGCTTACACTGAACAATTTAAATACCAGCGGTGTGATCCTGGACCTTTCTAATTTTGATATTAATAAGGTTATCCGCGATACCGCCGCCTCCTTCGAAGGATCCTGCAGAAGCAAAGGAATCTCAATCGCCCTTTTCCTTACCGGAGAAGAGATGATAGTAAGAGCGGACTGTGAGAGGATAAAGCAGGTTCTCTACAATCTGATTGATAACGCTATAAAGTTCAGCCATCATGACTCGACGATCAAGGTTGAAACCACATTACGAAAAAATAAGCTCTTTGTCTCCGTCAAGGACTCCGGCGTAGGAATCCCGAAGGACGACATCAAGCTTATTTGGAACAGGTTTTATAAATCCGATTCTTCCCGCGGTAAGGATAAGCGCGGAACCGGCCTTGGCCTTTCTATCGTTAAAGAAATCATCAACGCGCACAACGAGAACATAAATGTTGTCAGTACCGAAGGCGAAGGCAGCGAATTTATATTCTCCCTTGCAATAGTAGAAGAGGATGAGCTGTAAGCTCATCCTCTTTTTAAGTTGTGCACCCGGGTGCACAATTATCCGTCTATAATTATATACTTATTTACTTGCCTTTAATGCTTTCTTATCATCTTTGGAATACAAAAACTTTAATATGATAGGTGTACTGATACTTGAAACGATTATAAGTAAGATTACAGCGGTAAAATATACCGGTTCTACCATTCCAACTGCAAGACCTTTCTGAGTAACAATAAGAGCTACTTCTCCTCTTGTCATCATTCCCACACCGATTTTAAGCGAATCTGACCAGCTGTGCTTTAACACCTTAGACATAAGTCCGCATCCAATGATCTTTGCAAGGAGCGCTACAAGTACAAATCCTATACTGAAGAATATGATCTGTGCATTAACATGGCTTATATCTGTCTTAAGTCCGATACTTGCAAAGAATACCGGTCCGAAGAGCATATAAGAGTTGGTTTCTACCTTGTCGTCGATATAATCATGATCCTTGATAGAGCAGAGGATTATTCCGGCGACATAAGCTCCTGTAATATCCGCTATTCCGAAAAATCTCTCGGCACAGTAAGCAAATACAAAGCAGATAGCAAGTCCGAGGATGGGGATTCTGTGGGTTCTGGGCCACTTAAAGTCAATCAGTTTTACAAGCTTATAAATTCCGAATCCAAGTCCTGTCGCTATTACAAAGAAGAGTACCGTTGAAAGTATAACCTTTCCGGGATTTGAATCGGGATTCTTAAATCCTATAACAAAGGTAAGGACAATTATTCCGATTACATCGTCTATTATAGCGGCGCTAAGTATCGTCGTTCCTATCTCACCTTGTAACTTACCCATTTCCTTAAGGGACTGAACGGTAATACTTACGCTGGTTGCAGTCATTATAACTCCGATAAATACCGCCGAGAAGAATTTTTCGCTTCCCCAAGGTGCGATTCCGTAAAATCCCATATATAGAAGGGTTCCGCCTACAAGAGGAACAAATACTCCGGCGCAGGCAATAGCAAGGGCCTTGGGTCCCGTTTTCATAAGGTCTTTAAGATTTGTTTCAAGACCTGCGGAGAACATAAGGAGTATTACACCTATCTCTGCCATCTTTGAAATAAAATCATTAAGCTCAACAAGTCCGAGAAGACTCGGCCCGATAAGAAGTCCGGCAACGATTTCACCTACTACCTGAGGTGCTTTTAACTTTCTTGCTATAAGTCCAAATACTTTTGCAAATACAATTATTATTGCCAGATCTTTAAGAATTACATACGGTTCCACAACAATACGCCTCTTTTCTATTCGTCCTCTGAATCCGATGATTCTTCGTCCTCGCCATGGTACTTCTTGGTCTCTTCATCATCTTCATCATCAGCATCTAAGTTGCGTGTAAACTCTGCCTCGTCAGTCTCCTCGGCATCTACCTCTGCTTCAGCTTCTTCAACGCTGTTAAAATCTTTTTCTCCGTTGGAGAGTCTGTCTCTTACCTTAGCAGCCTGAGCAATCTTAACTCCATCGGGAAGGTTCATCAGCTTAACACCTGATGTGATCCTGCTTAAAGTGCTGATATCGGATACCTGGATTCGGATCATGATTCCTTCTGTAGTCATCATGATTATCTCCTCGGATCCATCGGTAGCCTTAACGCCCATAACATCGCCGGTCTTTTCAACAATCTTGTAGCACTTAACTCCCTTACCGCCGCGCTTCTGGGCTGTAAACTCATCCATAAGAGTACGCTTTCCGTATCCTCTTTCGGAGATGAAGAGAAGTTCTGTTCCCTGACTTGCAAGCTGCATACCGATTATCTCGTCTCCGGGATTTAAGTTCATACCGATTACACCTATTGAACTTCTACCGGTACGTCTTACATCGGTCTCCTTGAATCTGATACACATTCCCTGCTTTGTAACAAGGAATATTTCGCTCTCGGCATTGGTACATTTAACCTCGATAAGCTTATCGCCGTCAACGAGGTTAATTGCTATAAGTCCGTTCTTTCTGACATTAGCAAACTCTGAAAGTAGGGTCTTCTTAACGGTACCGTTTTTGGTAACCATAAAGAAGTTTCTGTCATTATCGTACTTCGATACAGGGATTATAGCTGTAATCTTTTCGTCGGGTCCGAGCTGTAAGAGGTTAACAATAGCTACACCTCTTGAAGTACGGCTTCCCTCGGGAATCTCATAAGCTTTAAGTCTATATACACGGCCATAGCTGGTAAAGAAGTTAAGGTAATGATGGGTCGTAGTCATAAGGAGATCTTCGATGTAATCGTCCTCAATGGTCTGCATTCCCTTGATTCCCTTACCGCCTCTGTGCTGAGCCTTGAAATTGTCGGGTGACATTCTCTTGATATATCCGAGCCTTGTCATTGCGATTACGGTATTTTCTCTGGGGATGAGATCCTCGTCAAGAATATCAAGCTCGTCAAAGCCGATGCTTGTTCTTCTCTCATCTCTGTACTTTGTACCGATTTCAATGATTTCCTTACGGATTACTCCAAGAAGAAGCTTCTCGTCAGCAAGGATAGCCTTAAGCTCGGTAATCTTTGCAACAAGCTCGTTATGCTCGTCAAGAAGCTTTTCTCTTTCCAAACCGGTGAGAGCTCTGAGTCTCATATCAACGATAGCCTGTGCCTGTACATCGTCGATACCGAATCTCTCAATAAGTCTTTCCTTAGCTTCCTGTGTATTGGAGCTTGAACGGATTATGCTGATTACTTCATCAATAAAATCAAGAGCTTTTAAGAGTCCTTGTAAAATATGGTCTCTCTCTTCAGCCTTGTTTAAATCGTACTTGGTTCTTCTTGTAACAACATCCTTTTGATGGTCGAGATAGCAAGTCAGCATCTCACGGATATTCATAACCTTTGGTTGGTTCTTATCAAGAGCAAGCATTATAACACCAAAGGTATCCTGCATCTGTGTGTGCTTGTAAAGCTGATTTAAGATGACGTTTGCATTTGCATCACGTCTTACTTCGATTACCAGTCTTACACCTTCGCGGTTTGATTCGTCGCGGATTGCGGTAATACCATCAATCTTTTTAAGCTTAACGAGCTCAGCTATCTTTTGCTGAAGGTTAGCTTTATTTACCATATAAGGAAGCTCGGTAGCTACAATCTGGGTCTTTCCGCTGGGAAGAGTCTCAATCTCCGTTACGGCGCGAACTCTTATCTTTCCGCGTCCGGTGCGGTAAGCTTCCTCGATTCCGCGGCGTCCAAGAATAGTTCCTCCGGTAGGAAAATCAGGCCCTTTAATGATGTCCATGATTTCCTCTATAGTCGTCTCTCTGTTTTCCTCAACGGCGTTATCGATAATCTTTACAACCGCGTCTATAGTCTCTCCAAGGTTATGAGGAGGGATATTTGTAGCCATACCTACCGCAATACCCGTAGTTCCGTTTACAAGAAGGTTTGGATAGCGGCTGGGAAGAACCGTTGGTTCTGTCTCGGTTCCGTCGAAGTTATCTACAAAGTCAACGGTATCTTTATTGATATCCGCAAGAAGCTCCATACTGATTTTGGAAAGTCTTGCCTCGGTGTATCGCATGGCTGCTGCACCGTCGCCGTCCATAGATCCGAAGTTTCCGTGACCGTCTACAAGAGGATATCTCATAGACCAGTCCTGAGCCATATTTACCAACGCACCGTAAATTGAGCTATCACCGTGAGGGTGATATTTACCCATGGTATCTCCGACGATACGGGCGCTCTTTCTGTGCGGCTTGTCGGGACCGTTATTGAGCTCTACCATAGAATAGAGAACACGTCTTTGAACAGGCTTAAGACCATCTCTTACATCAGGAAGCGCGCGCGAAGCAATAACGCTCATCGCGTAATCGATGTAAAAGGTTTCCATTCTTTCCTTTAGATCGACTTCCTGTATTTTGTCGAAAATAGTATCATCCATTTTGTTTTCCTCATTTATATATACAGATATCTACGGATTTCTTCGTTTCTTCGAAACTTACGAAATCCTACTTCCATTCGCAATCCGCTACTTTTCTGCGAAAATTGCTACTTGCTCATGGAAGTTTAGGTCTTCGATAAATAACAAAATATAAATACAAGTATTTAATTTTGTTATTTATCAATCCCTTTAAATATCCAAGTTTTTAACAAACTGAGCATTTTCCTCGATAAATTCCCTACGGGGCTCAACCTTATCTCCCATAAGGGTTGTAAAGGTTACGTCAAGTTCAGAGCGCATCTCTTCATCGTAGTTTACGCGAAGAAGGATTCTTCTCTCGGGATCCATGGTTGTCTCCCAAAGCTGCTCCGCATCCATCTCTCCAAGTCCTTTGTATCGCTGGATCTTATTGGTCTGGTCACGTCCGACTTCATTTAAGATACTGTCAAGCTCTTCGTCGCTGTATGCATACCAGACTTTTTTATTCTTCTCAAGTTTGTAAAGAGGGGGCTTAGCCAAAAATACATGTCCCTGTTTAATAAGCTCCGGCATAAATCTATAGATAAATGTAAGGAGCAAGGTGCTGATATGTGCACCATCAACGTCCGCATCGGTCATCAGGATTATCTTGTTGTAACGAAGCTTCGTAATATCGAAATCCTCGTTAATACCTGTACCGAAAGCTGTGATCATCGCGCGTATTTCAGCATTTCCGTAGATGTGATCAAGTCTTGCCTTTTCTACGTTTAAGATTTTTCCTCTAAGAGGAAGTATTGCCTGCGTAGCTCTCGATCTTGCGGTCTTTGCGCTTCCACCCGCAGAATCTCCCTCTACGATGTAAATCTCGCAGTTTTCAGGATTTTTATCCGAGCAGTCAGCAAGCTTTCCGGGAAGTCCCATACCATCAAGAACAGTCTTACGTCTTGTAAGATCTCTGGCTTTTCTTGCGGCCTCTCTTGCGCGCTGCGCAAGTACGGACTTTTCGCAGATTGCTTTTGCTACCACCGGATTCTGCTCAAGGAATATTGTAAGCTTTTCGGTTACAATATTATCAACTGCACCTCTTGCTTCACTATTTCCGAGCTTTTGCTTTGTCTGTCCTTCAAACTGAGGGTCCTCTATTTTTACACTGATAATAGCGGTAAGTCCCTCTCTTATATCATCTCCGGAAAGATTCGGTTCACTGTCCTTTAAAATCTTGCTTCCTCTGGCGTAATCATTAAATGTCTTGGTAAGAGCATTTCTAAATCCCTGTAAATGTGTTCCTCCTTCGGGAGTATTGATATTGTTTACAAAGGAAAATACGCTTTCGTTGAAGGAATCATTATGCTGGAAAGCTACTTCTACGTATACACCGTTTTTCTCACCTTCAAAATACAGAACATCTTCGTAAAGCGCTGTTTTGCTTCTGTTAAGGTAAGTAACATATTCCTTTATTCCGCCTTCGTAGTGGAATTCACGGTACTTTGATTTTTTCTTCTTCTCCTCGGAAGCAGTATCAGAGTTTGTCTGTCCTTCTCCGCTCTCGGAAGAATCGGCAGATTCGTACACTCCTTCTTTTTTCTGCTCTTCAACATCAGCTTCAGCTCTTCCGATAAGATTTGAAATCTGAGATTCTTCAAGGTCTTTTCCAAGAGCAGCTTCCTTGGCTTCTTCGATCATACTGTCTGTGATGAAAGACTTTGAATGTTCTTCATCTCTTTCATCTTTAAGGATAATGCGAAGTCCTTTTGTAAGGAAAGCCATCTCTCTGAGTCTTACTTTTAAGATATCAAAATCAAAGATGGTAGTTTCGGTAAATATTTCCTTGTCGGGAAGGAAAGTAACCTTTGTACCGGTTTCTTCTTTATCGCAGTCTCCGATTACCTTAAGGTCGTAACTCTTTTTACCTCTTTCGTAGCGCTGTTTATAAATCTTTCCGCCGTTTTTTATCTCAACTTCAAGCCACTCTGAAAGCGCGTTAACAACAGACGCACCTACTCCGTGAAGTCCGCCGGAAACCTTATAACCGCCACCGCCGAATTTACCGCCGGCGTGAAGGATGGTAAATACAACCTCTACCGCGGGCAATCCTGCTTTGTGGTTGATACCAACGGGAATACCACGTCCATTATCCGTTACAGTACATGAATTATCATTGTTTAAAGTAACGGTAATTGTATTACAATATCCTGCAAGAGCTTCATCAACCGAATTGTCTACAATCTCATAAACAAGATGATGAAGACCGCGGCTTGCCGTAGTACCGATATACATTCCGGGACGCTTTCTTACTGCTTCAAGTCCCTCAAGAATCTGAATCTGGTCGGCGCCGTATTCATTTTCAACCGATGTGTTGTTAAGACTTTCTTCGCTCATTTTTATTTCCTTTTCTTTAAAATCCAAATCTGTTAATTCGATTTAAGACTGACAACTCCGTCACAAACTTCATATACTTTATTGATAGTAAATCTTCCGTCTACAAACTCTTCAAGTCCGGTACATGTGATGATGGTCTGTATATCTCCTATACTGTCTAAAAGATAATTCTGTCTCTTACTGTCAAGCTCCGACAAAACATCATCAAGTAAAAGAATAGGTGTATCTTTTGTAATATTTTTTACTATCTCTATTTCCGAAAGCTTTAAGGATAAGGCTGCTGTTCTTTGCTGGCCCTGAGATCCGAATTTTCTGATATCTACTCCTTCTATTTCAAAGGAAAAATCATCTCTGTGAGGTCCGACTGAAGTAACCTTGCTCTTTATATCTTTTTCATGATTTGCCTTCAACTTTTCGGCAAATTCTTCTTCGGTAGTATCAGGCTCGTATATAACCTTAATACTTTCCTTTCCTCCGGACAGTTTTTTATGAATATCGTAGATGATATCTCCGAGCTGCCCGACAAACTGCCTTCTTCTTTCGATGACCTTACTTCCGTAACTTATAAGCTGGTCATCCCAAATAGGCAGAGTATCCTTAAGCTGAGGATTAAAATATAAATCTTTAAGAAGCTGATTTCTTTGATTTACGATTTTATTATAATTATTAAGATTATAAAGATAAAAATTATCAAGCTGACAAAGCTCCATATCAATGAATTTTCTACGATATGAAGGCCCATTCTTTATAATATTTAAATCTTCCGGTGAAAAAAATACTACATTACAAAGCCCCATCAAATCAGTGGCTTTTTTTATCTTTTGACCGTCTATTGCGATGCCCTTTGATTTAGAGCTTCTAAGATGCATATCAACTTTAGAAGATACTCCGCCTTTTTCAAGATAAGTACGTATATGAGCTTCACTGCATCCGAATCTTACAATCTCACTGTCCTTGCTTCCTCTGTGAGATTTTGTGGTAGCGGCAACATAGATAGCTTCAAGTATATTTGTTTTTCCCTGAGCATTATCTCCGAAAAGGATATTTGTTCCTTTATCAAAATCAAGCTCAAGAGCTTCGTAATTTCTGTAATCAGTAAGCTCAATTCTATTGATTATCATCAGTTCACCGCTTTAATAACATATTCTTTTCCGTCATACTCAAATTTATCACCGTCAAAAAGCTTACGGCCACGTCTTGTATCAACCTCTCCGTTTACCTTTACTTTTCCATCCTGGATGATAAATTTTGCATCAACTCCGGACATAGTAACTCCGGCAAGCTTAAGAGCCTGCCCGAGTTTTATAAATTCATCTTTTATATTTACTGTTATCATCAAAGAATCCCATCCTAATACAATCGAATAGCTTTTAAGCTATTCGTTCGAGCGAGTGCGTTGTCACGAAGTGATTTTTTTTCATTACGCACGCGTCTCATAATTAACAGTTTCATTTATGAAACTGTTGTAAAGTTAACGGGAAGAACTACATAGATATAGCTTTCTTCTTCGTTTTTGATAAAGCAGGGGGCCTTAGCGTTAACCATATAAAGATCAATGGTATCGTCCTCGATAACTCTGAGTGCATCAAGTAAGAATTTAGGATTGAAAGCAATCATAATATCCTTACCGGTTTTTTCGATATCAAGGTCTTCATTCATACTTCCGACAATAGAATTAATGGACATTGTAACCATATCGTCTTTTATGTTTAAAACAATAGGCTTCTTATCTCCCTCTTTTACAAGAAGACAAGCTCTGTCGATACAATCAACAAGGTCTTTTCTGTTAATCGAAACCTTTGTCTCATAATTTGAATAGCTCATCTTATCGATATCAAAGAATTCTCCGTCGATAAGTCTTGATACAACCTTTGTATTTCCAAATTCAAAGATTATATGATTTGAACTGAAGGAAATCTCGATATCATCTTCAGCTCCTCCGGTAACGATTTTACTGATCTCATTAAGGCTCTTACCGGGAACAATAACCTTTTCATTTTCATATTCATCACGAAGCTGGAGTCTTCTGATAGAGATTCTGTGACCATCAAGAGATGAAAGTCTCATATAATCTCCAAATACTTCAAAGAGTTCACCCTTTGTTGTCTGCTGTACAGAAGATCCCTCTCCTCCGTCTGCAACTGAAAAGATTGTCTGCTTAACAATATCTCTGAAATTAAGCTGACTTAAAATAATAGAATTGTTCTTTTCTATCTCGGGAAGATATGTATAGTCTTCTCCGGATTTACCGATAATAGTAAAGTGTGCTTTTCCGCAGGTGATAAGAGTTTTATAATTCTGGTCTACATCTATAGTAATATTATCATCAGGAAGCTTTCTAACTATTTCAGAAAAAATCTTTGCATCTAAAGCAACAATTCCTCTTTCAATTATCTGTCCTTCAATGATGGTCTCAATTCCAAGTTCGGTATCATTACCGGTAAGGGAAATAATATCTCTGGTGGTATTGATAAGAATACATTCAAGAATAGACATTGTACTTCTGTTAGGAACGGCCTTTGATACAATATTTACTCCGTTAAGAAGATTAGATTTACTACATATGAATTTCATGAGTATGCTCCTTAGAAGAAAATAATTTATAAACAGTATCGAAAAAACATCTTTCCACAGCGAAAAACAGACCCTTTTATATATATAAATATAATAAGACTTAGTCTAAATAATAATAGGGGGTGTTGATACTGCGAAAAACCTTTTATATTATACTATTTTTCTGGAAAAAATTAAAGAAAAACACGTGGATTTGGCTCATATTTTTAAAGAATAAGTGGGAGTTAATCCACTATACCTTAAAATACCTAAAACCTCTTAAAAAGGCTTATAAACGCCAATCCACATGTTTTAATAGTTTTATACTTTAATTATCCACAAAGTAATCCAATACTTAATGAAAAAATTATATCAATAAGAGTTGTTTTAATGAGTTTCTTCTTATATATATTGTGTACAATTTTTTAAATATTTTATATTATGAAAGCTTTTTCTTTATCTCTTCGATTCTCATCTTTAGATTTTCATCTGTATGAAGATCATCCTGGATCTTATTGCAGCCGTGAATGATAGTAGTATGGTCCTTTTTGTTAAGCATCTTGGCTATACTTGTATAAGACATTGAAAGCATATCATAGCAAAGATACATAACAACCTGTCTCGGTAGAACGAATTCAGCATTTCTCTTAGGAGACATTATATCGGAGGATTTAATATCAAATACTTCGGAAACGGTATCAATAATATCTTTTGAATTAATGATCTTCTTTTCTGTATTTATGATATCCTTTAAAGCTTCCTGAGCTATTTCAAGAGTAGGATTGTTGGTTCTTGTAAGTTTAACGTAAGCAGCTACTTTATTTAAAGCACCTTCAAGCTCTCTGATATTTGATACAATATTTGTAGCAATGTATTGTATAATCTCATCGCTTACGGGAAATTCAAGCTTTTCTGCATTTTTTCTAAGGATTGCCATCCTTGTTTCATAGTCAGGATTCTTAATATCAACGGTCAGGCCCCAAAGGAATCTGGTCATAAATCTCTCTTCAAGGTTTTGAATCTCCTTGGGAGGTTTATCCGATGAAATAACAATCTGCTTATGAGCTTCATGTAAAGCGTTAAATGTGTGGAAGAATTCTTCCTGTGTTGAATCTTTTCCTATAATAAACTGAATATCGTCTACCATCAAAACATCAACGGTACGATATTTATCTCTAAGCTTAGACATAGAAGAAGCATCACCGAATCTGATAGATTCGATAACTTCATTGGTAAACTCTTCACTCGTTACATAGATAACCTTTTTATTAGGGTCTCTTTCTAAGATCATATGTCCGATCGAATGCATAAGGTGAGTCTTACCAAGTCCCGGATCACCGTAAATATATAAAGGGTTGTAAACCTCACCGGGTGTCTCAGCTACTGCAAGACATGCAGAATATGCAAGTTTGTTGTTACTTCCAACGACAAAATCCTCAAATTTATACTTAGGATTAAGATTTCCGGAATTAATAACGTTGTTGCTCTGAGAGGTATTTGAAGGATAAGTTACATTATTATTAGTAGTATTATCTTCAACATCATTTTTTAAACCAAACTTAACATCATAATTGCTTCCGATAACTTCACTTATAATTACCTTAAAGCAGTTGGTAAACTTGTTTGTAATGTAATTAAACTGAAGAGTCTGATCCGACTGAATGATAATATAAACCGTATTATCTTGAGTTTTGTAGTATTCGAGAGGTTTAATCCATGTTTCGAAAGATGTGTCCGTAAGAGTAAACTCATTTTTAAGAGTCTCGCAGATTTTAGTCCAGTTAGATTTAATAGGATCCATATCATTGCTCCGTTTTCATTACTTTGTACTTATTTTATTATATAGGAATACAAAATTCAAAGATTACTTATAACCCCCTGTGTATAAATCGATATCCACACCATGTGGATAACTGTGTTAAGCACATATATATGTGGATAAATATGTGAAGAGCGTGTATAAGTTATACCTAGATTTCGCTTCAATATATAGTGTTTTTAGAAATTTTTTATAAATATATGCACTAATTGTTATGATTTACATAACCTTATCCACATTTCGTTGATTACTTGTGGATAAGTAAATAAATATCCCCATGCTGTGTATAACCCCGTGGAAAAGTTTTTTTTACGCTTTTTTTCTCTGTCTGTTTAAAGTGTAAAATAATAAAAATATGCTTATTTTTCTTAGATTTTAAGGGTTTTTGCTTGACACATTGTAATTTTTCTTTTAAAATCATTGTTGCTGTTCTTATAAATCTTTAGGATTTTATCTTTGAATAAGGAGGTATATATATTATGAAGATGACATTTCAGCCTAAGAAGCGTTCACATGCTAAGGTTCACGGTTTCAGAGCCAGAATGTCTACTCCCGGCGGAAGAAAAGTTCTTGCTGCAAGACGTGCAAAGGGTAGAAAGAAAATTTCAGCTTAATCCGGTAGGTCACAGTGATGTGGCCTATTCGTTTCTTTAAAGGATAGTTTAAAGAAATATGATATTTACAGAATCACTGAGAAAAAACATACAATTCCAAAACGTATATAAAAACGGAAAATCCTACGGCAACAAGCTTTTTGTTATGTATGTCCTTAAGAACGGCACGGAAGGAAATCGTATCGGTATCAGTGTAAGTAAAAAAGTCGGCAACAGTGTCATAAGACATCGCGTAAAGAGACTGGTGCTGGAAAATTACAGGCTACAGGAAAAAGTGTTTAATAGTGGTTTAGACATTGTAGTCATTGCGCGACCGGGTGCTGCCACCGCATCGTTTGTCGAGGTGGAGAGAGCACTGATGTATCTTGGAAATCGTCTTAATATTATAAATATTGATAATATAGAAGAATAGATTTCCGTGTTTGAAAGCATTTTATGGAATGCTACATTATGAAAAATATACTAATCGCAGGAATCAGATTCTATCAAAGATATATTTCTCCATATAAAGGTGTGAAATGTCCTTATTTTCCGAGCTGTTCAGGCTATGCTGTAGAAGCAATTAGCGTACACGGCGCGTTTAAGGGATCATGCCTTGCTATATGGAGAATTTTGCGTTGTAATCCTTTTTCTCACGGCGGTTACGATCCCGTACCGGATAAAAAGATGAGGGGACACGGAAGATTCCTGCAAATGGAGGCTAAATGAACTTCGGTATTATTTTAAGCCAGAACAATGTACCTATTTTTAAGTATATTGTATGGGTACTTGGAAAGATCATGGAGGGAATCTTCTGGGTTCTCGATAAGGTTGGAATTCCGAATATCGGTCTGGCAATCATTATCTTTACTATTGTAGTAAACGTTTTCATGCTTCCTCTTACTTATAAGCAGCAAAAGTTCTCTAAGTTATCTCAAAAGATCAACCCTGAGATCAAAGCTATTCAGAAGAAGTATGAAGGAAAAAAGGATCAGGATTCACAGCTTGCAATGAATAGTGAAGTTCAGGCTGTTTACGGAAAATACGGTATTTCACCTACCGGAAGCTGTCTGTTCCTTATTATCCAGATGCCTATCCTTTTCGCGTTGTATCAGGTTATTTATCATGTACCCGGATATGTTGCAAAGGTAAGACAGGCATTTTATCCTCTTGTAGACAGCATTGTTGCAAATGACAAAGCAGTTGAGCTTATTAAAGGCTTCAAAAACTCTGCTATGTTTGCCAAGCAGTTTGACAATGCAAAGTTTACTCTTGAAAATACTGTAATTGACTGCTTAAACAGAGCATCAACCGCAGATTTTCAGGCTATCAGCGACAATTTTTCAACTCTTTCAGCTGATGTTGAACATACAAGCGGTTTACTTTCACACTACAACAGTTTCCTTGGACTTAACATCGGAAACACCCCTTGGTTCACCATCAGAAACATTGCTTTTTCAGACGGAAAGCTTGTAAGCATCGGACTCCTTATCGGAGCTGTTTTAATTCCTCTCCTTGCCGGTGTAACCCAGTGGCTTAATGTTAAGCTCTCACCCCAGCCTCAGAACGACCCTTCAGACCAGGCTAATTCAATGGCTTCTTCCATGAAGATGATGAATTACTTTATGCCTCTTATGTCTGTATGGTTTTGCTTTACTCTTCCTGCAGGTATGGGACTTTACTGGATTGCCAGTGCTGTAGTCAGAGGAATCATCATGGTAGTTATGAACAAGCATATCGATAAGCTTGATTTCGATAAGCTTATTGCTCAGAATTCTACCAAGAATGCAAAGAAAATTGCTAAGCGTAAAGCTCAGCAGGAGAAGCTTGCAGCATATGCAAATATGAAGACAAGAAATATCAGCTCAAATGCTAATTCAAGTTCTTCAAATTCAAAGCCCGTAGATAATAGAACTCAGTATGAGAAGAGAACAAGCGATATCGCCAAAAAGGCAACAAATATCTCTTCAAAAGAGTCTCCCTCAAGTTCTGCTACCGGCGGAATGATGGCAAAGGCTAATGCTGTTAAGAATTTTAATGAAAAGAACAATAAATAAGAGAGGTTTGTGTAATGGAATATAGAGAGTTTTCTTCTAAGACAGTAAACGACGCTATTACTGAAGCCTGCCAGTCTTTCGGTATTACCAGCGACAGACTTATTTATGAAGTTGTAAGTGAAGGATCCACCGGATTTTTAGGAATCGGATCAAAGGCTGCAGTTATTAAAGCAGCTGTTAAAGAAGAATCAGTTACCGAAATGGCAAAAGAGTTTTTAAACGATGTTTTTGCCGCTATGAATATGGAAGTTGTTATCGATGCTACATTTGATGATGTAGAGAACAACTTGGACATTGAACTTTCCGGAGATGAGATGGGAGTTCTTATCGGTAAGAGAGGCGCAACCTTAGATTCACTTCAGTATCTTGTATCTCTTGTAGTAAACAAGGGACGTGAAGATTACATCAGAGTTAAGGTTGATACCGAGAATTACCGTGCAAGAAGAAAAGAGACACTTGAAAATCTCGCTAAAAACGTAGCTTTTAAGGTTAAAAAGACAAGAAGATCTCTTTCTCTTGAGCCTATGAATCCTTATGAGAGACGTATTATCCATGCAGCTCTTCAGAATGATAAGTACGTTACTACTCACAGCGAAGGCGAAGAGCCCAATCGTAAAGTAGTCATCAGTCTCAAGGATGATGTAAGAAGCGGTTATTCAAGAAATAAATATTGATAATTTGCCGGGGCGAATCCTTTGATTCGCCCTATTTTTCTCTTTTCTTTATTGCGATAAAGTATTTGTAATGATAGACTATAAATTGTAAAAAATCTACGTAGAACTGAATTTGAAAGGAAAAAAATATGGCTGAATTCGAAAAATACGAAGATCCAAACGCTAAAAAAGTAAAAAAAGTATTCAGATTTATTCTTATAGGTGTTGTCGGACTTTTTATCATCATCAATGTTTTCAGATGCTTCTATTCTGTTAGTGAGCAAAAAAATGCAGTAGTTACGCAGTTTGGTAAGATTGTAAGAGTTAATACTGCAGGATTTTATTTCAAGGCTCCCTGGCAAAGAGTTCATATGGTAGATATGACAACTCACGGAACCGGAATCGGATATGTTGTTTCCCCTTCAGGACAGAATATTACAGATACTGACAACGGTATAATGATCACATCTGATTTTAACCTTTTAAATATCGATTTCTATCTTGAGTACAGAGTATCGGATCCTGTTGCTTACCTTTATAATTCCGAGTCTCCGGAAAAGATTCTTTCAAACATCGCTCTTGCAAATATAAGAACAATAGTATCCAACTATACTGTTGATGAAGCAATGACGACAGGAAAGAGTGTTATCCAGGCTGAGGTTAAGGAAGCTATGATCGCTGAGCTTAACGAAAGAAACGTAGGTCTTACGGTTTCAAATATTACTATTCAGGATTCACAGCCTCCTACAGACGAGATTATTGCTGCATTTAAAGCTGTTGAAACTGCAAAACAGGGCGCAGATACTGCTATGAACAATGCTTATCAGTATCAAAACCAGAAGATTCCCGAGGCAGAAGCTAAGGCAGACGCTATTGTGCAGAATGCATTAGCGGGTAAAGAATCCAGAATTGCCGAAGCTCAGGGACAGGTTGCAAGATTCAACGAGATTTACAACGAATACCAGAAGTATCCTCTTATTACAAAGAAGAGACTTTTCTACGAGAAGATGGAAGAAATTCTTCCAGGACTTAAGGTTATTATAACCGATGGCAATACTGAGACAATGCTTCCTTTAGATAGTTTTACAACCGGATCTACAACATCTGTTCCGGACTATGTAACTAACTACGGATCTGAACAGTAAAGGGGGTATATAATATGAAAAAAGTTATTGGTTCAATAGTTGCTTTTGTTGGTGTTGTAATTCTTGGAATTATACTTTTTAATGCAACTTTTTATACTGTAAATGTAAATGAAACCGCTCTTATTGTCAGACTCGGTAAGATTTCAGGTACGCAGTCTGAGCCCGGAATGCATTTCCATTCTCC
>Ga0256405_10003805_pt1 | contig 30241 bp, 25 predicted proteins | sample RumenRJG_02DNA_FD_189096 | JGI IMG/M metagenome (GOLD analysis project Ga0256405, IMG submission 189096) | Bovine rumen microbial communities from Lethbridge, Alberta, Canada - RJG_02 | ecosystem: Host-associated > Mammals > Digestive system > Stomach > Rumen | place: Canada: Alberta...
CGTGTCGTGCTTCCTCACCCCCGGCACGTTCAGCCGAGTCATGTAGCGGCCAAACTGGTTGAGCGTGACACCCGTCATCGTCTTCCGCGACAGTTTTGTCAACTCACGAACCAAATCACGCCCATCCATATATACCCCCTGACTCTTTTCCGTTGGCACAGCATAATAAGTCAGGAACAACTGTTCCACCTCGTTCGTCACATAGTATTGGCGGTTCACGCGCTCCATTTCAGCCTCATCCTCTTTCGAGAAATAATGCGGCAGATGCTGACGTTCCACCTCATCAATCAACTGTGCATAAAGTTGATCGTGATTGATGTTCTCCACAGGGATGATTCCCTCTGGCTCCAGCACCAGGAAGCGGCGCGACCCAGTACGGTCGGTCAGCAGATGAAGCTCATTACTGGTACCCACAAACGAAGCCACACGAGGCAACTGGTTGAAGTTCTTCTTGTAAGCACCAATGAAACTGGGCTTCAGCGTCTGCATCATAGACTTCAGCTCAGGCATCTTCTTATATGGAATCTTGTCGAACTCATCAATATTCACCAAGCCAAACTCCACCATTTTCCGATAAGCATTACCCTTTGACGACAGCGAGAAATCATCCGTATAGTAGTCGGCTATCTCTGGCGGCATCAGCGCACGCAGAAACGTACTTTTGTGCACGCCCTGCCTACTGCTCACCAGCAGAAGCATCACCGCATTCGCATGGTCAGCGTCCCCACCCAACCACTGCATCACCACAGCACGGAGCCACTTCCGCACCATCCTGTCACAGTAGTCAGAACCGTTGATACGACGCACCAAATCACCCACATAATCCGTTGTTCCGTCCCAATGGCCACGCACCCTGTCAAGATAGGCACGGATAGGATGATAATCCACTGCCAGTTCACTCTCTACGCGCTGCTTCACAAAGCTCGACAGACAAAAGATCTCACCGTCATCCTGCACCTCGCAGTTGATGGAATTCAACTGCCTGCGGTCAACCATCTGCCAAGGCCGCCTGCCGCCTTCACCCTTGTGCCGGTACTCATAGATGTCACGCACCACATTATGGCGAAACTCATAATTCTCCGTCACAAATTCCGCCATATCATGAATAGGCCTCAACATCGTCTGCTGCCGCTCCTCATAGCGATTCGGAGTGGCGGGAGCAGATGCCACAGAAGCCCCGTCGGTCCCTTTTCGCACGGTCTCTATGGCAGCCATCGCAGTTTCCAACTTACCCAATCTTTCACTCAACTGAGCGTTCTCACTCTTTACATGGACAGCCTTCTCCGAACGCCATCCCATCTTTTCAAGAATTGTCTTAATCATAGTCATCATTTCTTTCTGGTTTTGTTGCAAAGATAGCTAATTTCAATGCCGTTTTCCAAGCCTTTTTTCCACAAAACGCCCCAAAAACCGCCATATTTTATGAAGCCTGATAACATCATCTAAGTCCCCAACTTATTTGTCCTAAATAGCCCAATTATAACCTTTCGACATAAGTCGTAAAGTCTTACGTCTAAAGTCGTAAGGTCTTACGACTTATGTCGTACAATCTTCCGACTAAAGTCGTAAAGCAGTAAGTAGCCTGTTTAGCACTTTCATCTGCCCTATTTCTGCAAACAAAGAAGGCATCTATCCACAAAGAAACGCACCATTTCCCAAGCCCCCGACCACCCCCAAAAATGCTCCGCACTTATCCCGCTGGCAGCCAGCATCTTCCACCATTTTGCGGAGTATTTTGTAAAGATTGACAAAACTTAAGCACACCGCACCTGTCATAAGGCCAACTGATTCAATGCGTTCCATTTAACAAATCCACAAAAAAAGGCGAGGTAATTACTTACCCCACCTTGAATGTTTTCACAACGGAATAATCCTTATTGTGATTTGCTAAAAATTAGTGCTGCAAAGATAAACTTTTTCCTTGAATGCAAATCACAACTATGCGTTCCGTGCTATTGAACTCCGCTATGTTGTTTATGCCTCTTCTATATAACTAACCGTTATTACAGCTGTTTGCATGGGAGCGCGGGCGTCCTCGCCCGCGACCATTGCGGGCGAGGACGCCCGCGTTCCCATAGTTGGCTACAAAGATACTAATTTTTTAGCAAATCACAACACATCGTTCAGGTCTTTCTTTAGCGTATCGATGTTCATGCCTCCGGGGAATCAAGGGGACTGGTTCTTGATTCACCCTCAAACGCATAATCATGTATAGCCATAAAGGATCCGTGTAGTCGAAAGATTACACGGACTTTTTGTATTTCCCTAAATAAATATGGTGGTTTCAAAAATTATGGTTACCTTTGCAGCAATGAAACGGCGTTATAACGGAGTAACGAGATAACGCAATAACGATAGAACGACAATAAGACTAAAATAGAAATGGAAATCAACCGCTTTGGATATTATTGGCTGGACACATGGATTCTTGCTAACGTGATACAACTGGCAACGCAGGATTTCTGTGCGCGTTTCTTGAATCATTCTAATGATCCTGGTGGACGACAATACGACCAGATGACGCAAGCAGCGCGCTCGGCACCTGCAAATATTGCTGAAGGCAACTCACGCCACTCAACCTCGAAAGAAACGGAGATGAAACTGACGGATGTGGCTCGTGCGACTCTTTCGGAACTGGCTAACGACTATCTGAATTGGCTACTACGTCAGGAGAGCATACCCTGGTCAATTAATTCTTCAGAATATAAGGCAGTCAGTAATATACGTCTGGACAGACCCGACTATAACGACGATGTGCTCCACAAAAGCAGTATTCACATCCTTGCCCAAAAGCATAAGTTTGACCAATGGCTTAAGAGCGAAGACTCGTTTATCGTTGCCAATTGTCTGCTGGTGCTTTGCAACCGACTTGTCATGATGATTAGTCGCCAGATAGAACGCCAGCTGGAAGTATTCAAGGTAGAAGGAGGCTTCACTGAGGGATTGACGGCTGAACGCCTTTCTTACCGTAAACAGCAAAGCGTCCATGCCGATGCTCCCACTTGTCCCTTATGCGGAAAGCCGATGATTAAGCGCATGGCCAAGAAAGGAGTCAACTCCGGCAAGGAGTTCTGGAGTTGTAGCGATTATCCCAAATGTAATGGGACTAAGGCGTTATAACGTAAGAACGAGATAACGTAATAACGTAGGAGATCAAGGGGACTGGTTTTTGATTCACTCTCAAACCCACAATCATGATTATTAAAATAATCCGTATAGTCGAAAGATTACACGGATTCTTTGTAATTCCCTAAATATAAATATGGTGGTTTCAGAAAAAATGGTTACCTTTGCATCAATGAACATACAAGAATTACTGAATCGTACGGATCGTTTTGCAGCCAATGCTGGTTGCAGGATTACAGAAGTGGACACGGAACATGCTGTCGCTGAGATGGTGGTGACGAAAGAACACCTGAATGGAGGCAACGTGTGTCAGGGAGGTGCATTATTTACGTTGGCAGACCTTGCCATAGCTGCGCTGATGAACAGTCAGGGACAACTGACCGTTGGCATCAGCAGCAGCATCATGTTTGTGTCGAGCGCCAAAGAGGGCGACCTGCTCAGGGCTGAAGCTATCAGCGTATGCAATCATCATAAGATTCCCTCGGTTGAGGTACGCGTCACCAATCAGGAGGGCCGTCTTATCTGTCACGTCACTGGCCTCGGCTATCGCAAGTCTATCCCCCTACCCCAATAATAAAAGAAACATAATCGTTTTGCAGCATGAAGGTCATCATCGCGATAGATTCATTCAAGGGGTGCCTCACCTCGAAGGAAGCCAACGAAGCGGCAGCAGAGGGTATCAGGATGGCTTATCCTGATGCAGAAATCGTGGAAGTGCCCGTGAGCGATGGCGGGGAGGGCTACATGGAAGCTTTTCATGCCGCTATTGGAGGCAGACTGGAGGAGGTTACTGTGAGAGACCCGCTGATGCGCCCTATCAAAGCGAAATACCTGCTTCACAACGATATGGCTGTCATTGAGATAGCTCAGGCCAGCGGGCTGACTTTATTGACAAAAGAAGAGCGGAATCCTATGGTAACAACAAGCTATGGTACGGGGCAACTGGTGGCCGATGCTGTAAGTAAAGGTGCAAAACATATCATCGTTGGGCTTGGAGGTAGCGCCACAAGCGATGCTGGCATCGGTATGCTCAGAGCGCTTATAGAGAGCCTCCCCCCTACCCCCTCAAATAGAAGGGGAGAATGGAGACAGCAACGCATTTGGAATGATATCGAAATCTTCAAGGATATCACGTTCACCATTGCCTCCGATGTCAACAATCCGCTTTATGGCGAGAAAGGTGCAGCTCATGTCTTTGCGCCTCAAAAGGGGGCTACGCCAGAAATGGTGCTTCGCTTAGACGAACGCGCCAGAAAGTTTGCAGAGGTTTCTGCTAAGCACTTCGGCTATGACCGATCACAGATGGCAGGCGCAGGTGCTGCAGGAGGTCTTGGTTATGCTTTCCTGCAATACCTCAATGCAAAAAGTATGTCGGGCATTCAGCTGCTACTCGATACCATCAAGTTCAAGGAAATGGCAAAAGACGCTGACCTCATCATCACGGGTGAAGGCGCGGCTGATCGTCAAACGCTGATGGGGAAACTGCCAATGGGTATCCTTGAACAAGCCGGATCTGTTCCCGTTGTACTGATAGCAGGAAGGATTAGCGATAGCGAAGAACTCTTAGAAGCAGGCTTCGCCCAAGTAAAATGTATCAACCCTCCTGGAATTCCCCTCGAAGAAGCCATGCGGAAGGAAGTTGCCAAACAAAACATCCGAAAAATATGGCGGTTTAAGGAAATATGATTACCTATGCATCAATGAATGATGTAGATAATAACATACAATGAGAAAACTATTACTAACCACCCTACTCGCTATCCTTACACTGGTAACTGGCGCACAAGAGAGCCAACTGGAAAAGCCTTTGCTGACGCTGGCATGTATATCGGACGTTCACACGGAGCGCTCGCTCATTGACTGTGCGAACCTGAGCGACATTGCCCTGAGAGGCTCGTTCACCAGGACCGTGAACCTGATCAAAAAGAACGAACAGATAGACCCTGGCGATATGCCTGTTGAGACACCTAACATCGTGCAGGCCCTAATGGTGTATGTCTATACCGACCGTGTAGAGCTGCACATGAAGAACTACAACAAATCGGGTACCATCAACGGCATAACCGTCAATAAGGAACTGGCTCCCTATATCTCATACCGGAAAGTGAAGATGCCAACAGGCGTGAAAGGGGCGCAACTGAAGGACAAGCACATAGAATATATAGATGTCTACGACCTCTTAGGACGTAAGATGAGCAACACGGGAACAAAGGGCATCTATATCACTAAGAATAAAAAAATTCAGAATAAATGAGGAATTTTTACTACCTTTGCATTGACATCAAGAATAAGTTTTTATGATAGAGATAAGGAAAGATTTATGTCAAAACTTGAATGAAATTGAAGAAGCGAAAAATCAAGTATGCTGCGATATTCTGTCTCTGCTGGTTTGTCTTCTTAGTCATTCTGGTTGATGGAATACTGAAATTCCAGACATTGGTTGACTACTTCGGGTCTTACGCATTAGTGGAGATTACACTATTGCTATTAGTCATTCTGCCCACACTTGCAGTATATAGATTAACAAAAGAAGATAAAACGATGAGTAAGAGAGATTATATTCAGGCAAATAAGGACTGGCTTGAAGCCAAGTCGAAGGAGGAAGGGGTTAAGGCTCTTCCTAAAGGTATCTATTATAAGGTTCTGGCAGAGGGTGACGCTTCGAGTGCTCAGCCGACGGTACGTAGTATCATCACAGCCCATTATACAGGCAAGACCATCGACGACAAGCAGTTTGACAGCAGTCGTGGTGGTGTGCCTCTGGCTTGCCGTCTCTGTGACCTTATTGAGGGCTGGATCATCGCTATGCAACAGATGCATATTGGTGACAAGTGGGAACTGTATATCCCTGCAGAGATGGGATATGGCAAGTTCTCACAGCCAGGCATTCCTGACGGTTCAACGCTTATCTTTGAAATAGAACTGTTAGGCATCGCATGACACTCCCCAAGTTCATAATCTGCATGGATGGTACTTTCCGGCTTGGAATGGTCAACCAGCATAAGCAGCTGCTAAAGATGGGTGACCAATGCATTGGTGGAAATCAGTAGCCTGTGCTGCCAGTTCCCGATATCCGCCGATTATGACGGGATTGGCGCAAAGGGAACAAAGTTCGCATTTTACATATAATTTCCTCATCACATTTAGAACAATTAAACACTCATAAAATTAAAAATATTCCAGTAAAACCTTTGTAGTTTCGTTACAATTTCATATCTTTGCAACCGCATAGCATCAAGAGTGGCTCATGTAGCCCACCAACCAGCCTCGATTATCGTTGGCAACGGTGGTAAGAGGATGCGAGTGAACGAGTAGATCTATTCACTAAACAGTAAACGATATGGAACGTAGAAAACTTGATTTGGATTACATTCAGCTGTTCCCACGGACGGTTGAGCATGGTTTGGCTCCCCAGCATGTGGAGCAGAGTGATTTCGTGGCTGAGTGCCGTTATGTAGAGGGGTTTGGCGATGCCTGGCTATTGTATCAACAGAAACCTCCCCATCTTGTGGCCCATGTGCAGTTTGCCACTAACGAGGCAGACTTCGACAAGAAACTGGGCACCGCCATTGCCCTCCAGCAACTGCATGAATACGTAGAGGGCAACCTCTCTTTCTTCTGTATGTTGGCTGGCATCAATGCAGACGAAGTGCCACCCACTTGGCCAGACAGAATCAGGATTCCCATCCGCGCCCTGAGTGCCGCAACAAGGTGGTGGCATGAATATGGCAAAAAGGAAAATTCTATTAATAATATGTGAAAACGTGCTATTTGATGAGTCGTTTATCGCTCAATACACATGATAATGTGCCTATGTTTATGAAAAGAATATCTTTTTTCCAACTTTTTTTGAAGATTTCTTCAGTTTTTCGTTTTATTTTTATATATTTGCAGCTGAAAATTCAACTGAATATGACGAATAATCAACAAGGAGAAAGTTATAACCGTATTAAGGTTGTGCTTGTAGAACAAGGGAAGACCAGCCGTTGGTTGGCAGAACAAATCGGAAAGCAGGAGAACACTGTATCCAGATGGTGCCTGAACAAAGTTCAGCCATCTCTACCACAGTTGACTGAAATTGCAAAAGTGTTGGATGTGGATGTCAGGTCTCTGATATGCTCAACCAAATAACAACATATCAAAGAAATAGGAGCTATGGAAGGATTTAAAAATCTCGAAATAAAGAACTTCAGGGGAATTGATCGCCTAGTGATGGATGACTTCTCCCGTGTCAACGTTTTTCTCGGACAGAATGGTTCAGGTAAGTCTTCTATTCTTGAAGCAATATTGATGCTTACAGGAATGTCTAATCCCGGACTTCCTCAAAGTATTAATATGTTAAGGTCAAGGGGTGCCATTGGACAATACCTGGATGTAAGGTATTTTTTCCACAATTTAGTGTTGACGACCCCTCCTGAGGTTTCGTCGGAGCAAAATGATGGAGTAAAGCGGCATATGATTTTAAAGATGCCATTTGTTTTTGACGAACAAACGCAGGTAACTACGCCAATAGGTCAAATTCAGCGTTCTGACGCAATGGTTCAAGTCAATCAGGTCGAGATGGATTTTGACATTACGGCAGACAATATTGTTAATCAGTATAAAAGCACGATGACCTTTAACCAGCAGGGGCTCATCAAGGAGAGAAAGATTGCTGAAGGATATCAAGAGAAACTGTATGCATCGTTGATTCCTGCAAGTCTTGCCGCATCAAATGCGACAAGTGACTTGGCTGAGCTCGTAAAACGGAAAATGAAACAATTAGTTGTTGATAGGCTTACTTTTTTTGACAAAAAAATAACAGCCGTTGAAGTGTTGGCTGACGGTGTTTTCGTAGGCATTGAAGGAGTCCCGGAATTACTGCCCATTTCAATGCATGGTGATGGTATGTTCCGCTATCTGACGATTGTGGCTGCATCTGCTAACCCAATAACCAATATCGTTCTTTTAGACGAGATTGAGAATGGTCTACACTATTCTGCTTATAAGAAGCTGTGGGAAGCCATCTTTGCATTGGCAACAACCACCAATAAGCAGGTGTTCGTGACCACCCATAGCAAGGAAACGCTCTGCCGTCTCAATGAGATGCTTGAAGAGAATCCTGCCTATCTGCAGGAAATGCGTCTATATACGATTGCTAATACGCAGAAGAATGGATACCAAGCCTATAAGTACACCTATGAGGGTCTGTCTGGGGCTTGTGAGAATGATGTGGAACTAAGAGGAATGGTATAACTTATGAACAAGTTTTTGATTATTGTTGAGGGCGAAGCTGATAAGAGGTTCTTTGAGGACTATTATCATCACTTGTTTCATGAGAAGGCCCCTATGGGCAGTATCATGCATCCAGGAAAGGATAGTGACACCGGAGGTTATACGAAACTACGCAAGGAAGATTCCATTAATGCATTGAGACAAAATACGGATGCTGGTGGTAAGAACTTCGTCATCTTCGATGCTGATGATGATTGCGAGACTCGCCGTCAGGAGTTACTTGCCATCCAAGAAGAGTTTGGAGTAGAGTTTGAGTTGTTCCTTCTGCCCAACAACAAGGATGCAGGAGAGTTGGAAGATATGTTGGAGCAGATTATCAATCCTAACAACCAGCCCGTTATGGATTGTTGGGCAACCTACGAGGGCGAACTTGAAAAGGTAAGGATTCCCACAAAGACTCCCCCAACGCTGACCATCCCTGCCAAGAAAACAAAGATATACGCCTATCTCGAAACATTGTTAGGTAAGACAAGAAGCCAGAAAAAACTCATCAAAGATGCAAATCGCAACTACGAGAATACTGAGCACTGGAATCTGGATGCCGAGTATCTGGAGTCGCTGAAAAAATTTCTGTTAGAAAAACTATAATAGAAGACAAGAAAATGCCAATTGGAATTGATATATTCAGTGGAGCAGGAGGACTGAGTTTGGGAGCTGAGATGGCAGGTTTTCAAGTGAAGTTTGCTGTTGAAAAAGATAACAGCGCTGCTGCAACTTATAGGCACAACCATCCAAATACCCTCGTTTTGAAGGATGATATCCACAATATTAATCCCCATGATTATTTGTTGCCTAACGAGCATATATCGATAGTATTTGGAGGACCACCATGCCAAGGTTTTTCCTTTTCAAATACGATGTCTCGGAATATGGATAATCCAAATAATTCTTTATTTGAGGAGTTTGTACGGTTTGTTAATGAAATACAACCAGACTGGTTCTTGTTTGAGAATGTTGAAGGGTTTGCACGCTTTGAAAAAGGCCGAATTCAACATTTGGTAGAACAATGTTTTAGAGATATGGGATATGAAGTGTTTCCAAAAGTTCTTTGGGCTTCAGACTATGGAGTTCCTCAGCATCGGAATCGTTTCTTTATGGTAGGTAATCACCTGGGCATAAAATTTGAATATCCAGAGCCATTTGGAACAAAGATTACCGTCAATGATGCAATTGAAGATTTACCAGATCTTACGAATGGTCTAATTGCATATTGGGAAAAATGAAATTGAAATAAGTGCCTTTTTTAACAACACGGAGTAATGATGTTTCTAACTAAAAACATTCTTGGATTACATAAAAATACTTTGATTATATTTTAAAATAATTGAAAATAATCAATTTTGTTTGATAAAATTTTATTTTCTTGATAATTCTTACTATCTTTGCAACATCAATTTTTTTATCAGTATGGATACAGGCAAAGACATTAATCGCATAAAGGTTATGCTAGCAGAAAAGAAACGAACCAGTAAATGGCTCGCTGAACAACTTAGGAAAGACCCTGCAACTATAAGTAAATGGTGTACCAATGCAGCACAACCTACACTGGACGTGTTACTGGAGATTGCAGATTTACTGGAGGTGAAATATACGGAATTAGTAAGAAGATAATCTTTCAACAAATATTATTATGGCAAAGAACATCGATGCGAAGTACCAATCTTTGTACAATGAACTAAGGCTTTTTATTGAAAATTGTACTACCTATCCTAAAAGTATAGAGAACTATACGGACTTTAAAAGGATAAACGAATGTATTCAGGATGTAACTGGTGTAGAAACTAATGTGTCTATTCTAGATTACACTGACCCCGTGGAATTCAGCGAATTACTTGTAAAATTGAAACAGAACAAGAAATTTGTGGATTTCGACAAAAAAGGGAAAAAGCAATATTCAAATACCGTACAAAATTATTTGAGTTTCTTATTTGCCAGAAAATATGCTTTATTATCAAGAATTTCAGGTATTGAAAAGGATTATAAGTTTTCAGATTCTAACATAAGAACTCAACAGACAATTTACTATGGTGCCCCCGGTACAGGCAAATCTTTCGAAGTCAACAGAATCACAAAAGGCAAGAATGTTATTCGTACCACATTTCATCCTGACAGTGATTATTCCACTTTTGTCGGAGCCTACAAACCAACTACAATTGACAGGCAGATGCGCGATATTGCAGGGCATTTGGTATTCGACGAAGATACAAACGAGCCTGTTATTGAGAACCGCATAGTCTATGAATTTGTGGAACAAGCATTCTTGCAAGCATACACAAAGGCATGGTATGCTTATGCAAACAAAGCCAACGGTGAAAAAGCCGAAGAGCAATATCTCGTGATTGAGGAAATCAACCGTGGTAACTGTGCTCAGATTTTCGGTGACCTGTTCCAGCTGCTCGATAGGAATGGCTACGGATTCTCTGACTATCCCATCACAGCAGATAAGGACATGAAGAAGCAACTGGCCAAGGCTTTCAAGGGTATAACTATCTCGGATGCAGAACGCATCAATGATATTTATGATAAAGACATTGTGGCTCAAGTGCTGAATGGCGACATTTTGTTATTGCCAGATAATCTCTATATATGGGCTACTATGAACACAAGCGACCAAAGCTTGTTCCCCATTGACAGTGCATTTAAGCGTCGTTGGGATTGGAAATACATGCCTATTTGCGAAGGAAAGGATAACGGCGTTTCGTTAGGTTGGAAGATAAAGGTTAATGGCAAACTTTATGATTGGTGGCAGTTCGTTGAGAAGATCAATGCCGAGATTAACGAGCAGACCAAGTCCGAAGACAAGAAACTTGGCTATTTCTTCTGTAAGGCACAGAATGGTATAGTATCAGCAGAAACCTTTGTGTCAAAGGTTATCTTCTATCTATGGAACGATGTTTTCAAAGACCAAGCTTTTGCCAGCGACATTTTCCGTGACGGTGAAGAAGAACTTACTTTCAATAAGTTCTATGATGTGAACGCTAATGGAAAGTCAGTTGTTAAAGAGGACAAAGTAGAGTTGTTCCTTCAGAACTTGGGAGTTGGATTTGCAGAAGAAACTATCGTCGATGATGAAGCAGAAGAGGAGGATAATTCTGCAGAAGGCGGTAGTAAACATAAATCACTCCGCTCCGTCACATTCCCTGATGGAACAGTTTACTCAGTTGAGAACTTGACTCATTTTGACGTTTATGTGGAGTCCCTGAAGAAGATGGGCTTGAATCAGGTCTATCCATTAATTGCTGATATGAAATATAGGCGCAAAGGATGTCCGATGATGTCAACGGAAGAGCTTCCTGGAATATTGAATTCTGATTTCACCTATCAGAAAGAAGGTAATTATTATATTGTAAAGGGAGCTATCGACGATACACTCATCAATATTCTCAGCGAATTGAAGAACAAGCTCAACTTAGATATTCAAGTGGATTTTGAGTAATGAGGATTCTAATAGAGGAATACAGATACAAAGCTGACGATGTAAGGGAAACCATCCATGGTATTGATGCTTTGGAGGACATCGATGGCTACGTCTCGGTGAACTATGTGGGATATTACTTCAATAGTCACCCTGACGTTTACGACTGTGTCTTTATTCTTCCGAAGGTGCTGCTCGAAGTGAAGAACGGCCAGGAATTGGTATTCGGTCAATATCGCCCGGAGGATATTATCTGCATCACTGAGGATTCGCAACTGACAGATGAACAGAAGAACTTCATTTATGACTTCTCAGTGTGGATTTACCGTGCAGTAGTAGTATTCTACAACGACAAACGAAACGACACTTCGATAGTCTATCACAAGAAGATGGCCCAAGTAAACAAGGGGCGCAAGCAGCGTAACAACACGTTCCTTGACATTTTGTTGTCGCTGATACAGTTTAACGATGACAACCAGCAGTTCTTTTTGTTCATCATCAAGAACATGCACGCTGGTTTCAATAAGATAAACTGGACTCGGACTATTGCAAGGACAAACGCTGTGGTTCAAGACAACAGTGCCATCTATGTGAACCCTGTCAACAAGAAGCGCCAGATAAACTTTGACGAAGAGCTGTTGGTCATCTTCTTCTCCATCCTGAACTATATCAATGAACACTACGGCTTCCCTGTGAAAATAAACTGCAACTATGAGTTGATTACGGGAAGAAAGTTCCAAAGCTATCTGAACGGTTTTGGAAAGATTAGGCTGCAACAGATAAAATACAAGTATTTCTCTGATAAGGCCATTCAACTCTGGAATCTCTGCTATGCGTTCTTCGATAGGGCTAAGAACGTAACCATCGATATGGGACAGAAGGACTATCTGCTGGTGAAGAACTTCAATATTGTGTTCGAGGCCATTATTGACGAACTGATTGGAGAAACGGGTGAGGTGCCTGCAGGCCTAAAGAAACAGGAGGATGGAAAGATGGTTGACCACATCTACACCTATAAGGGACTGACGACGCACGAGGAAGACAAACCTATCTATTACATTGGCGACTCGAAGTATTACAAGCGCAATAATCCTATTGGTAGGGAGTCAGTGGCCAAGCAGTTCACGTATGCCCGTAATGTGATTCAGTGGAACCTGAACCTCTTTATGAAGGGTGACCCAGAGGATGAAGACTGGGAAAAGGACTGGAATCAATTCCGTGAGGTGCCAAAGTTGCGCGATGATGTGACAGAAGGTTACAATATCATCCCCAACTTCTTCATCAGTGCCACGATGGAAGAAGATCTGAGCTACAGAGACACAATCAGGCTGACAGAAAAGAAGAACAAGTACTTCACCTCAGACCAATTCAGTAACCGACTGTTCGATAGGGATACGTTGTTGGTGTGCCACTACGATGTAAACTTCCTCTTTGTGGTCTCTCTCTACGCACTGAACAACAAGTCGAAGAAAACAAGTTGGAAGAAGAAGGTACGAGCCATTTTCAGGGAAGAGATACAGCGGATGTTGCAGGAGAGGTATCAGTTCTACGCCATGAGGTCGCATCCTGACGAGGACGGGCGCAAGTATATCAAGACGCATTTTCAGGATGTGCTTGGTAAGATGTACACACCCTATGAGAATACTGACTATTTCTCTTTGGCACTTGACAAGAAAGACATCGAAAACAACGAGAAGCTGTTGGAAGAACTGCGCAAGCATTTCTATGTGGTGGATTGCTCGCTGGGCGATAACCCGCAAGCGGTCATTGAAAAGGCGATTATAGAGACCCCTGCTTTGATAAAGGAGAAACCTGCAGAAAAGAATATTCTTACAGGCCTGGTACGAAGGACGGCATCGGACTTCAAAAAGTTTATGGATCACGAAGCCAAGTCGTATGTCATGGAGAAGATTCCAAACATCAACATGATGAATATTCGCTATTTCCTGCCTATGGTTGCTGGAAGTATCGATGGCTATTATGAGGTAGAGCGTATTGGCTTTACGGCAGTTGATAACCAACCAGCTTTACGACTCCGACTTGGACGATATATTCCTATCGGCGAAAGCATGGTTGAGATTTATCGTTCAAAGATGCAGCCAGGAGAATTAATCTCGTATGACTATACAATGAAAATGTATAACGGAGAAGTTTAGAGAATTATGGACGAGAACCTAAGACAAAGAGCTACGAAGAAACTGTTGAGAGTAACCATGCCAGATGGCACGGTAATCTGCCATAAGAGTGCAACGATGACCATGATTGACGTGCTTATTGCCATCGGCTCGGAGAACTTTTCTAAGATTACAACGGAGAATTGCCATTTGCCTCTGTTGAGCAAGGAGATATATCCTCGTTATAAAGAATACATGAAACCTGTATGTGATGGTTGGTACATAAATGCACAGAGTGATACGGGCCAGAAATACATGCAGCTGATTTCAATCAAAAAGCAACTGGGTTCGTCAATGGAAATTGAAATGGGTTCTAACTTTATCACCAGTGAAGCAAAAGTCGTTCAGAAGTCAAAGAAGAAGGATGATAAGCTGTTGGTAAAGTTCCCTAATGGAGAGTATGCTGCGGGTGAAAACCCTATAGACACTTTGATTGATGCCATTTGGCAGATTGGTCCTGAGAACATCAGGCGTAAGGAATTAATGTTCAAAGACAAGCCCATCATTACACTTTCCAAACAGTACAATGGCCAAGTGCAAGTAGGACAGAATTATTGGCTTACAGTTCCCAATCAAACAAAGGACAAATACAAGATGCTTCGCATTATTGATGTCATGATGAAATTGGGGTTGGAAATCAGTATCATATAACGTTTTTGATATGAAGCGTAAAATCTATGTAGCAAGCAGTTGGCGCAACGAGTTCTACCCAGAGGTGGTAGCTAAGTTGCGGGAAGCAGGACACGATGTGTACGACTTCCGAAATCCCCCATCGGGAGATCCTGGCTTCAAATGGAGCAGTGTGAGTGAGGACTATATCGAATGGACACCACAGCAGTACCGCGATATGCTACATCACCCTAAGGCTGAACGACAATTCCACAACGACATCGAAGCAATGGAGGCTTGTGACACATGCGTACTGGTTCTGCCCTGCGGCAGAAGTGCCCATACTGAAGCTGGATGGTTTGCTGGCAAAGGTCGTATAACTATTGCCTATATTCCCGAAAAGCAAGAGCCAGAACTTAGCCAGCTATGGAAACTCTGTTTCACCGGTGCAGGTAAAGACTTGAACATTGCCAAGGAGAATGTCGAGAAAGCAGAGTTCAAAGAGAGTGCAGACAAAATTCGCCGTATGTATGAGTCGGCCACTGCTAACGGATTTACGAGTTTTGCTGAGGCGTAGTTTTATTAAAAAAATAACTCAAGGAAAAATGAACAACGAGATACAGTTTATATTGTACCAATTGCCTGAAGGGGAGGGCAAGGTACAGGTCGTTATTAAAGATGAGACGATTTGGGCCACACAGAAAGCGATGGCTCAGTTGTTTGATGTCGGAGTATCCGATATCAGTAAGCATCTAAAGAAAAAATATGAAACGGGAGAATTGGAAAGAGAATCGACTATTTCCAAAATGGAAACAGTCGTAAACAGAGGCTTCCGTGGTGAGATTCCAGAGCAAGTCGATTTCTACTCTCTTGATGCTATTATCGCAGTGGGCTACCGTGTATCTTCTGTGCGAGCTACCCAATTTAGGAAATGGGCAACCAAGGTCTTGAAGGAATTCATCAAGAAAGGTTTCGTCTTAGATGAAGACCAGATGGTGCAGAACCGTTTCCATTACGCCATCACAGGCCAAACTGCTCCTGAGATAATCTATACCCGTGCCGACCACACTAAGGACCACATGGGACTACAGACGTGGAAAAATGCTCCCGACGGACGTGTATTGCTCAGTGACACGAAGGTGGCCAAGAACTATCTACCCGAGGTGGAGATTCGTCGATTGGAACGTGCTGTATCAGGCTATTTCGACTATATAGAAGACTTGATAGAGCGAGAGAATGCCTTTAGCATGGCGCAATTCGCTGCATCGGTAAATGAGTTCCTGACTTTCCGGCGATATGCGCTGTTGCCAGATAAAGGTAAAATTTCGCACGAGATGGCAGATAAAAAAGCTGAAGAGGAGTACAAGCTGTTTAATCCTACACAAAAGATCAACTCGGACTTCGATAAAGAAGTCAAGGGATTGTTGGGTAAGGATATATAGAACTGTTGAAGAAAACCAAAATTTCAGATAAGTTGTCCGATAAGTTGTCCGATATTGTTGTATGGACTGCTTCGAAAGAATTCGTTTCTACCAATATGGTAGTTTCACAATTTGGTATTGATGAAAGAAATGCCAGACGATATCTAACCCGTCTCGTCGATTTGAAATTCTTATCGGCTGAAGGAGAAAACAAGAACAAAAAATACCGTTATCGAAAATAAAAATGAAGTATAGGCAAGCATTAACAAGGAGCAATAATTGAGCGATATGACAATACAATTCAAGATTCAAATCCGTGACATTAAGAAGCCACCCGTATGGCGGCGAATAGTGATTCCTGGAAACTTCACTTTCCATGACCTGCATAACACCATCCAATCGGCATTCGGATGGTGGGATGAGCATCTGTACCAGTTTCAACGTTATCCTTTTGACGGTGGCTGGTGTTTAAAGGACATTGATGAAGATGATGACAATTGGGGTGAACGGCCTGAGGATGCTAGAGAGACTAACGTAGCCACCTTCATTCAGCACATGGGACTAGAGAAGTTCGTCTATGTGTATGACTTTGGCGACAGTTGGGTGCATGACATTACGGTTGAGCAAATCGACCATGATGCAGATCTCGACCATCCTGTCTGCCTGGCAGGAAAGGGAGCCTGTCCACCAGAGGATTGTGGCGGACCATGGGGCTATGAAGAGCTGAAGGAAGAGATGAATAAGGATGAAATCAACGAGTTCGACTTGGAGGAGGTGAACGAAGAACTGGAGTCGATTACTGCAGGCTCTGGATGGTCTGGCAATACAATTGATTGTATGTGGGATGAAGAGAATGATATGCCGCGTGACATCAAAGAGCTGGAAGGAAAGACGTTGGCCGACTTGATGGAGAACCAATTTAAAGGAAGCCTGACTGATTTTTCCGAGGAACTTGGGTTCGACATCGATGAGAGTATTAGTGAAAAGGAGTTCAGAAAGCAATATGCGCAGGCCTTGAAAGACAATGTCGTAAGGGTGATGAGTATGCTGCCCATATCAGAACTGAAACTATTGGAACATCTTAAGAAGAATCCCAAGCCAGGCAATACACTGGATTGCTATGAGGACTATTGCAGCAAGCTGATGGTGATATACGGTCTGGCTGGCGAGTGGTGGGACGAGGACGAGAACTACTACATTTGGGTGCCCGATGACTTGTGGCAGATGATGAAACCGCACGTGGAAGAGGTGCTGGCCGACCCTCATGTGCAGCACCGAGCCACTATCGAGAACACTATCCTTGGACTTGCCAATCTCTACGGACAGGTTAATCTTGGATTCGTGGAGAAGGAACTGATAAGACTGGGACAGGTACAGACCATCGAGGGTGCAAAGGTAGCTGTTTCGGCATGTATGGACGACTCGCTTCTACTTAAATTCACCCAACACCAGACTGGCAGACTGATTGACGAGCCTTCGGAGGATACGCTGCTGTTTCTCTCACCATACGGATGGGATATGCCCAGCGAACTTGATGACGAGATAAAGAAACGAGAGTCACTGGCAAAGGACTATCATCTGTTTACCATCGTTGAAGTGATGTATGCAGCTGTCATGCCGATGCCTCTCATCGCCAATCCTATGCATAATGCCTTCTTCAGCCTACTGACAGATGATTTGAACTATAACGACTGGTTGGCTTCGGAAATCTGTCATGGCCTGTGGTATCGTGAGATGCATAAGTATGAGGAAGACTTCGAGGAAGAAGATCCAGGACAGTATTTCCGTGAGGAAGTTCTCTACGACTATGACAGCAGCGACAGTCTTTTCAGAAAAGCAATGAAACTGTTGGATGACTATCTGAACAACATGCCTCACTGGCAGCTGAAGGGGCATACGCCAATGGAGGTGCATGGACTGCTGAGTGAAGAAGACAAAGCCGTTAAGCGAAAACGGCAGGAGAGCAGATCATATCACGATGATGATTATATCAGCCCGAAAGACTGGATGGCAAACCTTGGTGTCACCATGCCGATTATTGCTGAGAAGAAACCTGGCCGTAACGACCCGTGCCCCTGCGGAAGTGGAAAGAAATACAAGAACTGCTGCGGAAGAGGGAATTAACAAACAAGAACTTGGTGGTGCGTCTTCATTTGGTCGCTCGTAAAATGATTATAGCATTCGTATCCCTCTAAGAATATCCTTGTAAGATACTGAAAAAACAGGCACATACAACGACGTACGATAACGAAAGATTATCGTTCGTTGTCATCATGGAAGAAGAATCCCTTACATACACAAGTTATTATCATTTTGTGTAGTATACAAAATGCGTGTATAGATATATAATAAATAGGTATAAATGCCTTATGGTTTAGATTCCCACCCTGACTGACATTAAAAAAACTTAAATCTTATGGGGTACCCTTTGGGGGTACCCTTTATTGGTAGAAATAAAAAAAACCGCTGAAAATCAGCGGGTTTCAAAGTTTGTGAGCGGAGAGAGAGGTATCTCTCGCGGAAGGAGAGGCTCCCTTCTTATTTGTCATCTAATGAATTGAGTACCAATTGTTTAGCATTTCCCATCAAAACGATTCAGATTTTATGAGGTAATACACTGGTAATACATCCTGCTAAATGTAATAAGGCGGGTAACATAGTTGCCAGATTTCTTAACCGTCACGCTGTCTTAACGCTCAATGGTTTTAATTCTATCAAAGATCTCTTATCTCACTTTGCAAAGGTAGTGCTTTTACATTGAATAACCAAATAATTCAAGCAAAAAGCGGACAAAATGTTCCAAAATCAGTCATTTCCCGACTTTTCAAGTCGTGAAAACGTTAATATATGACTTTATTTTTTTCAAGACTGCCATTTTGATAGCTTATTCTTATTTTTGTGGCAAAAAAAGAGATATAAGATATGATGCGATTTGAGTATGATCAGAAATTTATCAAACTCCTCGCCAAAGAAATGGTGAAGGAGATGCAGAAGGTAAAAAGTGAGGCAAAAGAGCCTGAGCTTATCACTGTCAAGGAAGCTGCTGAAACACTTAATTTGTCTGAAGACTATGTGAGAAAGATAAAAGACAAACTACCCTATGTCAAGCAAGGAAACAGCAAGCAGGGCCGAATCCTTTTCGTGAAAGAGGGTCTTATGGATGCCTATCTCAATGCTGTCGGAAAAACCAAGTAATGCGTATGATCTGCACATAACAGCATTTATCATGTATATGTCTGCATCATGACGGACTCGCTAAATGGGCTTTGCTCACTTAAATTTCGCTCTTAAACCGCTCTTATTTTTTCGTTTTTAAGAGCGACCATACAGATATGTTGCCCTTTGTCTCGTTGACGCCAATCCTTTCCTCTCTCATCTTAGTCAGCATGTTTCCGACTTTCGCCTTTTTCTGCTTGTCCGATAGAACGTCAGACAAGAGGTTCCACCACAGTTTGTCAATCTCTTCTCTTGTAAGAAACTTGTGGTCTTCAAGCGCATCCTGCAACAGAGCTTGCCCTCTACCTCCAGTTCGTGAGTATCCTTGAAAGTATTATGGTCGGTAGTATGCTACAACAAGTCATACTTCAACTTCTATAGACTCTTCATACTGTTCTTGTATGTTCTCTTATCTTACGCAGAAATGTCAACATGATATGTTCATGCCGTTAAATCACGATCACATCTATAAATTAATGATTTTTTCCCAAGGATAATTACAATCTGTAAAATGTCCATAAGTTGCAGTCGGCAAAAATGAGAAATGAGTGAGGTCAAATCTCTCAATTATTGCAAATGGCTGGAAATCAAATTTTTCTCTAACATAGTTAGTGAGACTTGCGTTAGACCCATCCTCTGTGATAATTTGCAAATTGGTTGGCTGTTGTTTCCCAAATTCATAAGCAATAGCAACAGTACATTTGTCAACAAAACCGTTCGCGACAAGATTCTTTGCAACAAATCGTGCCATGTAAGCCCCAGTTCTGTCTATCTTTGTTGGGTCTTTACCAGAAAAAGCGCCACCACCATGAGAAATCAATCCGCCATATGTATCTACCATGATCTTTCTTCCCGTGACCCCAGTATCAATACATAGTCCTCCCTCATAGAAACAATCTTTATTATTGATTTTTATTTCAGCCATAGATGCTTTTGGATATTTCGACAAATAATCTTTTAATCGAAATTCCAAAATATCAGAATTGAAATTCAAATCGTGTTGGACGTTTACAATGATACGTTGGATTGTATTATGACATGATTCGACCAAGACTTTCCCATCATGTAGAAGCCCATCAATTTTATATAAGTTATTATCAATTTCTTTTGCTACTATATTTGCTATATAAATGGAACAGGGAAGATAATTAAAGCCTGAATTTTCAGCATACCCATAGATAATGCCTTGGTCATTGGCGCCTTTCCCCTCCGTTACTCTGTCAAGTTGCCCGGATTGGCATGACAACAAATTTGTGACTGATATGTCATCGTTGTATCCGATATTATTATATACTTTTTTTACAACCTCTTTAAGAACAACAGGACTTTCTTCTAATGAAACTTCTCCTGCGATAATAACATGTCCTTTGGTTCCAAGACATTCTATTGCAGTATGACAATTTTCATATCTCTTAAGAAAGGAATCAACTAAAGCATCACTTATTTGATCACAAATCTTGTCTGGATGTCCTTTACGAACACTTTCAGCAATATAACAAGGTTCATTATATTCCATATCTCTTTTTTATTACAGCCCACTTCTTGTTTAATTCTTCTTTGGAGTTTTCATAAACCTTGTCGCTGTTGGGAGCTTTATTATATGCTAAGGCTGTCTCATACATCAAAGTAAAGTAATACCCGTTATCTTCAAGTTCCTTTTCTGTAACAGAGTGTGAAGAAAACAAATGAATGAATTGCTCCTGTAACTCTTTTAGTCTTAAGCAAAAACTAACATGATGCATCAATCGTCTAAAGAACACAGTGGAGAAAAACAGTTGCAATAATGCCATTGCAATATAATTATTCTGGTAGCCAAAATATGCAAAAGCCAACAATACTACAAACAGAATGATATTACAAGTCGCCACTTTGGGTAGCATTTTCTTCATGATATTATATGTAAAGAAGCAATTCTCAAATGTATTTACAAGAAGCTTCTTCGCTCCTATCGGGTTATTGTCATTGTCAAAATAGCCTTCTGTACCATCTATGAGCAATTTTGTACCAAGCGAATTATCTAAAAGCCCTTTTTGCCTCTCTGTTGCAACACGAGGCTGAAGAAAAATTTCTACTATAACATATAGTATTCCATACAGGACTAAAGAAATAAATCCTAAATAATAGATAAAGTCAAGACCTGTTTCAATTCCGAATTGTGAGGCTGCCGCCTTTACAATTGTACAACCTATTGATAGATATAATACCCAGTTTTCATATCTTCTCCAAACATTTAACTGAGAGTATGAAATATCGTATGACAATTTTCTTTCCATATGCATCTTTTTGCTTGCAAAGTTAAGCATTTCTTTTCAAATGTCAACGCAATATCGGATTAATCAACCTTTTTATGGGCGCTTTTCTTGGGTAATATGTGAAAAACATAACGTTTTGGGGGATTTTAACCAGAATTTAACCTCATAATATTGCAGTAGTTTTTTTGATTAAAAATTTGGATATATAGTATAAATTAATTAATGAATCCACCATTTTCAACTAAAAATTATCGTCTTGATGACTTTTATACTGATCATGCATGGTTGACGATGGGATACTGTTCGCCCCATTTGGCTTCAAGATTGTCAAGTTCAGTCTCTGCGGCATCCTTGCTGACAGCGCCATAGACACGCTTTAGATCCTTTAGGAACTCCTTCTGATGCTTGCTGCCTACATACTTGATGGAATTGCGTATCTGATGCACGATGCAGAGCTGTACGGCCGTATTGGGGAACACGCTCTGAATGGCATCAGGAAACCCCTTGAGACCGTCCACACAGCATATCATGATATCCTCCACACCACGGTTCTGAAGGTCTGTAAGCACCTCCAGCCAAAAGTTCGCTCCTTCGCTCTTGGCAACATACATGCCAAGCAGTTCTTTGTGGCCCTCCTTATTGATGCCCAGTACATTATAAATGGCACGGGTGACGGAACGGCCTGTATCGTCCTTTACCTTGTAATGGATAGCATCGAGCCAGCAAATGGCATAGACAGAATCCAGCGTGCGTGATTTCCATTCCTTTATCTCAGGCAGCACACGGTCGGTTATTGCGCTGATTGTCTCGGCAGACAGCCTGGTATTAAACTCACGCTCGAAGTAACGGCTGATTTCCCTGGTGCTCGTACCAAAGGCATACATTCCTATAATCTGATCGGCCATACCCTCTGCAAGGATTGTCTCTCGCTTGCGGACGGTCTGAGGATCAAAGCTGCCATCACGGTCACGAGGGGTCTCAACAGTAACCTCACCATACTGCGTCTGAACTGTCTTTGACATCTTGCCGTTACGGCGATTACCGCTCTCACGGGATTCTTCACTCAGGTGAGCGTCCATCTCACCCTCAAGAGCAGCATTCAATATGCGCTCCAACATCGGTGCCAAAGCACCGTCCTTACCAAACAATGGCTTGCCGGTACGCAACTGCTCGGCAGCCAACTTGTAATCAATCTCTTCGTTTGCCATCATAAAATAAACGTGTTATACTACTTTTCTATTGTAGCCTGACACAGTTTACTTTACATTCTCGGGTTTCGTGGGGAATAGCCACTATCACTGCCATAGTGTTTCTGTAAATCAACAGACAACTCTCTATAATCTAAACATATCAGCATTTATCATGTATCTGTCTGCATCACTACAACCCACTAAATGGGCTTGCCTCACTTAAATCTCGCTCTTAAATCGCTCTTAAATCGCTCTTATTTTTTTGTTTTTAAGAGCGACCATACAGAGATGTTGCCCTTTGTCTCGTTGATGATAATCCTTTCCTCTCTCATCTTAGTCAGCATGTTTCCGACTTTCGCCTTTTTCTGCTTGTCCGATAGAACGTCAGACAAGAGGTTCCACCACAGTTTGTCAATCTCTTCTCTTGTAAGAAACTTGTGGTCTTCAAGCGCATCCTGCAACAGAGCTTTACATTTCTTATATTCAAGTCCTTTGTGCATGGAATATTCCGCTTTCTGATCTGTGACTTGCGCCACCTGCTTCGAAACATACACTTTGGGCATTCTGCCTTCTATATACTTCTTTGACCTTAGGAATTTTATTGCCTCGCTGGAGAGTGTGTTCGCCTTCCCCTTTTGCACCTTGTCAAGCAGTACCGTCGTTGCCAGGTCAATATCAGAATTTTCTAACAACAACAAGCTATAGTTCTCATCGATGATGGTGCCAGGCAGCGTCAGCACTACGGTATCGCTGTCACTCTTGTCGTAGTCGGGCATCGGCAGGTATCGGTCTTTTTGCGAAACGAACATCTTGTGAATGCCGAATCCCTCGGTATCAATCATCTTGATGTTCGCCATCGCCTGAGCCAAGAACGGGTTGCGATACTTCTTGGGGATGCGTTCACCTGTTATGTAGTCCTCATAGCTACCATCATAGAACCCGCCGCTGTTTCTAAACTCCAACTCGTTCTCACGTTCTATCACAATGATGCGGGCATTCTCAGCATAGTTTTGGTGGGCTATGCAGTTATGAAGGGCTTCGAGTATCACCTCGTTGTCGTACTTCATACCCTCGCCTGGCAGGAAACTGTTGTTGGGGAATATCTTGAACGGATAATTCCTGATTTTATGCATCACTTCCGTTGTCGTCAACAGGAACGGAATGGTAAACACCTGTCCCACATTATCCATACCAGCCAGTCGCCAGACAATCTCTCCGATATGATTGATGTAGTGCAGCGACTCAGGCTTACCAAGCAATAGTATAGCCGCATTGGTCAGCTTGCCGTCGATGGTCAGCTTCGCCTTATTCAAGAATACCTCGTCGCTCCAAGTATCCACCACCTTCTTCTGGTTCGGATAGTGCTCCTTATATCCCTCGCGAGCCTCCTTGATAGCCTTATCGTCCAAATCAGCAATCGTCGCACCGTCAACTATCTGCTTCGACCAGTCAAAATCCGATGTCTGCCTGCGTATCTCCTCATACTTACTCATGTCGAGAGCCACCAAGCTCTCACCACGACGAGCATAGAAGTGTCCCTGCCAAGCCATCGGAATACCGCGAGGTGCAGCAGGTATCTGGAACATCAGCACACGCTTGCCCTCAACCTCCAGTTCGTAAATGTCCCTGAAAGTATTACGGTCGGTGGTATGCTGCGACAAGTCATACTTCAACTTCTGTAGACTCTTCATACTGTTCTTGTATGTCGTTCCCAGTATCTCACGCGTCTTGTCATGCACGCCGAATACTAACCACGCAAAGTCCTTATCCCTCAGGTTCGCCTCGTTGCTCAGTGCAGAGAAGTACTTACCTAAGTCGTCAAAGTCGAAGTTGTTCTCTGCCTTCTTAAATTCCACCACCTCGTTCTCGTAATGGTAGCGCAGATTATTGAATGTATCGTATATGTTCATATTTCGTCTTACTTCATTTAAGAATAATTTTGGGGGCAGTCTAATATTTATGTGTACTTTCTCCCTGAAGAATCCACAATTTTCCCATGCCAAGTTTCTTCATTCCACCTCCATAAATTCTGTAAGGAACTTATAAATAAAGGGGTGTACACTATATTGGCCACTCTTAACAAACGTAACTTGCGGTAATTTTAGTACTTTTCCGATGAAGTTCATATCAATAGACTCTCCGTTTAATCTAACAGCACTACGTACTAAGATAGATTTTTCGAGATGATAATTAGAAATTCCATTTTTCTTTCCTACATAGAACTTGCATATAGAATCATTACCTGGTTCCTTAAAACACTTCACTCCTGAATAATTGACCAGGCCATTACCACTATCTTTACCTTTGGATATACGCAATACGATTCCATACTGAGCAAGGTGCGCTCGCATTTTCACACCATCTGCTGTACGTCCCTCTATCATCTTGCGCAATTCAGACAATGAAAAGCATATTTTCCCCAAGAGGGTTTCTCTTAAATTAGATTTATATTCTATGGAGCAATCTGCTAATTCAATCAACGGCAATAATTCCTCTAAAGAAAAATTCTTTTTAGGGTTTATTTGTTTTACTACTCTGCCAAGTTCATTCATTTCAGGTAGTAATATCTCATTCGATTTCTTGAATGCATATATATCATCATAATCTTTCCACATGAGAAACTCAATACTTGAGTCTTTTCTGTCTGAATTACTTTTCATTAAAAATGAGGAACTGATTACTACATCTTCATATGTTTCAGGCACATCAAACCATCTCCGTTCAATAGTTCCATCTGTTTTAACCTTGATTACATAGTAAACGTCATTCTTATCCCTTTTCGCAAAGAAAATATCGTCCGAAAAACCATAGGAGGGCCAATCAGCAATATTGATTTGTCCCTTCTGTATATCATCTTTGATAATAGCTTCAGAAAGAATCACATCTATCGCCTCTTTGGTGAGTTCTCTGTCCGTGATATGCTGAACATGATATCCTTTCGTCTTCACATAGGGATCTTCTCCGTCAGCGTATGCGTTTTTATCTTTTATAAGAACGAAATTAAATTTCTCATTATCCACCTTATCCGCTACGGAAAATTCTATTTCTTTTGAAGTCAATTCTCTCTTTATTTGTGATAATAAGATCTTGCCCTCATCACCCAAGGTATTGATGATGTTTAGGCCTTTGCTGTTATAGCGATCTTTGAAATTTCGTTCTTCAATTGCTTGAATTTCACGGTCGTTCATGGTGATATCCTCCGCATCATATTCTGTCCAGTTAAAATCGACCAATCCTGGATAAGCCTCTTCCATATCTTTTTTAAACTGATACATTACACCATATTTTGAAGTTTCATAATGATTCTTGTCGCTGAAATCTAATGCTTTTACCTGAGAATTCCAACCGAGACTTTGCTTGACATACAATATCTGCTGCTTATCAGCTTTAGTCGGTTTTCTTAGCTGGCTTGTCTTTTCATCGAATACCAATCTAATATCACTATTCCGATTACAAGTGTCTTTGACAGACATAAAAGTTTCAACAGCAGCTGTTATTGTACAATCTTCATTCAGAGATATGTTCAAACACCATATTCTATCCATGTCGCCCCTTTTATATCTCCACTTTTTATCGAAATAATATAATCTTCCCGTCAGATTATTATACATTACGGCTTTACTGTAATTGTTATGGAGACCATTCATAAGAAGCCGGAAAAGAGTTATCTGCTGATAATCCTCATTAAAGTTCTTTTGACGCATTACATCAATTACTGGTTGATTGTAATCTTGATTAAGAACCTCGTGAAGTTCTTCAACAGTAATCTGAATCTTATCGAATAGCATAAAAGCACTTTTCCCATACAGATAGAGCACAGCTTTGGCCTTGTGTTCTGACCCCAAATCCATATCCAAAATATTTTTATCAAATATCTGTCCTTTATATTTAATGTAGAATACGTCATATAGTGATAGGATTTTTTCTGTATTCAGACTGAATCTTATTTTATTTGTCCTAATCTTCATAATTCAAACCTCCTTTATGTATTTAAGCATATCATAAACAACCACTCCATTTTCGTCAACTAAATACGGAATTGTAATTATCCGTTCGTCAGCAGAAACGCTCACAGCAGAGTCTGAATCTTTCAAAATGCCAATTATATAAACTCGTTGGGCATGAATCTGTTCCATTTTTCTGCGTATCTCAGCCATAACAGAGTCTTTGTCATTATAAGATGCAGAACTTATTTTCCAATGCTTAAAATCTATAAATACACCGGGATACGCCTCAAGTTTATAATCAAAATACTCAAACTGACTGCCGTCCTGAATCTCCTCTAACTTCAGCAATGTTGAGTTTTCTATAATGAAACGTCCACAAACCTCACCCAAAGTGCCTTTGAAAATATTGGTATATAAGGCTGGCGACATAATGTATTTCTTAGCCTGAAAATGTTCTGCATAGCCTCGCTCTTTAAACAATTCACGAATGCCCTTAATCTTTAACAATGTCTGCAATCTTGCATCCTCTTCGCTACATCTGTGGACTATCATTCTACCCGTGTCATCCTTAAAAATTAGTTTGCTATTTCTAAAAGAATCTTCATCGGCAAACCAGACGTGGATATTACGATAACTGTTATTGTTCACTGAGAATAGATACTCATTCAGCGGTTGCACACCATTGATATAATATGCTCGCATAATGTTATCCCTAAATTCTTCATCACTCCCAGTAGGGTGCTTTAATACCAATTCTCTGAGTTCTTTCCATAATCGCATATCATTTTCACTCCATTCCCCTTTAAAGCTCCTTCTGACAGTGCTCAGGATCTTTGCAGATACTTGTACTGATATTGTGTTTGCACGAAGCATTGCCAATTGCAAAGGTTGGTCCTCGACAAATACACTCATCTCATTCGTACTTAACTTTTTGCCGATAGCTTTAACTTCCTCCGAATTGAATTCAGACATCAAAATTTCATGGTCTAACTGGCGTAACACTTTCTCATAGATGTATATACTGATATGCTTGTTGCGCATACAGGTTCTTCCCATTCGCCCAATGGCTTGTATAACATCTCTGGTAACATGAAGTTTTATGCTTTGAGCATCATTTAATGAAGCATTACACTTGGGATGAATATTTTGAAGGCTATTAAAGCCTGCTTTTATGAGTTCGCGCTTTGTCTCAATACTTATTTCATAGTTAGCATAACACTCCATAACCTGCATTAGATGATACATATTTCGTCTGAGATCGAAATGCTTTACATCATTGATATTCTCAGTCAAATAAGTAATGTCATCCAAATAGATGCTATCGATGTCTCGTTCTTCTTTTTCGTAATTATATGAATGAGGAAGAGTCACTATATTATCTTTATACGCACCGTTTATAGGATACTGAAGGTTCTGGCCAGCTCCTACCGTCTGATATGATGAGAAGATAATAAGTTTATCACCATTCTTTAGCCGTTCGCAAATCTGTTCTTTAGTCTCGTCAAAGTTACTACTTGTAAGTATTGCAGACTGAATCGTGCATTGATCTTCTAAAGCAGCATCTTTATTGACCATGTCAATGATATAGTCCAGAACAGACTTCTTCAAAGTACTACCCTCGGAGTCCTTGGGTAAAGCTTTCCCCAAATATAATAATGTCTGTTGGCCTCTTTCGTTAGCAAACATTCTCGTCACGAATGCCAACCTTATGTATTTATTAGCATAATAAGAACATTTATCTTCACCAAGTTCTGACGTTACAAGTTCTATCTTATCAATGCACAATTTAGCACTCTCTTTAACCGTAAAACAGTCAATTAACCTCACTTTGATTAGTTCGTCATCTTCAGGAATGTCATTTACATCAATTCTTATTTCGTTACGGTATGGCTCATTGCGCGTTCTAAGTTCATTTCGAATAAAATCTGTCAATTCAGCATCTTCTTCTGGAAGCGAATGGAAATCATATTTCAACACTTCCTTTAGATAATCACGGCAATAGTTTCCTGTAGCAGATGGTATGGCAGCTGTGGCGGATATGGCAAATACCAACGCATTTTCTGCAATAAATGCCATGATACTTTCTGGCGTATCTTTTATCTTGACCATGCTCATCACAGTATCATCGTTATAGTCATCATTGTCCTCCAATTCAAACATGGTAAAACCATTAGCAAAATATGAATACGGTAAACGTTGTCCATCACGAATAGCTTGCATATTCATTTTTGAATAGTAGCTGAAGATGATTCTTTTTTCCTGCCGATCTGACAGGAACTTGTCTATAATCGAATAAGCCGCATTATCAACCGTCATCTTATCCAACTCAATACCATCTTTATCTATACGCTCAGTGCGCTTGTTATTTTCCTTTATCATATATGCGTTTGCCCATCGCCATATGAAATATGAAAAGCGTTTCATAAACGCATCTATTTTACGTAGCAAATCTTGTAATGCCACGTTTCCTTCTATGGAAGAACCGTTTTCGCCTTTGATGATACTCATCCTATGACGTGCATCGTCCTTTTTGGCAAAAATGGTATATTTTCCTTCTTCCAATATGGTATGAAATTGGGAATCATAGAAAAGAAAATTCTTTTTCCTGTCAACCAAGTCGTCTTGTTGTCTATAAGACAGATCCAGATAGAATCTATCGTAAAGTTCATCTGCATGAGTAATAATACTTTTGTAAAAATTCTGTAGATTATTTTCGTCTTCATAAAGGATATCCAACAAATCATTAGAAAAGCGCTCAGAATGAAGAGCGTTATGCACACTCCGGAAAACTCGGACTAAATCCAAACGTTCTCTTAGCTGTTCTTCAATGATTTCATCCTTCACATCCTTTTTTGTCGCATCATACTCATCAATAAAAAGGACAGCGCCTTTCAAAAAATCTTCGGTCAACAAACTATTACCAGATCCAGCCAATGGCGACAAGCCAGAAAGCAATTTTCTCATAGTCATAAAGATTACTTTCTTTTCGTCTATGAAGATATATGGATATAATTTTTCTATCCATTGAAACTCTGACTTCTTTTTTATCGCTTTCTTTTGCTCTTTAGATGTTTTGAAGTTTTCATGTAAAACACTTCGGATGTGTTTCCTGAATGCTTGCTCATCTTCGTTAACACGCTCCTTCAGTTCTTGGATAAAGTCTAAATCATCAGACGATTTTTCTTTTCTGGCTTGTAGCACCTTAAGACGTTCAAGCCGTTTAAACATTTTGTGAAAGCCTTCATCCTTGAATCTCTCAGGAATTTTAGAAAGACCACCATCAGCATGAAAGTCAATGAGAGAGTCCACATTTGATTTAAGCAAAAGGACTTCTTTATCAAAATCTCCTTTATAATATTTCCTCAATTTTTCTACAGGCAGATTTTTCTTGAGCGTAGTAGTAAAGATAATCTTTTTCACACCAGGAAATGCCCCCGTCTCCCTTTCCGTCATCATCGATATGGCTTGCATGACGGCATGAGTTTTGCCAAATCCTGTTGGAAGAGGAATCTCTACCAATCCCTTTTTCTCTGATCTCTTTACAAATTCGCAAATCGCATTAGCTAATATATTCTTTTCTCCCATAATGCTACCTATTAACTTTCTTCTGACTCTTT
>Ga0256405_10003807_pt1 | contig 30223 bp, 21 predicted proteins | sample RumenRJG_02DNA_FD_189096 | JGI IMG/M metagenome (GOLD analysis project Ga0256405, IMG submission 189096) | Bovine rumen microbial communities from Lethbridge, Alberta, Canada - RJG_02 | ecosystem: Host-associated > Mammals > Digestive system > Stomach > Rumen | place: Canada: Alberta...
CTTTACACTGTCCCTTTTCTCTGTTATTCTGCTGTGCTTGCATAGGTGGCTGTCCGATGGAATAGCCATAACCAGACTTCAGCGTCTCATCATAGCATCCTGCAGCACCTTCTCCGATGCCTGCTGCAGAGAAGAATTCCTCCAGTTCTTCATCCGTCAGATCATCTCCCGCTGGCATCTCTGCAAAGGAATTCTGACGAGCTTCTGCGGAAGCTGTACCGATATGATAGCCGGAATCTCCAGCTTCTGAATCAACTGCTTCCTCAGACCACGGATAGGATTCTGCCATGCGTGCTTCATAAGCACCTTCACCTTCCGCATAGCTGCAGGTGCTCGTATCATCTTCCGGATCTGATGCTGCGAAAGCCGGGACTGCAGACACAGACGCAATTGCGCCAGCAGTCAGGATGGAACCGATCAATGCCTTTCTCTTCCTGGTGTCTGCACTCTCTTTCCGCTTCTTTCCTGAAGCATTGCCATCTTAGCTGGGCAATGCGGAATGTTTCCGGAAGGAATCAGGAATCCCTGTGGAAAAAGAAAAAGCTATCAAGGCCTTATAGGGTTTCCTGACAGCTTCTGTACGGACTCAGCGGAAGTAATCCACTGCTCCTTTGAAAATCATGTCCTGGAACTTCAGATCCGGAATATTGCGGTACAGATTATCCCCGCTGCGTTCCGAATGTCCCATCTTGCCGAAGATTCTTCCATCCGGAGACGTGATGCCCTCAATTGCCATGACCGAATGATTCGGGTTGAAGCGGATATTCTCCGTCGGATTGCCATTGAGATCTACATACTGTTCGGCAATCTGACCATTCTCGATCATCTGCTTCAGCACTGCTTCTTCTGCTACAAAGCGGCCTTCGCCATGACTGATTGCGACGGTGGAAATTTCTCCGACCTTCGCATATCTGAGCCACGGAGACTTATTGGAAGCCACTCTCGTTCTCACCAGCATGGACTGATGTCGGCCGATGGAATTGAAGGTCAGAGTCGGGCAGTCCGCATCCATGTCCATGATCTTTCCATACGGCACAAGACCAAGCTTCACCAATGCCTGGAAGCCATTGCAGATGCCGCACATCAGTCCTTCCCGTTCATCGAGAAGCTTCGTGACTTCTTTGCGGATCTTCGGATTGCGGAAGAAGGAGGTGATGAACTTGCCGGATCCATCCGGTTCATCACCGCCGGAGAACCCGCCCGGCAGGGCAATGATCTGACTCTTTGCGATGGATGCCGCAAAGCGGTCCACGCTGTCTTCAATCTCTTCCGGCGTACGGTTGCGGATCACGAAGATTTCCGGATCAGCACCATATTTCTCAAATGCTCTGGTGGTATCCCATTCGCAGTTCGTTCCCGGGAATACCGGAATCAGCACATGCGGATGCTCGCACGTATAGCTTGCGTGCATCGGCTTTTCTGCCTGATAGGAAACTGCCTGCACAGCAGTATCATCACTCGGTGAAAGATACGGGAATACCGGCTGCAGCTTCTCTTCCCAGAGCTTCTGCAGTTCTTCCATATCAAGTGTCTCGCCATGGAATGAGAACTCATACGCCTCCGTGGTTGCCGCAATCAGTCTTGCGTCACTGGGCATGTTCGCTTCTTCAGAAGCTTCGATCAGGAACGCGCCGGCATGCTTGGAAAACAGCTCGTCTTCCGATACCGAATCAGAAATCTTCACGCCGATCCGGTTGCCGAGGCCCATCTTGAATAAGCCCTCAGCCATGCCGCCGCGCTCGCATACCCAGACAGATAATGCGTCGCCGGATCTTACGATCTGCTCGACCTCCGAGAAGACTTTTCTGACATTTCCGAACTCTGGAAGATTATTCTCATCATAATCCGGCTGCACCAGCCATACCTGATGGCCAGCCCGCTTGAACTCATCCGAGATCACACGACCCGCATCTGCAGTGCTGACCGCAAAGCTGACCAGAGTAGGCGGAACATCAATATGCTCGAAGGTTCCGGACATCGAATCCTTGCCGCCGATTGCCGCAATGCCAAGCTCCATCTGTGCCTTCAGCGCACCAAGCAGTGCCGACATCGGTCTGCCCCAGCGCTTCGGATCTGAACTGGTATGACCGAAGAATTCCTGGAACGTCAGCCAGCAATGATCCATACTGCCGCCGGCTGCCAGCACTTTGGCAACCGAGGTGATGACTGCTTCTTCTGCCCCCTTATACGGAGAAGCCGCAGAAACATACGGATCAAAGCCCCAGCCCATCAGAGAAGCCGTATTCGTCGTCCCGTTCAGAACCGGAAGCTTGCAGGCCATTGCCTGCTCTGGCGTCAGCTGTCTTCTGCCGCCATACGGCATCAGCACCGTTCCGGCCCCGATCGTGGAATCAAAGCGTTCCGCTAATCCCTTTTCAGAACATACGTTGAGATCGCTGACCAGCTTCTTCATATGTTCTGCAAACGGGCGGTCTCTTCCATCATCAGATGCTCTTTCCGGCATATCGATCTCTGCATCGGCATAGCGCTTGGCGCCATTGGTATCCAGGAATGCTCTGGAAAGATTCACGATCGTACTGCCATTCAATTCCATGACCAGACGCGGATCTTCTGTCACCTCAGCCACAACCGTGGACTCCAGGTTCTCTGCATCTGCTAGCTTCCGGAACTGTTCTGCATCTGCAGCCGAGGTCACGACGGCCATGCGCTCCTGAGACTCGGAGATTGCAAGTTCCGTGCCATCGAGGCCTTCATACTTCTTCGGAACCTTGCCAAGATCAATATGCAGACCAGGAGCCAGTTCGCCGATTGCGACACTGACCCCGCCGGCTCCGAAATCATTGCAGCGCTTGATCAGGCGGGTCGCTTCCGGATTGCGGAACAGTCTCTGGAGCTTGCGCTCTTCCGGGGCGTTTCCCTTCTGGACTTCCGCTCCGCAGGTTTCGAGCGATTCCATCGTATGCGACTTCGAAGAACCGGTTGCACCGCCGCATCCATCTCTTCCGGTTCTTCCGCCGAGAAGAATCACGACATCGCCAGGCTGCGGACGTTCTCTGACCACATTCTCTTCCGGAGCTGCGCCGATGACCGCACCAATCTCCATGCGCTTGGCCACGTAGTCCGGATGATAGATCTCATGAACATGACCAGTCGCCAGTCCGATCTGGTTGCCGTAGGAACTGTAGCCCTGAGCAGCTGTGACCGTCAGCTTACGCTGCGGAAGCTTGCCCTTCAGGGTATCCTCAATAGGCACAAGCGGATCGGCTGCACCGGTGATGCGCATTGCCTGATAGACATACGAACGGCCGGACAGCGGATCGCGGATCGCTCCGCCAAGGCAGGTTGCTGCTCCGCCGAATGGTTCGATCTCAGTCGGATGATTATGGGTCTCATTCTTGAACATCAGAAGCCATGGCTTATCTCTGCCATCGACATCGACATGAATCTTCACGGAACATGCATTGATCTCTTCGGATTCATCGAGATCCTTCAGCTTCCCGCTCTGCTTCAGTGCCTTGGCGCCGATGGTCGCAAGATCCATGAGCGTGATCGGCTTCGCGGTTCTTCCGGCATATACCTTTTCTCTTAATTCGAGATAGTCTTCATAAGTCTTGCGGATATAGTCCGGTTCGATCTTCACGTCTTTCAGAATCGTATTGAACGTCGTGTGACGGCAGTGATCGGACCAGTACGTATCAATGACCCGTACTTCGGTGATGGTCGGATCACGCTTCTCTTCATTCCGGAAATAGTCCTGCAGAAACTCCAGATCCGCGAGATCCATGGCCAGTCCCTTCTCATCATGGAACTTCTGCCGATCTGCTTCATTCATTTCCGTGAAGCCATGCAGCACCTCCGGTGCCGGCGGCTCCGGATAGGTTCTGCGGATCGTCTCTGGCTTTGCAAGCGAAGCTTCTCTTGCCTCAACCGGGTTGATCAGGGTCTCACGGATTGTTTCTCTGTCTTCTTCAGAAAGACTGCCCTGGATGTAATAAACCCGGGCAGTACGTACTTCCGGTCTGCCTTTGCACGTGCTTAACTGAATGCACTGCGAAGCGCTGTCGGCGCGCTGATCGAACTGGCCCGGCAGATATTCCACGGCCAGCACCCATTCGTCTGCAGCAGGCTCTGGAGCAGTCTCTTCATAGAGCACATCGACCTGAGGCTCTGAAAGAATCGTGCGTTCTGCCTGCCGGTAATCCGCTTCTTCGATCGACTCGAGATCGTAGCGATTCAGAATGCGCACGCCGCGGACATCGCCATTGCGGATCACAGTCTGAAGATTGCGGAGCACTCCTTCTGCTTCTACCGCAAACGGAGGTTTCTTTTCTACAAAGCAGCGATATACCGTCATCTGTATCTCCCTTCCAGTGCCTTCTTTCCGATATCAGTCCGGTGATGCTCTCCTTCAAACGAGATATCGCTCACCGCTTCATAAGCCTTCTGCAGTGCCTCTTCGAGCGTCGGAGCTTCGGCCTCGATGCCGAGCACCCGGCCGCCATTGGTATGATAGCCATCTTCTTTCTTCATGGTTCCGGAATGATAGACATAGACGCCCGGATGCTGGCCATGCTCATCGAGCCCGTGGATCAGATAGCCCTTCTGATAGCTCAGCGGATATCCGCCCGAAGCTTCCATGATGCACGCTGCACACTGATCCGACCATTCGATCTCCAGATCTCCCAGTGTTTCATTCTCACATGCCAGCATGATCTCAAGCAGATCGCTCTTCAATAACGGAAGCACGACCTGAGTCTCGGGATCTCCGAACCGGCTGTTGTATTCGATGACCTTCGGACCATCTTTCGTTAACATCAGTCCGAAGTACAATACCCCGCGGAACGTCCTTCCCTCCGCATTCATCGCATGCATGGTCGGCAGGAAGATCTCGTTCATGCAGCGATCTGCGATCTCCTTCGTATAGAACGGAGACGGCGCAATCGTGCCCATGCCGCCGGTATTCAGGCCCTGATCATTGTCATCAGCCCGCTTATGATCCATCGAAGAAACCATCGGCCGCATGACTTTTCCATCCGTGAAGGCCAGCACCGATACTTCCGGTCCTTCCAGGAATTCTTCGATTACAATCTCATTGCCAGCTGCTCCGAATGCTTTATCGACCATAAGCTCTTTCACAGCCGCTTCCGCTTCTTGGGCATTCTGTGCGATCAGAACACCTTTGCCCAGTGCGAGACCATCAGCCTTCAGCACTGCCGGATACGTATTCTGTTCCTTCAGATAGGCAAGCGCTGCTTCCGGATCCGAGAACACTTCATACGCTGCCGTCGGAATGCCGTACTTCTTCATAAGTCCTTTGGCAAATACTTTGGATGCTTCAATCTCAGCCGCTTTCTGAACCGGACCGAATGCCTTGATTCCTGCTGTTTCCAGCGCATCCACCATGCCGAGGGCGAGCGGATCATCCGGCGTCACACAGACAAAATCAACATGGTTCTGAACTGCGAATTCAGTGATTCCTCTGACATCATCAGCCTTGAGATTCACGCACTCGGCAAGATCTGCGATGCCGCCATTGCCAGGTGCACAGAAGAGTTTCTCAATCGAAGGATTTTCCTTCAGCTTGCGGATCACCGCATGTTCACGGCCTCCGCCTCCGATTACCAGTACCTTCATTGTCCTTCCCTCAATCAATGATGGAACAGACGGATGCCGGTGAATGCCATGACCATGCCATAGCGGTCAGCCGCTTCAATGACATTGTCATCCCGGATGGAACCGCCTGGTTCTGCGACATACGTGACACCGCTCTTATGCGCCCGCTCAATATTATCCCCGAACGGGAAGAATGCATCGCTGCCCAGCGATACCCCGCTCTGCGCATTCAGCCATGCCCGTTTCTCTTCGGCAGTGAAGACAGCCGGCTTCTCTGTCCAGTAATACTGCCAGACGCCATCTCTCAGCACATCTTCCTGCTCGCTGCCGATATACACATCGATCGCATTATCCCGATCCGGTCTGCGGATTTCTTCCTTCCATGGCAGATTCAGCACCTGCGGTGCCTGCCGCAGGAACCAGTGATCAGCCTTGTCACCGGCTAATCTCACACAATGAACTCTGCTCTGCTGACCAGCCCCGACTCCGATCACCTGGCCATGATAGGCATATGCGACGCTGTTGGACTGCGTATACTTCAGGGCAATCATCGAGATGAGCAGATCCCGCTTCGCATCTTCTGGCAGATTCTTGTTCTTTGTGACGATATTGCCGAAGATCGAATTGTCTAAGACCACTTCATTTCTGCCCTGCTCGAACGTGATGCCGAATACCTGCTTGCGCTCGATCGGTTCAGGAACGTAGGAAGGATCAATCTGGATGACGTTATAGTTTCCCTTCTTCTTATGAGAAAGAATCTCCAGGGCTTCATCCGAATAGCCTGGTGCAATGATACCGTCTGAAACCTCATGCTGTAAGGCCAGAGCCGTTTCCTTGTCACACGGATCCGAAAGTGCCGCAAAGTCTCCGTAGGAGCTCATGCGGTCTGCTCCTCTTGCCCGGATATACGCACAGGCAAGCGGCGAAACGTCCAGATCTTCTGCAAAATAAATTTCCCGCTCCACCTCAGAAAGCGGCAGACCGATGGCTGCACCAGCCGGGCTGACATGCTTGAAGGAAGCAGCTGCCGGCATGCCAGTCGCCTGCTTGAGTTCTCTGACCAGCTGCCAGCTGTTCAGCGCATCCAGAAAGTTGATATAGCCAGGTTTCCCGTTCAGTACTTTCACCGGCAGATCACTGCCATCTGCCATGAAGATGCGGGCAGGTTTCTGATTCGGGTTGCATCCGTACTTCAGCTGAATCTCGTTTGCCATCTTACTTCTCCTCCTCATTCCTGTTGAAGATCTTCGTCTCTGTCTCCCCTGTTTCAATCGTGATCTGACGCGTGAAGAGACTGACCTTGTTATCCGGATTCAATGCTTCCCAGAGATGCTGGCTGAACTGATCAAATGGTTCATGCACCATCTCCCAGCGGACTGGCTCTCCTCTAAACGAAGGAATCGGACTGCCATTATGCGCATACGTATGAATGATGCGTCCGAAGCCAGGCTGCTCTTCGGAATAATCGAAGAACTGACGCAGCGTCGATGCAGGATTTCCTTCATCGCTCTTCAGGATCGACATCCGGTAGGAACTGCCCTTGACGAGGGCGGAAATGCGCGGCGTATAGTTCGGTCCATCTGGTTCAAATGTTCTCGTGAATAAAGCATCTTCGAAGGTCTTTCCTTCTTCGAGGGCCTGATAGATCGTATCGGTCTGATCGCCATTGGTCACGATCGTCTGATCCCGGAATACTCTTACCGGGGCATAGATGATCAGGCTCGGATCTTCCATCTTCGAAGGATCAAAAGCCTGGGTCCGGATCCCGTCGCCATCCGTCACGAACACGCGGTTGCGGCTGTTCAAGCTTCTGCCCATGATGAAATATCCGATGCGCATCCGCTTTCCGCAAGGGGTACGCCCGATGACGATGCCTCTGCCCGGATAATCAATTCCCCTGAGATAAGAAAACAGATCTTCAGTCATGATTTTTCTCCTTCTCCAGCTCTTCGCTGACCATCTTCACTGCTTCCGGCAGAATCTGCCATTCTGCCTCTTCCATCACTCTTTGCTGCAGCACTTCCGGCGTATCGCCAGGCAATACGTTCACCGGCTTCTGCAGCAGAATCTCGCCGCCATCGGTGATCTCATTGACATAATGCACGGTAGCACCCGTCACCTTTACGCCTCTTGCCAGGGCTGCTTCATGAACCTTCAGGCCATAGAAGCCCTTGCCGCAGAACGAAGGAATCAGCGACGGATGAATATTCAGAATCCGTTTCGGATAGGCATCAATGAGCGGCTTCCCGACCATGCTGAGATACCCGGCCAGCACAATCAGCTCAATCTGATTCTCTTTCATGCATGCAAGGACGGCCTGATCAAAATCCTCTGTACTTGCAAAGCTCTTCCGGGAAATCACTTTCGTCTTCACGCCAGCTGCTTCGGCCCGCTTCAGGGCATACGCATCGCCCCGGCTCGCCACGGTCAGAACAATCTTCCCGGCCGGAATCTTTCCAGCCGCTTCGGCATCAAGCAATGCCTGCAGATTCGTTCCGCCACCGGAAACCATCACTGCAATCCGGATCATCTTATTCTCCGAATACGACAGAATGGTCGCCTGCTTCGAGATAGCCGATGATCTGGGCGTGTTCACCAGCCTCATTCAGAATCTTCACGGTCTCTTCTGCATCTTCCGGCGATACAATCACGCTCATGCCGATACCCATGTTGAACGTGTTGTACATATCATGTTCCGAGATATTGCCCTTCTCCTGAATGAGCGGAAAGATCGGAGGAATGTTCCAGGATCCTTTCTGAATCACCGCATTGAACTGCTTCGGGAACGAACGCGGCATATTCTCATAGAAGCCCCCGCCCGTGATATGCGCAACCGATTTCACCTTCACCTGCTTCAGCAGCGAGAGGATCGGCTTCACATAGATCCTCGTCGGCGTCAATAACGTCTCTCCAAGTCCTTTTCCGAGGACATCTGCGTATCCGTTCAGATCCGCATGATCGATATCGAACACCTTGCGCACCAGCGAGAAACCGTTGGAATGAACTCCCGAAGAAGAAATACCGACGATCACGTCGCCAGCCCGAATCGTATTCTGATCCAGAATTGCTTCCTTCTCGACCGCTCCGACCGAGAACCCGGCTACGTCATATTCATCTTCTGGCATCAGCCCCGGATGTTCTGCCGTCTCACCGCCGACCAGTGCACAGCCAGCCTGTACGCAGCCATCGGATACTCCTCTTACAATTGCCGCAATCTTCTTTGGCACATTCTTTCCGCAGGCAATATAATCCAGGAACACCAGCGGCTTCGCCCCGCAGCAGATGACATCATTCACGCACATCGCCACGCAGTCGATGCCGATCGTATCATGCCTGTCCATCAGGAATGCCAGCTTCAGCTTCGTGCCGACGCCATCGGTTCCGGAAACGAGAACCGGATGATGATATTCTTCCAGGTTCAGCTCAAACAGACCTCCGAATCCGCCGATGCCATCCAGGCATCCCGGGATCGCAGTTCTTGCGACATCCTGTTTCATCAGCTGCACGGACTTGTAGCCGGCTGTCACATCGACGCCCGCTTCCTTGTAGCTGGTACTGTAGCTCTTCTCGGTCATGGCCTCACCCTTCTTTTTTCTTCTCGATCTTCTGCTCGAAACGATCTTTATCGGCAGACGACGGCGTCGCTGCCGGATACTTCTCCGTGAAGCAGCCGGTGCAGAATCCGCACCTTGCGCCATCTGCCATTTCCGTTACGCCCTTCACGCTCAGATAGCCAAGCGTATCTGCCCCGATTGCCTTGCAGATCTCGTTCTCGCTCATCTGGCACGCAATCAGATGTTCCTTCGAATCAATATCCGTTCCGTAATAGCACGGACTGATGAACGGCGGCGCACTGATCCGCACATGTACTTCCTTCGCTCCGGCATCTCTTAACAGCTTCACGATTCTTCCGGAAGTCGTGCCGCGGACAATGGAATCATCCACCATCACGACCCGCTTGCCCTTGACGACTGAAGACACTGCATTCAGCTTCATGCGCACCGCATTCTCACGCTGCCCCTGCGTCGGCTGGATGAATGTTCTGGCAATATACCGATTCTTCTGGAATCCCATCTCATACGGAATTCCCGATCTTTCCGCATAGCCAAGCGCCGCATCCAGGCCCGAATCCGGAACGCCGATCACGACATCCGCATCGACCGGATGTTCTTCGGCCAGAATTCTGCCGGCCTTCTTTCTGGCCTCATGCACGGACATGCCCTCCAGAACGGAATCAGGTCTAGCAAAATAGACGTACTCGAACACGCAGAGATTCCCCCGAGCACCGCAGTGCGTCCGGATAGAACGGACCCCATCTTCATCGACAATGCAGATCTCGCCCGGATCCAGATCCCGGATATACGTCGCTCCCAGCGCATCCAGCGCACACGTCTCGCTGGCAAACAGAATCTGGCCCTCCGGCATCCTTCCCATGACTAATGGCCTGAACCCGGTCCGATCGCGGAACGCAATCAGCTTCATCGGCGACGTCAGCACGCACGAATATGCCCCTTCCAGGTTGTACATCGCCCGTTCGATTGCCTGTTCAATCGAAGGCTGGCGCAGACGTTCACGGACAATCTCATAGGCGATGATCTCGGAATCATTCGTCGTATGGAAGATCGCTCCTCCGAACTCCAGCTTCTTTCTCAGTTCTGCTGCATTGGTCAGATTGCCATTATGTGCAATCGCCAGCTGGCCTTTATAATGACGGAACAGCAGCGGCTGCGCATTCGTATGATTCACGGTTCCAAACGTTGAATATCTGGTATGTCCGATCGCAATCTGTCCCTTGCCGAGCTTTCTCAGCTCTTCCCGGCTGAATACATCCCGGACAAGTCCTACACCCTTATGAACCGTGATCACCCCGCGGTCATTCACCGCAATGCCGCAGCTCTCCTGACCGCGATGCTGAAGCGCAAACAGTCCGTAATACGTATCTCCGGCAACATCTTCTTTCTCTTCCCGGTCATAGATTCCGAAGATGCCGCATTCCTCACGAATGAGATCCTGCATCAGAGCTCCCTGACCTTTTCCTGAAGTGCCCGGTCCTTCTGTTCTACCGAAGCACCCATCGAAGCACGCTCTTCCTTCAGCCGATGCGCAAGAGCCGGATCAGACAGGGCCAGAATCTCTGCCGCAAGATATGCCGCATTCTTTGCCCCATCAATCGCAACGCAGGCAACCGGAATACCGCTTGGCATCATGGAAGTACTGAGCAGAGCATCGAGTCCATCCATCGCTCCGCCCCGAAGCGGAACACCGATCACCGGCAGCGTCGTATTCGCAGCCAGCGAACCAGCCAGAGCTGCACTCATCCCTGCCCCTGCGATCAGAACCCCGAAGCCATTCTCTTCTGCGTTCTTCGCGAACTTCGCAGTTTCCTCCGGCGTGCGGTGTGCACTCATCACATGCGCCTCAAACGGAATTCCGAGATCCTTCAGCGTCTTCATCGCTTTCGACATCACCGGAAAATCACTGTCCGACCCCATAATCACTGCAGCCTTCTTCATAACCAAGTCCTCCTTCAAACAGAAAAAAGCCTGCAGACAGTCCAGTCTACAGGCATCATAGTCTTATCCTTCCCGGCGCGGGCGGTTTCCTCCCGCAGAGGCCAGATCCTTAAACGCATGGAGAGATACAGAATCACGGTACATAGCCAAGTCCTTTCTGCATTCTGAAACACCGTTAAAAGACGGGACTATAGTATCTGATAAAAAACAAATTGTAAAGCGCGCAAAATCCTCCCGATCCAGCCGGTTCCTCCGGAAAGCAAATATTCACTCTTATGCACGAGAGTGATCCACGAACCATCTGAGATGCAGACTGCAGAAGATCATCTGCCTTTGTATATCATGATGAGGAAGCCCAGAAGTGCTGATGTGAGGACCAGCCACTCCAGCATTTCCTTTTTCGCTTTTTCCCTGAACGCTTTTGCCAGGAAGAAAACGCATGGCACCACCAGCAGCATCAATGAATAAATGAAATCCGTTATCATACTCCAGGAAGGGAATTCCACGCAATCAGCCGCAGGCAGGTTCTGGTCTGTTTTTCACTCCTGCGGTTTCAGGAGTATCTCAAACTGATGCAGGTAAGTCTCCTCCAGATCCATCTTTCCTTCATTGACCGCCCAGGTCTGTACCACCCCTGCAATCAGAAACCAGGCACCCCGCATCAGTTCCTCGGCCGGAACATCCTTCCGGATCTCACCATTCTGCTGTGCCTGCTGAAACAACGTCAGCAGCAGCTTCCCGAACTCTGTGGGATGATGGTCGCCTTGCATCACCATGGCACTTGCCAGATGCAGTTCCAGCATCTTTCGCACCACCGACGGTCCGAGGTACAGCAGATACTCCAGAAATTGTCTGCATGCCGCCTTCAGCTTGTCATAGGGACTGCTGATCCCGGCCAGCGCATACATAATATTCACCCGGCTTTCCTCAGAAGGATGAATGATGCTGAAAAGCAGGTCTTTCTTTTCCGTATAGTAATAATAAAAGGTGTTCTTAGAAATCCCGCTCGCCTTGCAGATGGCATTGATCGTTACCGCGTCATAACCATTCTCCTGAAACAGGCGCAGCGCATTGTCACGGATCTTCTTTCTGGTTTCGTTGTCTTCTTTCATGCCGCCCCTTTTTATAGCATACATTTCGCATCTCCGCAATATATTTATGTAACCTTGTTTACACATTTATATTACCGTGGTAATATAAGCGGGATTTTTCTGAGGAGGAACGTCATGGTCAAAGCACTTCGATATCTGAAGCCCTTCTGGCTGTCCGTAATCGCAATCATTGCCCTGGTATTCGGCCAGGTCCAATGTGAGCTTGCCCTGCCGGATTATATGTCTGACATCGTCACCAACGGCATTCAGTACAGCGGCATTACCGATACCAGCCCGCAGGCAATGCGGGCATCCGTCTTTTCGCATATGGAACTTTTCATGAGCGAAGAAGACCGGAAAACTTTTGAGGAATCCTATCAGCACATTGAAGCTGGCAATGCCGGATATGCAGAAGAATATCCCGCAGTCCAGCAGGAAGACATCTACGTCAGAACGGCTGCGGAAGACCTCAGCTCGATTACCGAAAAGCCCTTCCTATTTGTATCTATGCTGGAGAATCCGGACCTTCTGACTCAGCTTGGTCTTGCCAGCAGCGATCAGGCATTCGCCATGCTGGAGCAGAATGAAACAGTCCGTCAGCAGTTCCTGACTCAGGCAGAAGAACGTTTGTCCGGCTATTCCGACAGCAATCTCCAGTCTGCTGAAACCATGCTCATGAAGCAGGAATATCAGGCATTAGGCATGAATGTTGAAGCCATGCAGAGCAACTACATCTGGAAGACAGGCGGATGGATGCTAGTGATCGCAGCCATCGGCTCGCTCTGTGCGATCGGAGCCGCGTATCTCTCCAGCCGCACGGCCACTGCGGCCTGCCGCAACATGCGTGCAGATGTCTTTGCCAAAGTGGAATCCTTTTCTTCTGCCGAGTTCAGTTCTTTCTCCACAGCTTCTCTGATCACCCGCACGACCAATGATATCCAGCAGATTCAGCAGGTCATGACAATGATGCTGCGAATCGTGCTGATGGCACCGATGATGGGCATCACCTCCGTCGTCAAAGTTCTGCGCTACCAGAACATGGCAGGCATCCTGGGGTGGACCGTTCTGGTCATCCTTGCCATCATGCTCATCACCTTCGGGATCACAACCCCGAAATTCCGCCTGATCCAGAAACTGGTTGACCGCCTCAACCTGGTCACCAGAGAACAGCTCTCAGGCATGCTGGTCATCCGGGCATTCAACAATCAGAAGATCGAAGAAGAACGTTTTGATGATGTCAACAAAGACATCACTGATGTCAACATCTTCGTCAACCGGGCAATGGCGCTGATCATGCCGATCGTCACCTTCCTGATGAGTGCGGTCGAAATTCTGATCATCTGGTTCGGCGCAAAACAGGTAGATCTCGGAACCATGCAGATCGGCGATATGATGGCGTACCTGCAGTATGCAATGCATGTACTGATGTCTTTCATGATCGTAGCCATGATCTTCATCATGATTCCGCGTTCCAGCGTCAGTGCAAAGCGCATCTTCGAAGTACTTGAAACGAGTCCTTCGATTAAGGATCCCATCCAGCCGAAGCACCTTCCCGAAGGAAACCAGAAAGTCACCTTTGACCACGTTTCCTTCCGCTATCCAGGCGCCGAAGAAGATGTGCTCCATGACATCACTTTTGATGCTGCGCCAGGCGAAACCGTTGCCTTCATCGGTTCTACCGGTTCCGGCAAATCCACTCTGATCAATCTGATTCCTCGCTTCTTCGATGTGTCTTCCGGGTCCATCCGCTTCGGCAATACAGATATCCGTGAAGTCACTCAGAAAGAACTCCGCAATCGGATCGGCTATGTGCCCCAGAAAGGAGTGCTGTTCTCGGGAACTGTGGAATCCAATCTGAAATATGCAGATGAGAATGCCTCTCCCGATACAATCCAGAATGCCCTCAAAGTCTCCCAGGCTGAGGAATTCGTCTCGAAAATGCCGCATCAGCTCGAAGAACCGATTGCAGAAGGCGGCACCAATGTCTCCGGCGGCCAGAAGCAGCGCCTTTCCATCGCCCGAGCTCTGACCCGGAATGCAGATCTCTATATTTTCGATGATACATTCTCAGCTCTGGACTACGCTACCGATGCAAAGCTCCGCGAAGCATTGTCGGCCATGGTTGAGAAGACGCATTCTACCGTATTCATCGTCGCTCAGCGCATCAGCACGATCATGCACGCAGACAAGATCATCGTCCTGGATCAAGGCCATATGGCCGGCATGGGAACCCATGCAGAACTGATGAAGACCTGCCAGGTCTATCAGGAAATCGCACATTCCCAGCTGAGCAGAAAGGAGCTCGGAGAATGAGTCAGAGAAACAGACAGCCAATGCACGGCCCAGGCCGCAATATGGGCTCAGGCGAAAAAGCCAAAGACTTCAGAGGAACGATCCGCAGGCTGCTCCGCTACATGAAGCCCTACCGCTTCCAGCTGATCTTCATCTGTATTTTTGCGATCGCTTCCACAATCTTCTCGATCATTGGTCCGAAGATCCTCGGCAGCGCAACTACGCTGCTTGCGGAGGGGCTTGCCGCTAAATACACCCAGCAGGGATCGATTGACTTTGCCGGTATCTTCACGATCCTCCGGAATCTCCTGCTGATCTACCTTGCAAGTGCCCTGTTCAGCTATATCCAGGGATGGATGATGGCCACTGTCACTCAGAAGACCACCTACTCTCTGCGAAAAGAAATCAGCGAGAAGATCAACCGTCTTCCCCTCAACTACTTTGACCGCCAGACCCATGGCGAAGTACTTTCCCGCGTCACAAACGATGTTGACACCGTATCCCAGTCTCTCAATCAAGCTGTCCAGCAGATCCTGACTTCTCTGGTCACGATCATCGGCATTCTTTACATGATGCTGAGAATCTCCTGGCAGATGACACTGATGGCTCTGGTTGTGATCCCGATCTCCGGGATCTTAGCTGCCTTCGTCGTGAAGAAATCTCAGAAATACTTCCACGCCCAGCAATCCACCCTCGGCCAGGTCAACGGCCACATTGAAGAAATGTACGGCGGACATCTCGTCATGAAAGCCTTCAATGGCGAGGATCGTTCCATCGCTGCTTTCTCCAGGCTGAACAAAGACCTCTATGAAAGTGCCTGGAAATCCCAGTTCATCTCCGGTATCATGATGCCTATTACCAGTTTCATCGGTAATGTCGGCTATGTCGGCGTGTGCATCCTCGGCGGCTATCTGGCCATTCATGACGGTCTTGCCATCGGTGACATCCAGGCCTTCATCCAGTATGTCAGAAGCTTCAATCAGCCAATCACTCAGACTGCACAGATCATGAACGTCATGCAGTCAACGGCAGCTGCTGCCGAACGTGTCTTCGAATTCCTCGAAGAACCGGAAGCACTTCCGGATACTGCTCATCCGGTTTCCATCCGCGATGAGAAAGGAAACCTCACGATCAGAGGTGATGTCTGCTTCGAGAATGTCTCCTTCGGCTATGAACCGGATAAGATTGTCATCCACAACTTCAGCGCCTATATCCATGCCGGTCAGCAGATTGCTATTGTCGGTCCGACCGGAGCCGGGAAGACTACGATCGTAAAGCTGCTGATGCGCTTCTATGAGCTTAACAGCGGAAGCATCTATATTGACGGCATCAACACCAGAGATCTGACCAGGAAAGACCTGCGAGACTGCTTCGGCATGGTGCTTCAGGATGCATGGCTTCATACCGGAACCATCATGGAAAACATCCGCTATGGAAGACCAGACGCCACCGATGAAGAAGTCGTCAGAGCAGCAGATGCAGCCTATGTCGACCACTTCATCCGCACGCTCGAGAGCGGCTATGAGACTGAAATCAACGAAGAAACCACAAATATCTCCCAAGGCCAGAAACAATTGCTGACAATTGCCAGAGCCTTTCTCGCCGATCCTAAGATTCTGATTCTCGATGAAGCAACTTCTTCCGTCGATACCAGAACTGAGATCCTGATCCAGAAAGGTATGGAGAACCTGATGAAAGGAAGGACCAGCTTCGTCATTGCCCATCGCCTTTCTACGATCCGCAATGCCGATCTGATCCTGGTCATGGATCATGGCGACATTGTCGAAGCCGGCAAGCATGAAGAACTTCTGGAAAAGAACGGATTCTACGCAAAGCTCTACAACGCACAATTCGAAGAATCCTGATACTGAAAGGACAGACTATTCCGAATAGCTGTCCTTTATTCCCCTTGCTGCCAGAACCTGAATGATCTCTGTCTGGCTGCAGCATCCTTCTGAAATCTGATCTACTTCATTATTCCTGCATTACAATGGAATCAGAAGCAGTATCCGGAGGAAATCATGAAAACCAGATTATCCAGAAGCACGTGGGCAACCATCATCCTTTTCGGCTTCATCGGCCAGATTGCCTGGTCGGTGGAGAACATGGAATTCAATGTCTTTCTGTTCAATGAAATCGGCGGGAGCACGCATGATATCGCCGACATGGTCGCATGGTCTGCAATTATCTCGACCATCACGACTCTGATCATGGGCATTCTCAGCGACAAGGCAGGACACCGCAAGCGCTTCTTATGCTGGGGATACGTGATCTGGGGGCTCATGACCATTGCCTTTGCGGCAATCTCCAGAGAACATACGGCTGCCTTATGGCCTTCTCTTTCTGCCGCCGAGGTGCTGAGCCGGACTGTGTTCTTCGTGATCCTGCTCGACTGCATCATGTCGTTCTTCGGCTCTGTTGCCAATGATGCAAGCTTCAACGCATGGGTCACTGAATCTACTGATGAGACGAACCGAGCTTCGGTAGAAGGCGTGCTGAATGTATTTCCGATGCTCGCTATGCTGGTGGTAGCAGGCGGGTCCGGCATCCTCACCGAAACGATCGGATGGCCAGGATTCTTCTTAGCCGTCGGAGGTGTCGTCACGCTCTGCGGTCTGCTCGGCCTGAAGTTTGTCAAAGACTCGAAGACAGTTTCTTCGAAAGAGTCTCTTTCCTTTCTGGAAAGCGTATGCTACGGATTCCGTCCTTCCGTGATCCGGAAGAACCCGAAGTTCTATCTGACCCTTGCAGCCATGTGCATCTTCAATATCTCCGTGCAGGTCTTCATGCCGTATCTGCTGATCTACCTGCAGTACACGCTCGGCTTTGATACGATCACCTATTCCATGGTCATGGCCATTGTCATCATCCTTGCCTCCGTCATGTCCGTTCTCATCGGCAAGATCACGGATCAGAAAGGAAAGGACAAAGTCTTCCGCACTGCCATCTTCCTATATGCCGGCGGACTGCTGCTGGCATCACTGATGCGTGAGCCGGTCTTATTCGTCATTGCCGGAACGATCATGATGACCGGATACGCTGCGGTATCAGTCGTATTCATGAGTGCAGTCAGAGACTATACGCCGATCGATCATGTCGGCATGTTCCAGGGCATCCGGCTGCTTGCCTATGTGCTGCTGCCGATGCTGATAGGGCCTTACATCGGAACATTCCTGATTGATCATTCTGATGCAGGCACCTATATCAACTTCTATGGAGAGCTGGTCTCTCTCCCGGTACCTGCATTGTTCACTGCCTCCGCGCTGATCAGTCTTCTGATCCTGATCCCGGCAAAGAAACTATTCGTGCAGAAATCATCTTCATAATGAAAAGGAGGACTGATGAATATGAGCAATCCCGCTTTCAGAATCAATGTGCGTATTTTGTTTCAAGGTTCTCCGGCTCTTCCGGAATCTCGCCAGCAAGCTCGAATCCTTTTCTTGCGGCCAGCACGGCGATGATTTCATTGATGACCGCAGCTGCAGCAATCGTTCCTTTGACGATTGAAGCAAGATCCGGTCTGACTGGTTCCAGCACTGCACAGATGATGCCGGTGAATACCAGCGATACGCCAGAGTGCGGCAGCAGCGTCAGCCCGAGATACTTCTGTACCGTCTCCGGCAGATGCGTAGCCTTTGCTCCGAAGCGGGCACCGAAATACTTCCCGGCAGCTCTTGCGGCGATATAGACAAAGGTATAGAGACCAGCACCTGCAATCAGGTGATAATCCAGCGGCGCGCCGAGATCCACAATCGCAACGATCAGACTGAGCTGCAGAATCGGATGATACCATTCCGCGATCTGATTCAGGCGTTCCTCAGAAACCAGGTTCGAGAATACCGTGGAGAACGAAACTCCGATCAGCATGTAATTGATCGTGATATTCTTCAGCACAGCGGTATTGAAGAAATACCCGATGGCCGTGCAGAGTGTCACGCCGATCAGAATGGTTACGAGTGTTTCCGCCTTCTTTCCGTCCTTCTTCAGAGGGGCAGAAAGCAGAAAACCGATTGCAACGCCGATCAGAATCGGCAGGAAAATCATGACCGGAATCATATACAGCGGAACTGTTCCGCCGGATACTGCTCTCGTGATGATGGAATCTACCGTGAAGAACACGACAATTCCGACCACATCATCCAGCACTGCCATCGGCAGAAGCGTATCGGTGACCGGACCCTTGGTTTGGAATTCCTGGACAATCGAAAGTGCCGGTGCCGGAGCAGTTGCTAAGGCAATTCCTCCGAACGCTGCTGCCAGATACACCGGAATTCCGGAGAAATGGAAAATGATTCCGAATACCAGCGTCACGACCGCAAACGTTCCCAATGACTGCGTCAGCGTGGTCAGCACCAGAGCCTTGCCATAAGACTTCAGCTTTCTCCAGATCAGTTCTGTTCCGAGCATGATGCCGAACGAGCACTGCATCCAGCTGATGATGACTTTATACCAGCTGGAATCCAGCAAGGTCTGCGGCAGAACACCTGCTGCATTCGGTCCCAGAATCATTCCCGCAATCAGCCATCCGAGAATTTCCGGAAGCTTGATCTTCTTTACCAGTTTTCCCATCAGGAACGCAGCTGCAATTCCCGCAATCCATTTCAAGATTACCATTTCATTCACCTCTTCCTGATTCCATTCAGAAATATATCCAATGCCAGATCTTCTTCTTTCTCAGAACTGGTTTCTTTCTCGCTCAGATGCCTTGCATTCCGATCATCCAGGAACTTCAGGATCAGATTCACAACTTCTTCCTCTGACAGTTCCTCTCGCAGCGGAATCTGTCTGACCGCATTGCGGATCATCTGCTTTCTTCTTTCATCAAAAGCATTCCAGGTTTCCCTGATTTCTGTTTTCACTTCTTCCGGCGGAAACAGAACTGCGCTCTCAAACAGACGTGCATCATCGGGATGAAGCTTGTAGTATTCGTTTCTGCATTCAAAGTACTCCTTCAGAAGATTTCCTTCCTGATTCTGCAGATGTTCATTCAGATACCGGATCATCTCCTGCTGACAAGTCCGGATGCATTCGAGGTACAGCATCTCCTTGGAGGGAAAGTAGTGGTAGATGATCCCTTTGGAGATTCCCTGCTCTTCGCAGATGACATTCAGGGAGCCTGCCTCGAAGCCATGTTCTGAGAATTCCCGGATTGCCCCGTTCACGATTTTCGAACGAGTCTGCTGATTCTTTTCTTCCCGTTTCATCTCATGCACCTCCTGCACACGAGAATTGTTATATGCTTTTTCGACCATGTGGTCAATAGGCTTTTCTGCAATTCTGTTCACAGGAGATCGGGGACATGATATGATGCCAGAAAGAACCAGGAAGGGGTGAGAAGATGAGAATGCATTTCTGCCGTTAATCAGCATGATAAAATCTGTCATCGGTTTCGTCATGCGCGCAGAAATGATTCGTTTCTTCTCGGTAAGTTCTCTTACGCATGAACGGAATGCAGTCATTTTCTGCATTCCGTTTTTTTCATGAAGAAAGGAGAACCCGATGTCTGAAATTGTGATTCACGATCTCAGCTTTACTTATGAAGGCTCCTATGAGCCTGTATTTGATCATCTGAACCTGCGCCTGGACAGTGACTGGAAACTCGGTCTGATCGGCCGCAACGGCCGCGGAAAGACCACGCTGCTGAAACTGATGATGCACGAATATCCCTATACCGGATCCATCCAGTCTGTCTGCAGGTTTGAGTATTTTCCCTATGAGGTAAAAGACACTGAGGATCTATCCATACATATCGTCAATGAGATTGCCCCATCTGCCGAGCAGTGGGAGATGGAACGCGAACTGTCTCTCTTGAAAGCTGATGACAGCATTCTCTGGATGCCATTTTCTTCTCTCTCTGGCGGAGAGCAGACCAAAGTACTGTTAGCCGCAATGTTTCTGAAGGAGAATGCGTTCCTGCTGATTGATGAGCCGACCAATCACCTCGATGAAACCGGAAGAGCAGCTGCTGCCGCTTATCTGAACCGCAAGAAAGGATTCATCCTGGTCTCTCATGATCGTGCATTCCTGGATGCCTGCACAGACCATACCATGGCCATGAACAAGACCGGCATTGAAGTCATGCAGGGCAGCTATTCGATCTGGCGGAAAGAGAAAACCGCCAGAGATCAGCTGGAGATCAAACAGAATGCCAGGCTGCACTCTGAGATCCGCCGGCTGGAAGAAGGCCAGCAGCGTACTGCAAAATGGTCCGATCAGGTCGAGAAGTCCAAGATCGGCGCTGGCGATAAAGGCTATGTAGGCCATATGGCGGCAAAGATGATGCAGCGCTCGAAGAACATCGAACGGCGCCGGAAGAATGCGATCACTGAGAAAGAAGGTCTGTTGAAGGATATTGAGGAAAGCGAATCCCTGAAGCTCATTCAGCCTGCCTGGCATTCTTCGGTCATGGTCTATGCCCAGCATCTTTCGCTCTATTACGGAGAGGTCTGCATCAAAGAAGACTTGAACTTCTCCATTCATCCAGGCGACCGGATTCAGCTGTACGGAAAGAACGGATGCGGGAAGACCACATTGCTGAAGCTCATGAACGGCCAGGATATCCGTACGGAAGGAACCATCCATCTCGGAGCAGGACTGAAGTGTTCCATGATCTTCCAGGACAGTTCATTCATGCAGGGAAATCTCAGAAGCTATGCCGATCATCTGAAGATCGATATTTCCCTCTTCCTTGCCATCCTGCGCAAGCTCGGCTTTTCCAGGGAGCAGTTCGACCGTCCTCTGGAAGAGTGCAGCGAAGGACAGAAGAAGAAAGTCCAGCTGGCCGGAAGTCTGTCTCAGTCTGCTCATCTGCTCTTATGGGATGAACCGATGAACTATCTCGATATCGAATCAAGAGAACAGATCGAAGATCTGATTCTCACCTGGAGCCCGACCATCATATTTGCCGAACATGATCAGTACTTCTCCGAAAAGATCAGAACCGGAATCATCCGCTTCTGATTCCGGTCCTTATGGTAGAATCTAGGAAACATAGGAGAATGATATGAATCTGATCTGTCCGAGAAATTATGATCCGGTCCTTTCGGTCCGGGAAACTCAGGAAGCCATCAAATATATCCGTGATACCTTCCAGAAAGAATTCGGAAAGGAATTATCTCTTTCCCGCATCAGCGCCCCGCTCTTCGTCACGAAGAAAAGCGGTCTGAACGATGATCTCAATGGCATTGAACGGCCGGTCTCCTTCGACCTGCAGGAAATGCCGGGAGAACGCATTGAAGTCGTGCAGTCCCTGGCCAAGTGGAAGCGGTATGCCCTGAAGAAATACGGCTTCAATGTCCATGAAGGCCTCTATACCAACATGAACGCCATCCGCCGTGATGAGATTCTGGACAACCTCCATTCATGCTATGTGGACCAGTGGGACTGGGAGAAAGTCATCACGAAAGAAGAACGTACCGAAGAAACTCTGGAAACGGTCGTGAAGCAGATCTTCAAAGTCATCAAGCACATGGAACATGAAGTCTGGTACAAGTATCCGGAAGCAGTATGCCACCTGGCAGATGAGGTATTCTTCATCACCAGCCAGGAACTGGAAGACCTCTACCCTGACCTTTCTGTCAAAGACCGCGAAAACGCAATCGTCCGTGATAAGAAATGCGTCTTCATCTCGAAGATCGGCTGGCCGCTGAAACGCAGCCATCATCCGCATGACGGCAGAGCTCCGGACTATGATGACTGGAACCTGAATGGTGATCTGCTCTTCTGGCTTCCGAGTCTTTCCAGAGCCATTGAGATTTCCAGCATGGGCATCCGCGTCGATGAGAATTCCATCCAGGAACAGTGCAAGGCTGCTCATTGCGAAGGCAGATTGTCTCTTCCGTACCACAAGATGATTCTGAACCAGGAACTGCCTTATACCATCGGCGGCGGCATCGGTCAGTCAAGACTATGTATGTTATTGCTGAACAAGGCACATGTCGGAGAAGTGCAGGCATCGATCTGGCCGGATGAGATGATCGCAGAATGCGAATCACATCATATTCCTCTTCTCTAGAAAGGATGCCTATGATCAGAGAAATCTATCTTGCCGGCGGATGCTACTGGGGAACTCAGAAGTTTCTCGACAGCATCCAGGGTGTAACAAAAACAGAAGTCGGCTTTGCAAACGGATCCGTTCCTTCGCCAAGCTATGAGCAGGTCAAGCATACCGAAACCGGGCATGCAGAAACGGTTCATGTCTTCTATGACGATTCTGTTATTTCACTGAAAACCTTGCTGGAGCTCTTCTTCAACATCATCGACCCGACTTCTCTGAATCGTCAGGGCGCAGATCATGGCACTCAGTACCGCACCGGCATCTACTGCCTCAATGACTCAGATCTCAATACTGCACAAACTGCACTCAAAGACCTGCAGAAAAGATATACCAGCCCTGTTGTTGTGGAGTGTCTTCCTCTGAAATGTTTCTACACAGCTGAGGAATATCATCAGAAATATCTCGACAAGAATCCTGGCGGATACTGCCATGTATCTCTCGGCATGATTCAGAAAGCAAAGAACTGGAAACCAGGAGACTCCACGGATCTCCGGAAGTGATTCCGAGCCTGAAAGAAAAACCGAATCTCATGGAAATGCTAGCAGACTCAGAAGAAGATCTCCGCACTGGCATAGTCTCGCCATGATCTGATTCTTTCGCATCGATCAAGGAAGAACTGAAAACCAGACAAATCCTTACTCTGTCTGGTTCTGTGATTCTGCCCACTGCATCAATGCAGAAACAATGAGTTCAGTCGTCTCATTCATCATGATGTTGAAACGCTTATAGCCCTCTTCTTTATATGCATCAATCGGCTTCACCTGCGCATAGCTCCTGAGACTGACTCCCTGCTTCAGATGCTCCATGAAGTCCACATGCGGGATCCAGCAGCGATCAATGCTCTGCAGCATCACCACTTTCTCCACATGCTTCAGGATCTCCGGATCTGTATCTTCTGTCAGCGAGCGGAACTTCTGCTCGCTTTCTTCTCCGCGCTTCAGACGGATCAGTTCCATCACATGTTCTGATGGATCATCCATATCCAGAATCCGGCTGCGCTGTTCGTAGACCACTTCCCGCTGCTCGCTCAGCACATTGTCAAATTCCAGAGTTCTCCTGCGGGCATCAAAGTGAAGTCCCTCTGCCCTCTTCTGAATCCGGTCCGCAAATGCCCGCATCTGCGCATCCGATTCTTTTCCAGCCAGATAGTGAGCAATCACTGCCTGGCCTTCTTCTCCTGCATACTTCTCGAACAGGTCATCATCCATGGCTGCATAGAATCTGGAGAAACCCGGATCTCCCTGCCGGCCGGATCTTCCGCGCAGCTGATTGTCGATGCGCGCTGCCTCATGACGTTCCGTACCAAGCACTGCTAATCCGCCAAGCTCCGCAGCCCCTTCGCCAAGCCGGATATCCGTTCCGCGTCCTGCCATATTGGTCGCTACCGTCACCGCATACTTCTGACCAGCCTTGGCAATGATTCCTGCTTCATCCGCATCATTCTTGGCATTAAGCACCTGGTGAGGAATTCCTTCTTTCTTCAGCATCGCACTGAGCTGTTCATTGATTCCTACGGATACCGTCCCGACTAAGACCGGCTGTCCTTTCTCATGCAGAGCTTTGATGTCTTTCATGACTGCTTCATACTTCTCATGCCGGGTCCGGAAGATCTGATCCGGTTCATCAATTCTTCTGACCGGCTTATTGGTCGGAATGGCATAGACTCTCATGTTATACGTATCCAGGAACTCTGCTTCCTCGGTCTTTGCCGTTCCGGTCATACCGGAAAGCTTGTCATAAAGACGGAAGAAGTTCTGATACGTAATCGAAGCAAGCGTCACCGTTTCCTGCTTGATATTCACATTCTCTTTTGCCTGGATGGCCTGATGAAGTCCATCGCTGAACTCTCTGCCTTCCATCTTTCTGCCGGTGAACGTATCAACCAGGATAATCTCATTATCTCCGACGACATATTCCACATCCCTGCTCATCAGGTAATTCGCTCTTAATGCATTCTGGATGTAATGCACAAGCTCTGCAGTCTGATCTGTATAAAGATGCGCAACCCCGAAAGCCTTCTCTGCCTTGCGGATTCCTGCCTCGGTCAGAGTCACGCTGTTGTCTTCCCGGGAAACCGAATAATCCGCATCCCGCTTCAGACTCTTGGCAAACCGGTCGGCATTGATGTAATTCTGATCCATCACCGGACCAGGTCCGCTGATGATCAGCGGTGTGCGGGCTTCATCGATCAGGATCGAATCCACTTCATCCAGTACCGCATAGTGAAGACCTCTCAGAACCCGGTCCTTCGGGTCATAAACCATATTGTCCCGCAGATAATCAAAGCCAAGCTCGGAATTCGTCGTATACGTGATATCACACAGATACTGCTCCCGCTTCTGTGCCGGACTCAGCTCATGAAGATTGCAGCCGACGGTGAGCCCGAGAAAACGGTAGACTTCTCCCATCCAGCTCGCATCGCGGCTGGCCAGATACTCATTGACCGTCACGACATGCGCACCTTTACCCTCCAGGGCATTCAGATAGATCGGCATGACTGCTGTCAGGGTCTTTCCTTCACCGGTCTTCATCTCCGCAATATCGCCGCCATCCAGCAGCACGCCGCCCAGCAGCTGCACCGGATAAGGAAACTCTCCCAGCACTCTCCGGGATGCTTCGCGAGCCGTCGCGAACGCTTCCGGAAGAACCTTCTCCAATCTTTCTCCTGAAGCGATGCGTGCTTTCAGCTCCGGCGTCTTTGCCTGCAGCTGCTCATCGCTCTTGTCTGCATACTCTGCTTCCAGATCCAGGATCTTCTTTACCTGTTTTTCTGCTTCATGATAATGACGCTTCTCACTGCTGAATAAATCACCAAAACTCATTGCTTGTTCCTCTCCTTCTTTCTGTTTTTCACTTCAAAAAGAAAGAAGTCCTCGGAACAAGCTCCCGACTGATGCACCCGGACATCAGAAACAGCATAGTCAGATCAAGCAGTACCCATATGATTCTCTGCTCTTCCTTCCTCGGAAGAATCAGAACCAGAGAAACCGGAAGAATCGCTGCAGGCATAAAGCCAGGAAGCGTCTTATGTTCTTCCGTATGATCAGGAACCATCTCTGAAGATTCCTCAACCCCATTCTGTTCTGCAATCCGTTCCGGGAGTCTGACCGATTCTCCATCAGAAAACCTCAGTGCCTGTCCCTGCAGACAGCCCGCAAGAAAAACAAGCACTGCTGCCGCAATGCAGAATCCCAGCAGTTTCCGGATCATCAGTTCCGCCGTCATGGCCTATATTCTACAACGTCTGAAAATCCAGGGCTACCTTCACACCAAAAAGCCTGTTCTTTTCAGAACAGGCCCTCAGTCCGTGATGCCATAGTATTCTTCCATGGTCAGACCGCTGTCATGAATCTTCTTAGCTTCTTCGACACCAACATAGCGGAAATGCCATGGACTGTACATGATTCCGGTGATCTCCTGCTTTCCTTCCGGATAGCGCTCAATCCACCCATAGAGATACGAATTCTCCTGCAGCCACGTATAGTCTCCATACTGTGTGAAGCAGTACTGCAGCTCACAGGCACCATTCCAGCATCCAAGATCCGCTGCCAGTCCGAGCTGATGCTCAGAAGCACCAGGATGATCATCGATATTGTCCGCAAACTCATGCCCGCGGATCGAAATGTAGTAATGGTACAGATCATTCTGAAGCGTATAGGAACGATACCCGCTGACCAGCTTCAGATAAACCTGATCCTCAATCGCTGCCTGGAACATCTCCTTCAGCTTCTCAGCTGCTTCTTCCCGCAGCTGCTGGGTGCTTGCAGAATGCACATCCACATCCACCAGATCAGGCGGCACATAATCAGAGCTGATCGTATGCGTCTGGCTGATATATCTCGTGATGCTGGTATCCGTGGAAAGATCTGCCTGAACGGTCGGTTCGGGCGTCGGCGTTTCCGTCGGTACCGGAGTCGCAGAAGGAACAGGCGTCGGAGCTGGCGTCATAGTCACTTCCGGAGTCGCCGACGCCTGGACTGCAGCAGCGCTGCTGCGATCAGTAAAATGCAGCACCAGAAGCCCTGCCAGAATTGCCACGCAGAGTACTGCAATCGTAATCACTTTCCATTTATACCGTCTGTCAATCATACTGTTCTCCAAGCTGCAGCTCTATTATACAACACGGCAGAACCTCTCATCTGTATGTCCACGCTTCTGAGTTTTCGGTGTAAACTGATCTCAGAAAAACGAATTCAGAAAGAGGTTTTATGAAAATTGCAGTTGCAGGTGCCGGCGGAATGGGCGGCAGATTCGCACTCTGCCTTCATCAGTCCGGAAATGATGTGATTCTGATTGATCAGTGGCAGGCCAACATCAAAGCCATCCGGAAAGACGGTCTGACCGCTTCCCTGAACGGAAAAGTGATCACCGATCAGATTCCGATCTACTATCCGGATGAAATTGATGAGAAGAACGAGAAAGTCGATCTGATTCTTGCTATGGTGAAGAGCCCTCAGCTCGATCAGATGTTCCATGCAATCTCTCCGATCATCCAGGATGATACGTATGTACTCTGTCTCATGAACGGAATCGGTCATGAGGACACGCTTTCCCGCTATGTCAATCCTGGCCATATCCTGTCTGGAACAACCATGTGGACCGCTACCATGAAAGGACCGGGACTTCTGGAGCTCAATGGAGAAGGCTCCATTGATATTCAGAACATTCGTCCGGAAGGAAAGCAGGCAGCTGACAAGGTCATTGAAGTACTCAACCAGGCAGGACTCAATGCCCGCTACAGCGATAATGTGCTCGCTTCCATCTGGCGCAAAGCATGCATTACCGGCGGCCTCAATGCATTAACCGCCCTGCTGGAATGCAATAACATGGAACTGAGGAGTCTCCGGGTATTCGATGCCATCATTCTGGAAATCGTGAAGGAATATATCGCCGTCGCGGAAAAAGAAGGCATCCATCTGAACCAGACCGAGATGATCGAAGCCATCCAGGATTACTGCCGGCCGACGGTCAACGGCTTTGCCTTCACTTCCATGTATCAGGACCTGATTCAGAATCACCGAATCACCGAGATTGAATACATGAATGGTGCCATCTCCAGAAAAGGAAAACAGTACGGAATTCCTACTCCGTACAATGAACTTCTCACTCAGCTCATTCATGCCAAGGAACAGCTGCTCACCGCATTCTGAACGCTTATTGAAACGCCGGGGCATTTCTCCAGGCGTTTTTTTTAAAGTCAGAAGAGCAGCTGCCCGCCTGACCACTTCAGCATTCATACCATTCGTGCATGATTCAGATTTCATCAATCTTCTTCAGAATCATCGAAGAAATCAAAAAAAGATCTCTGCATAGCACAGAGATCTTAATCGAAACTTATTCTGCTTCTTTGTCTTCCGGTTCAGAAGATTCCGGCTTTTCTTCTGCAGCATCCTTCTGATCTGCAGCAGTGAAGTCGTCTTCCTCTTCATTGCCGAGAACCTCATCCGGGAGCTTGGTTGCAGTTGCTTCTGCAAGCGCAGCAGCCTTTGCTCTGCGCTCCTCAATCATCTTGTCGGCTTTCTCGATAATACGTTTCGTGGTTTCACGCTCGTATTCCGGCCGGCCGGTTCCAGCAGGAATCAGCTTGCCGATGATGACATTCTCCTTGAGGCCTTCCAGATGGTCAACCTTGCCCTTGACTGCAACATCCGTGAGGACACGTGTCGTCTCCTGGAATGATGCAGCAGATAGGAAGGAATCCGTCTCGACAGCAGACTTGGAAATTCCAAGCATGATCGGGCTGAACTGAGCAGGCGTCTTGCCTTCATCGAGCAGCTCGTCGTTGATTTCCGTCATATGCGCACGGCTCAGCGTCTGGCCTGCACTCAGACCGGAATCGCCGCTCTCCGTGACCATGACCTTCTTCAGCATCTGCTTGATCATGACTTCCAGATGCTTATCGGAAATATCGATGGACTGAGAAGAGTAAACCTTCTTGACTTCCTTTAGGATGTATTCTTCTGCAGCTCTGACACCGGCAACCTGGAGCAGTTCCTTCGGAGCAATCGTTCCTTCCGTCATCGGCTGGCCGGCAGTAACCTTGGTGCCAACCGTGATATTGGAGAGAACCGTCTGGGTCAGATCACACTTATGATCAATGGAATCATTCTCATTGGTCACCGTGATGATCATGCCCTGCTTGTTGTCCTGCTCGCGGATATCTGTGACTTCGCCGTCAATCTTGGCAATGACTGCCACACGCTTCGGCGTACGTGCTTCGAACAGCTCTTCGACACGCGGGAGACCCTGTGTGATATCACCATTCTTATTCGCAACACCTCCGGTATGGAAGTTTCTCATGGTCAGCTGAGTACCAGGTTCGCCGATTGCCTGTGCAGCCATGACACCGATTGCTTCACCGGCTTCAACCGGATTGCCCGTTGCCATATTGCGGCCATAGCACTTGCGGCAGATGCCCTTCGGAGATTCGCAGGTGAATACGTTGCGGATCCATACCTCTGTGACACCAGCATCGACGATCTTCTTTGCCATCTCGTCTGTGATGTAAGTATCTTCCGGGCAGATCACTTCGCCAGTCTTCGGATCCGTGACAGCCTGCTGTGTATACCGGCCGGCAATACGTTCCTCAAGCTTCTCGATGATCGTTCCGTCTTTCTCATCGACCAGCTGACGGACCAGGAATCCGCGTTCGGTTCCGCAGTCTTCTTCGTTGATGATGACTTCCTGCGCGACATCGACCAGACGTCTTGTCAGATATCCGGACTCTGCCGTCTTCAGAGCGGTATCGGTAAGTCCTTTACGTACACCATGGGTGGAAATGAAGAACTCGGACACGCTCATTCCTTCACGGAAGCAGGAATAGATCGGGACTTCAATGATAGAAGGCTGATATTCTTTCTTGGATTTGGACTGAGTAGGACGAGCCATGAGACCGCGCATTCCGGCAAGCTGCGTGAAGTGGTTCTTGTTGCCGCGGGCACCGGAAACAGCCATCATGTTGATCGGGTTCATACGCGGCAGCGAAGCCATCAGCGTATCACCGACCTGATCCTTGACCTTTGCCCAGAGATCAGAGAACTGTGCTTCCCACTCCGGGCCGGTCAAGAGACCTCTGTCACGAAGATTGTTGAGGACATCTGCCTTGCGGCGGCCCTCATCCACCATTTCCTGCTTATGCGGTGCTACGGAAATATCCGACAGTGCAACCGTCATACCGGCAATCGTGGAATACAGATAGCCCATATCCTTCAGGGAGTCCAGAATCGTGGAAGTACGGACCGTCGGCGAATTAACATCGCCATTGCCGTTCTTGTACTTTGCGAATACTGCAGCGATCAGGTTTCCGAGGTCCTTCTTCTTGAATTCCTTCGTCACCGGACGGCTCTGGATTTCCTTGCGGATATCCGTTCCAAGCTCAACGAAATCATCATTCGGAGTAACCTTCAGCTTATCCCCGTCAAATTCATTCATATACGGGAAATCAGGCGGGAATACGCTGTTGAAGATAATCTTTCCTACTGACGTCAGCAGGTAGCAGCTGTTCTGGTAATCCGTGAAGCAGGTCTTGTTGACCTTGTCTGCAGGAATTGCAATCCGGCTGTGCAGGTGGACCATGCCGACCTGTTCCGCCATGAGGACTTCGTCCACATCCTTGAAGACATGGCCTTCATTGTCCCCGTACCGTCTCCAGCGCTCTGCTTCGGTTCTCTGGCCAAGACGCTCAAGCGCATCAGCCT
>Ga0256405_10003808_pt1 | contig 30222 bp, 24 predicted proteins | sample RumenRJG_02DNA_FD_189096 | JGI IMG/M metagenome (GOLD analysis project Ga0256405, IMG submission 189096) | Bovine rumen microbial communities from Lethbridge, Alberta, Canada - RJG_02 | ecosystem: Host-associated > Mammals > Digestive system > Stomach > Rumen | place: Canada: Alberta...
CGACGGTGTACTCTCCCCCGTCGCATGTGTCGTAGAACGACGTGTCGTAGCGCTCCTGCTGCCACGCGCGCGCCTCGTCGAGCGTCTGGCGCGGACCCGACGAGACCGAGAACCCTCCCAGGAAGAACGCCGCGGCGACAACCAGCGCGAGTATTACGACGGCGATGATCGCAACGATAATCGTCGGGGTCATCGCGCCTCGCCTCCGGCTCGAGCAGCCGCCTCATCCGCAATCGCCATCAGCTCCCGCTCGCTCACGATATCGCTCGGATAGGGATGCGCTGCGGCCATCTTGTCGAAGCTGCGTGCAACCTGCGCGGCCTTGTCCGCATCCCGCTCGTGGAGCAGGGCGGAGGCGTACTCGGTGCGGAGCACGCTGGGGTAGTCGCGCATGGCGGTCATGAACCGCTCCTGGTCGTCGGTGCGCATGCCCGCGATGGCATCGGGGCGGTTCTCGCCGATGAGCTCGACGAACAGGCGGTCGTTGACGAGCAGCTGGCGGTAGAGGCCCGCCATGCCGCTCTCGATCGAGAGCAGGCGCTCCATCAGCGCATCTGCCTCCGCGAAGCGGTGCTCGTCCATCAGGCGGTTGGCTGCGAGCGGTCCAAGGGACGCCGCCATGCTGTTGGCCATGTCCGCATCGGACGGGAGGGCGAACCACTCCTCGGGCATGTCCTTCACACGGACGCCGCGCGCGGTCATCTCGCTGGCCTTGAGCTGCACCCAGAAGGAGCGTCGTGCCGCGGCGCTGCGCGTAAGCGCGATGGTATTCTTCCCGTCGTTGTCCACGTCGCCGATGCTCAGGGGGATGCCGTTGATCGCCGCCATGAACACCCCCACCACCGCTGGGAACGCGAGCAGCGTCGAGGCGATCGGCCACGCGGAGCACAGACGCGAGAGCACCAGGAAGAAAGCGGCGCTGATAAGGTTCGCAAGCACGCCGCCGAGGATGTAGAGGGCTGTGGGGAACGAGCCGTCGTTCAGGTCCGGCGGCGACATCAGGCACTGCCCACCTGTGCCCGCGATGGACTGGCGCGCGAAACGTACCTTGCCGTCCGCCTTGACCCAGGCGAAGCCGCCGATGCGGAAGGAGAGGAACGAGTAGCCCGAGAGCAGCCCGAAGACCAGGTGACCTGCCTCATGGATGACGGTCTCGACAAGGAACGCCGCGTACATGCCCACGACGAGCGCGGCAAACAGCAGCGACCGGTATCCGCGCGGGGCGCCGTCGGGAACCGCCGCTTCGAGGCACCGCATGATGAGCATGCCGGACACCATGCCCGCGAACATGAACAGCACGATGCTCACGATCCGCCCGACGGAGCCCCGCCTTCCTGCGCTCTTCGCCGTCGTTGCCGGACGCTCCCCCATCACCGCCCCCTACAGGGTCTCTTGTATATAGCGCGTCGTCACATCGCTCTCGACGACCAGCACCGACTCCTGGCGGAAGAACACGCAGAGGTCGCTGGCGATCTGCTCGACCGTATCGCCGTCGATATCGAAGAAGGAGAGCGCTAGCGTCCTCTCCTGGGTGAAGTCGCCGTTCTCGTGGAAGTATCCGCCCTCGATCACCGAGAACGAGAAGGGCACATGATAGCTGAAGCAGACCTTCTTCAGGAGAGAGGTGTACTTCTCCGTCTCGTAGCGCTGCTCCAGGGTGAAGGCGTCGTTCAGTCCTACGTAGACCTTCGTCTCAGTCATGGCTCACGCTTTCTCGAATGGGGCCGTCTCCTACACTCTACTCCCCCGGCAGGACCTCGATCACCTCGAACTCCTCGAACACCACCTTGAGGTCCTCCGAGAACGTGTAGCCCAGCTCCTCTCCCTCCGCGCGGAAGAAGCGCTCGTGGTTCCTCCTCCACGATTCGAGCGAATCGTCCTCGCCTTCCAGCTTCGCGATGGCAAACGTGATATCGCCGTATCGCATCACCCGAACCGCCGTCGTCATGACCACGCATCGGGGAACCCCATCCCAATCGGTGATGACGCTCAGGTCGCCCGCCTTCGGAATCTCCTCCCCTTCCATCCGATAGGAGAGCAGGCTGCTCGAAGTTGCGCGTTTCTTTCCCGCGAGCACGAGGTCGAGCAGCTGGTTGCATGCGCTCTCCGTGAGCTCGAAGTGCCAGTGCTCGAGCCTGTCGATGTCGGGGATATCCATCGCCGGCATCATCCAAGCATGAGGACAAGCTCGATCTCGTCGTCGTACACGGCGCCGGTTGGTACGAAGCCCTTGCGCTCGTACAGCCTCAGTGCGGCAGCGTTGTCCTTGTTGCAGGTCAGGGCGACCCTGTCCGAATCGCCGAACGGCTTCGTCCTGATGTAGTCGATGACCTTGTCCAGCGCCTCGCTGCCGTACCCGCACCCCTGCAGCGACTCGTCGATCATCATGTGCCAGACGTCGTACTCGGGGACGTCGTAGTCGTAGATCACCATGACGTAGCCGACCATTGTGCCGTCCGCATAGATGCCGAACGGCTGGCACTGGTCGCGGTAGACGTACGCCTGCGCAAGGCTCCGTATGGGATGGGACACGAACTCGTCCTGCCCCGGCGCCAGCTTGAGGTTGAAGGCGTCGATGAAGTTGTCTTCCGTTATGGGTTTGAGCTCTACCACCTAGACCTTCGCGTTGTTGTGAATGATTGCCTATTCCTGCTCGCCCGACGCGTCCTCGCGCGCGGAAAGCGCAAGCACGGCCTCTCGATTGTCGTTGTTGACGGGTTCAAGTTTGATGCTCATGTCAACAGCACCTTTACAGGATTAGACTCGGCTAGGCCCTTGCCATTGATACGACCGTCTCGACATGCCTGGAGACGCCATCGTGAATGTCAGCGGTACACCCGAATTGTTTATGGTCAAGTGCCTCCAACCGAATAAGTCTACAAGCTGCAATTTGTCAGTATCTGTCTCCACATTCCTTTCTTGCTTCTGCCGTCCATTTGGAGATGAAATCTGTCTTTGCATCTGTATAAGCGTCCCGGTTATGCTCAAGTTGCTTCCAAAGCCTGAGCTTCAGTGTTTCATATTCTTTTGCCACGTCAGGATGGTCATTTAAATAATCACGGAAGTACAGTTCATCATTGTCCCCGGCGTATCGCAGATGGATATGATACACCTTGTCCGCAAATCCATTTTCAGTATATCCCTTATTGAGCGAGACCCGGTTTGCCCCGAAGGACATGATGGTAAAGTCGTTCTGTTCCAATATTTGCGCCATAGCTTTCATTTCAACACTTTGTGGAATCTCAACCATCACGTCAACGATATTCTTAGCCCATATTCCCTGAATGGCAGTGCTTCCGATATGACTGATCCGAATGACAGTCTGATCGGCTAAAAGCCCGGAGAGCTCTTGCTCGATCTCTTTGTAATAAGCTTCCCACCGTTCATCGTGCGCCACAAGGAAAATGGGGAATAATACCCATAACTCTTCCAAAGTCATTTTTGACAAGTCTTTTCCCATGCTAAGAGTCTCCGTAAAACACGATTTGATTTCTATTCCTCTAAAGCTTTGATTGCACCCAGACAGTGGATTCTTACGACTCGATTCACGTCGATTTCGGATATCTGCCGCAGCTGCTCTACATACGGTCTGACGAACTCCGGTCTGCGTTTGCCGAGGACACGGAAGATCTCCGGCGCTTCCATCCGAACCTTATCATTTGCGTCATGCAGGAGCTTCTCGAATACCGGCATATAATTCTCATAAATGTCGGGCGTGTTCGTGGCGATGTTTTCTGATGCCCAGATGAACGCCAGACGAACCTTTGGCTCCTCGTCGGAAGCGAAGCGGAACAGGGCCGTCCAGCATGGCTCGATTATGCTATAGCATCCCCGCCCGATCCTGCCGAGGGCGTTCAGCGCACGCTCCCGCAAAAGCGGCTCTGGGCTGTCAAGGAAGGAAGCGATAGCTGGAACCGTGTTCTGCACGGACTGAGGGTAGATGAGGCCCATCTCACCCAGCAGCCAGAGGGCCTTAGCCTGTATCTTTACGGAGTCATGGGTGAGGAGAGACAAAACATATGGTATGTTCTCTTTCCATTCATCCTTTTCTTTTGTCAGTGCTCCAAGCTCTTTATAGAGTTCTGCTTCGGTCATATCACTGGCCTCTCAGACCTGATTGCAGTATCGATCTCTCTCAATCGGCAAATCGGATCATCTGCTTTTCTACATCCACAACCGCTTCAACACCAAATGGAATGATGCACCGAGGCATTGCATGTCCAATGTTCAGGTTGAAAACAATCGGGAGATCAGACCTGCCCATGATCTGAATCAACAGCTGCTTATAATCTTGAGCATAAGCTTCATCCATAGGCTTTCCAACCAACACGCCAGAAACAGTTTCAAACACGCCTCTTTCTTTAAGGTACTCAAGAGATTGCCGATACTTTTCCGGAGAAGGTTTTTCTTCGCTGGATTCCAGAAGCAGTATGCGTCCTCTCCAGTCCTCTGCATCAGGGAACAAATGATATTTTTCACACAGATCCGGCATATCCGCATAGCGCTCAGTGTTAAAGAAATCATACATGGAGTCGATACATCCACCGAGTATTTTCCCTGAGAATGCAGGAGATCCCTGCAACAGTTCAAACCCATAATTGGGATGAGCAATCAGTGGCTTGCCAATCTGATCGGATGAAAAGCTCTTTCGTTCTTCATACCAGACATCACTGGGTATTATTTCCTTAATGGTTCCGGTGGAAAGCAACTCCTCAAAATACTTTCGTGTATAGGGGTGCATTTCTGAACTCAGTTCGCAGATATCCGGAAGAAACGCCTGTCCGTAAAAAGAATTCAGCCCAACCTTGTGAAGCATCAAATGGTTGACTGTTGTATCTGAAAATCCGAGAAAGATTTTGTCAGTCACAGCATCCGCAAGCTCATTATGATCGAACAAATACGGTAACATACGGTAAGTATCATCTCCGCCGATTGCACACAGGATCATGTCAATCTGGGGATCACGGAATGCCTGCAATAAATCCTCGGCTCTTTTTTCCGGATGCGCTTTGATATAGTCCAGCCCCATTAGAGCATGCGGCATAAACTGTACATTCAGACCATATGCTTTCAGTCTGCGAATCCCTATATCCGTTTCAAAACGGATAAATGATTCACCGATGATTCCACTCGACAAACTGACAATACCAACCGTCTTAATCATACTTCCTCCGATTATTCTTTCGTTGCCGCCCTGACATCTAAACCACAGCCACAACCTGCCGTTATCCAAATCACTAACTCAACCCTGCCGCAAAAACATCCCAACCGGCCACTCAACCCTGACATCTAAATGGCCTACTCAACCCTCCGAACGAAGCGATTGATATGTTCTGACAGAACGATTTTTATGGTCAAATCCGCTCTCTGCCGCTGACGGTCAAATGCCCGAAAAGCCCGGAAATACGGCACTATTTTTCAAACCTTATGTATCTTTCCGTGACATCGATACTACGGTCTCGACATGCTTGGTGTGGGGGAACATGTCCACCGGTGAGATGCGCTCCACGCGATAGCCCCGCTCGCGGAAGAGGGCGAGGTCGCGCACCTGCGTGACGGGATTGCACGAGACGTACACCACGCGCGCCGGCGCGAGCGCGGTACATGCGTTGATAAATTCGGGCGTGGATCCTGCGCGCGGCGGGTCGAGGATCACCGTGTCGAAACGCTGCCCATCGCGGGAGGCGCGCGTCATCCACACGGTTGCGTCCGCGCGCTCGATGTGCACGCGGTCCTCGACACCGTTGGCCGAAGCATTGCCGCGTGCCATGGACACGCCGCCTGCGTCGCGCTCCACGCCCACGACCTCGACGCCGTCCGCCTGCGCCGCAGCGCAGATGCCGATGGTTCCGCAGCCGCAGTACGCGTCGAGGATGCGCTGGCCCGCTTCCGGCGCCGCACCCTCCAGCGCCAGGCGGTACAGCACCTCGGTCTGGGCAGGATTGGTCTGATAGAAGCTCGTCGAGGTGATGGCGAAGGTGCAGCCCAGCAGCTTGTCATGCATGGTGGGGCTGCCCCACAGCGTGCGGCACTGCCTGCCGAGCATGGCGTTGGTGCGCTTGTCGTTGATGTTCTGGACGATGCCCGTGAGCTCGGGATGCTCCTCGACGAGCGCATCCACGAGCTGCTCCGCGCGCGGCAGCTGCTGCTCGCGCGTCACGATCGTGAGCAGGACGTCGTCGGTCGCGTAACCCGCGCGCACGATAGCGTGGCGCAGGTGCCCCGTGTGGGCGTCTTCGTTGTAGGCGGAGATGCCGAGCTTCTGGGCTATGCGCCCCACATCCGAGAGGAGCGCGCGCAGGCCGTCCTTCTCCACGAGGCAGGCGTCGCAGGCCACGATGCGGTGGGTGCCCTTCTCATAGAAGCCGCTCCGCACGCGCTTGCCGCCTCTGCCTCCCGGCGCAAAGGGCGTCGCAGCCTTGTGGCGGAACGCGAGCGGCTCGTCCATCCCCGCGATCCGCTCGAGCACGGCACCGTCGGCTTCGACGATCTCGGAGAAGAGCTCCTCCATCGCCGCCTGCTTGCGGTCGAGCTGTATGGGATAGGGCACGGCGAGCCATTCGCAGCCGCCGCAGCTCCGAGCTATCGGGCAGGTGTAGGTACGGAATCCCATGGTGCATCAAGTGTAACGCCTGGAGCGGCTATCTTAAACGACGGCCTGCTCTGCATTCCTTGCGTTCGCAGGTTGCAAAGCAGGCCGAAGCGTTCTCAGCGAAGGTGGAGCGGTTTAGTTACCGCCGCCGCCTCCCTCGGGCGTATCGGGCGTTGCCGGTCCCGTGGAGATGGAGAGCGTGATCGTAGTGCCCGGGACAGCGGTGCCCGTGGGCGACTGCGCCACGATGGTGCCGATCGCGGAATCGCTCTCCGCGTAGCTGAAGTCGACGTAGAAGCCGGCATTGTTGAGGATGGTCGTGCCGCTCTCGTAGTCCTGGCCCACGACGTACGGGATGTCGATGTAGGACGGACCCGTGGACACGTAGATGGTGATCGTGGAGCCGTGGTCGACGGACTCGCCGGGCTCGGGCGAGGTGTAGACGATGCGGCCGGCGTACACGCTGCTGGAACTCGTGTAGCTCACCTCGACCTTGAAGCCGTCCTCCTCGAGCGTCGCCTTCGCGTTGTCCTCGGTGTCGTTGATGACGTTGGGAACGGTCGCCTTCTCGGTGCCCTTGGACATGTGGTAGACGATCGTGTCGCCTGCCTTCATCTCGGTGCCGGGCGCGGGCTCCTGCTGGGCGACATGGCCGGCGGGCAGGTCGGAGTAGACCTCGTCGGCGGCGCGGCCGATGAGCTTGAGGTCGCGGAGGATCTCGTCGACCTCGGAGGCGGTCTTATCGGTCAGGTTTGGTGCGACGACGGTCTCTGCAGGGGTCGGGCCCTTCGAGATGACCAGGTCGATCTTGGTGCCGTCGGGGAACTGGCGGTTGGGTGCGGGCGTCTGCTCCATGACGCGCCCCTCCTCGACCGTCTCGGAGTAGCTCTGCTTGACCTCGCCGAGCTCGAAGTGGTCATCGGCCTCGATCTGCGCGATGGCCTCGTCCTCGGTGAGGGTCAGGTAGTTGGGGACGGGGTACTTGGCATCGGTGCCGCCGAGGACCGACGTCACGAAGTAGATCGCGCCGGCGATGACCGCCGCGCATGCGAGGAAGCCGAGGATGGCGTTGCGGACGCGGTGGCGCTTGCGGCCGTACTCGATCTGCTGCGCCTGCTCGGTCGCCGTAATCCTGCGGTACTGGCCCGTGGCGCCGGACGTCACGGTCTGCGGACGGACGAAGGGCCTCGTGGAGCCCTGGACGGCACCGCCCTGGTCGAGGTTGGCCGTATCGGTGATGGTGTTGACCTGCGTGACCGCGGGGATGGCGGAGATGCGGCCGGCGAGGTAGTCGCGCAGCACGCGGTAGAGCTCGTTGGCGCTCTGGAAGCGGTTGGCCGGGTCCTTCTCCATGCACTTGAGGATGATGGCCTCGAGCGCAGGGTCGATGTTGGGGTTGATCTGGCTGGGCGGCACGGGCAGCTCGTTGACCTGCTTGAGCGCCACGGAGATAGCGTCATCGCCCTCGAAGGGCACCTTGCCCGTGGCGGCCTCGTACATGACCACGCCGAGCGAGTAGATGTCGGTGGTGGGACCGAGGTCCTTGCCCTGCGTCTGCTCGGGCGAGACGTAATGGGCGGTGCCGAGCACGGAGTTGTCCTGCGTGAGGTGGCTGTTCTTGGCGCGGGCGATGCCGAAGTCCATCACCTTGATGTTCCCGTCGGGCTGCACCATGATGTTCTGCGGCTTGATGTCGCGGTGGATGATGTCGTGCTTGTGGGCGACGGAGAGCGCCTGGGCGATCTGGGAGCCGATCTGGGCGACCTTCTTGCTGTCAAGGGCGCCGTGCTTGCGGATGCCGCTCTTGAGATCGGTGCCGCGCAGGTACTCCATGACGATGTAGTAGGTGTCCTCGTCCTCGCCCCAGTCGTACACGCTCACGATGTAGGGGCTCTGCAGCGCGGCGGCTGCCTGGGCCTCCTGCTTGAAGCGCGCGGCGAACGAGGGGTCGGAGGCGTATTGCGGCAGCATGGTCTTGATCGCGACCGTGCGGCCGAGCACCTCGTCGAGGCCCCGGTAGACGGTGGCCATGCCGCCCGTCCCGATCTTGTCCTGGACCGTGTAACGGCCACCGAGCATCTTCGACACCATCGTTACTCTCCTTCATCCACGCGCCGGACGGCGCGATCGTTCCCTATCACGAAGCTCCCGCCGACTGGATTGCCAGGCATTCGGCGATGACCTGCCCGGCGACCACGGTCGCGACGCCCTCGACGTCCTCGCCGAGGCCCTCGATGTAGACCGACACCACGACCGTGGGGCTCTCGTACGGGGCGAAGCCGACGAACGCGGAGTTCACCTGGCCGTCGCCCACCTGCGCCGTTCCGGTCTTGCCCGCGACGAGCGCGCCCTCGATCTGCGCGCGCCAGCCCGTGCCGTGGTCCACGACGGCGAGCATGGCATCCTTGACCTCCTGGGCCGTCTGCGGGCTGACGGCCTGGCCGAGCGAACGGGGCTCGGTGGTCGCGATGACCGCACCCTCGGGCGAGAGGATGTGGTCGACCAGGTACGGGTTCATCACGACGCCGTTGTTGGCGATGGTCGCCGCGACGACGGCGTTCTGCATGACCGTGACCTGCGGGCCCGCGGGGCTGTCGTGCTCGCCCACGGGCTGGCCGCATGCCGCCCACGCCGTCTCCCAGTCGGTCATCTCGGCGGGGTTGGGCATGAGCGAGATGGAGGTCGAGAAGTCCTGCCCGAGCGTCGTGCCGTAGCCGAAGGCGCGCGCGTAGCGCACGAGCGTGTCGGGTCCGATCTGGACGCCGAGCGAGCCGAACGCGGTGTTGCTCGAGAGCGCGAGCGCCTCGCGCAGCGTGGGCTCGCCGTAGTCGTTGTGGCCGTAGTTCGCGACCTCCGCGCCGCCGATCTCCATCTCGGGCGGGGCCGGCACGATGGTGTCGAGCGTCGCGGCGCCGGTATCGAGCACCGCGGAGAGCGTGACCACCTTGAAGCTCGACCCGGGCGGGTAGAGCGCGTCGACCGTGCGGTCGAGCAGCGGCGCGTTCTCCGAATAGCCGAGGATGTACTCCTCGAGGTCGTCCTCCGAGAAGCCCGGCGACGACGCCTTGGCGAGGACCGCGCCGGTCTGGGGGTCGAGCACCACGATGGCGCCGACGTAGCCGTCGAGCGCGTTCTCGGCGGCGGCCTGCATCTGCGAGTTGATGGTCAGCACCACCGACGAGCCCGGGGTGGAGACGCCCGCGAGCGAGTAGAGGGCGTTGCGCCAGTTGGAGTAGTCGGCGTGGCCGGTGAGCGTGTCGTTCATGGACGACTCGATGCCGGTGGTGCCGAAGCGCACCGAGACGTAGCCGACGGTATGCATGGCCATGCTCCCCTGCGGGTAGACGCGGAGGTAGGAGCCGTTCTCCTGCTGGACGCTCTCGGCGAGCGTCACGCCGTCGGAGGTGATGATGGCGCCTCGCTGCACGTAGGCGCTGCGCGCGATGGTGTGGTTGTTGCCGGGCATGCGCCTGATCGCGTCGGCATGGATGACCTGGATCCACGTGAGGTTGGCGATGAGGGCCGCGAAGAGCACGGCGAACGTCGTGATGGTGACGGTGATGCGGTTGGCCAGCGCGACGCGGCCGAGCACGCCCGACTCGGGCGAGAGCAGGCCGAAGCTGCCGCGCGCATGGGCGCCCTTGACGACGGCCGCCTCGGCGCCGCGCATCGAGGGACCCTCGCCGCCGGCGCTCTCGATGAGCGTCCCGTGGCCAGTGCCCTCGTCGCCGCAACGCAGCAGCAGGCCCACCGAGATGAAGCTCGAGAGCAGCGACGAGCCGCCCTGGCTCATGAAGGGCAGGGTCACGCCCGTGAGCGGCAGCAGCTTGGTGACGCCGCCGATGATGAGGAACGCCTGGAAGGCGATGGCGCAGGTGAGGCCGATCGCCGTGAAGGCGGAGACGTCGGATTTGGCGCGCGCGGCGGTGGTGAGGCCGCGTGCGGTGAAAACCATGAAGAGGATGATGACGGACGCGCCGCCGAGAAGGCCCATCTCCTCGCCGATGGCAGAGAAGATGAAGTCGCTCTCGACGACGGGGATGAGCGTGGGCAGGCCCTTGCCGATGCCCGTGCCCACGAGGTCGCCGTCGGCGAGCGAGTAGAGCGACTGGACGATCTGGTAACCGCCGCCCTGAGGGTCGGCCCACGGGTCAAGCCAGATCTCGACGCGCGTGCGCACGTGTCCGAAGAGGAAGTAGCAGGCCACGCCGCCCAGAAGCAGCAGCAGGATGCTCACGACGACGTAGCTCATGCGGCCGGTCGCCGAGTAGAGCATCACGACGAAGAACGCGTAGAACAGCAGGGCGCTGCCCAGGTCGCGTTCGAAGACCACGATGAGCAGGGACAGGCCCCACATCACGAACAGCGGCAGGAGCATGCGCGGGCGCGGGACGGAGAACGGCCCGATCTTGCGCGCGGACATCGAGAGCGCCTCGCGGTTGGTCGCGAGGAACGCGGCGAGGAACAGGACCATCAGGACCTTGGCGATCTCGCCCGGCTGGAACGAGAAGCCCGCGATCTGGATCCAGAGCTTGGAGCCGTAGATCTCGACGCCGAAGATCATCGGCGCCACGAGCAGGATGACGCCGGCGAGGCCGAGCGTGTACTTGTAGCGCGCGAGGTCGTCGATGTTGCGCACGAGCACCATGGTCACGATCATCGCGATGACCGAGAGGAACAGCCAGATGACCTGGTTGACGGCGAGCGACGGCGCGAGGCGCGTCACGAAGGCGATGCCGATGCCCGAGAGCACGAAGACGGTGGGCAGGATGGCGGGGTCGGCCGCGGGCGCGAGGAAGCGCACGGCGATATGGGCGACCGTGAACGCGCCGAAGAGCGCGAGCGGGACGGCGAGCGTCTGGACCGTGATGTCGGCGGTCGTGTTCGCCACGTACATCGCGTAGAGGAGCGTGACGGGAATCGCGCCCAGGATGAGGAGGCCCAGTTCGGAGCTGCGTCCGAGCCTATGTTCCGACATCTCGCCGGCCACGGCTACGCACCTCCCCCGCTGGACTGGCCCTCGGTCTGCGCGGCGTTGGCGCCGGCGGCAGCCTCGCCCTCGGGCGCCTCGTTCGGGTCGGTGACGGTCGCGCCGGTGGGGTCGCCGCCGTCCGATTTTGCCTCCTCGGCCTTCTCGGCGGCGCGCGTCTTCTCGGCGTCGATCTGGTCGCGGTACGACTCGACGATGGCGTGCGCCTCGGCCTCGGTCGAGACCGGGATGCCGCGCTCGAGCTGCGTCTGGACCGCGTCGGGCAGGTCCTTGATCTGCACCGTGGTGGGTTCGACGAGCGTGTAGAGCGGCATGCCCGCGAACTCGCCGTTGATGCCCTGGTAGATGCCCACGGTCTCGCCGTCGGGCGCGAGGTACCACTCGCTCTTGACGAAGGCGATGAAGAGGGCGGCCACGGCGACGAGCGTGACGAGCACGCCCGCCGTGAAGGTGCCGATGCGCTGGAGGAGGCGCTTGCGCGCCGCCTCGGCGAGGCCATCGTTGAGGATGTCGATCACGAGGACGGTCACGTTGTCGGCACCGCCCGCGGAGAGGGCCGCCGAGACGAGTTTGTCGGCAGCGGCCTGCGGGCTCGCGCTCGAGACGGCGAGCAGCTCGATCTCGGCGTCGTCGATCATCGACGAGAGGCCGTCGGAGCACAGGATGATGCGGTCGCCGTTGTGGACGTCGAGCGTGAAATGGTCTGCGTACATCTCGGGGTCGGAGCCCAGCGCGCGCGTGATGACCGAGCGCGACGGGTGCACGCGCGCCTCGTCCTCGGTGATCTCGCCGGCGTCGACGAGCTCCTCCACGAATGAGTGGTCGTGGGTCACGCGCACGAGACGGCCCTCGTGGAGCAGGTAGGCGCGCGAATCGCCCACGTGGGCGACGGCCATGTGCTCGCCCTTGATGAGCACGGCGGTGGCGGTGCAGCCCATGCCGGGCTTGCCGCGGCCCTCCTCCGCGCCCTTGATGATGGCGAGGTTGGCGGCCTCGACCGCAGCGCCGAGCAGGATGTCGTCGGCTTCGGCAGGCGCCTGCGCGCCGATCGTCTCGACGGCGATCGAGCTCGCGACCTCGCCGGCCGCGTGCCCGCCCATGCCGTCGCTCACCACGAACAGCGGGGTGCGCACGATGAAGGAGTCCTCGTTGTGGCCGCGGACGAGGCCCACGTCGGAACGGCAGCCCCAGGAGATGAAATGGTTCGAGCCCGACACGGCATCGGCGCCCACGCGGTTCTCCACGGGGAGGATCGCGCGGCCGGGTGCCTCGACGGGCTCGATGGGCTGGGTGTTCTGCTCGTCGCTCATCGGCGGCTCACGCGCATGATCGTGTCGCCAATCTGGACCTCATCACCGTCCCTGAGGGTGACGGCCTGGTCGATGGGGTGGTTGTTGACGAGCGTTCCGTTGAGGGATTTGAGATCCTCGAGCACGAGCGCGGGGCCCTGGAGCGAGAAGCGCGCATGGGTGGCCGAGACGTACGGCTCGTCGACCACGATGTCGGAGGACGGCGAGCGGCCGACCACCACGGGGCCGAGGATGTCGACGTGCAGGCCGCGGAGCGACTGCATGCCCTTCTCCACGTCGACCGACCAGATGGCGGCGTCCTTGCGCTGGCCGCGCACGAGGCCGACGCCTGCGCGCATGGCCGCGAACAGGAACACGTACATCAGGACGACGAGGAGGATGCGTCCTGCGAACAGGACGAGGTCGATCATGCTAGTTCTCCCTGAACTCGAGGTTGGTGAGACCGACCGTGATGAGGTCGCCGTTGTGGAGCACGACCTCGTCGATGTCGATATCGTTCACGAGCGTGCCGTTGGTGGAGCGCAGGTCGACGATGTGCCAGTAGCGGCCGTCGTACTTGAGCTCCGCGTGGCGGCGCGAGATGTTGGGGTCGGTGAGCGCGACGTCGACCTTGCCGCGCTCGCGGCCGATGACGCCCGAGGGGGCCGCGACCTTGAAGGTGCGCCCGGACTGGCGGTCGATGAGGAGGCACTCGGCGACGGCGGGTGCCGGGGCGGGTGCGGGTGCGGGGTCGATCTCGGGGATCGCGGGTGCCGCATGGCGGCGCTTCGTCTCGGGGACCTCCGGCGCGGGCGCGAAGTCCAGCGGGGTGAGCGGCTGGAGCTCGTCGATCGGATCGCCGTCGATGACGTCGAGGCCGTCGGCCTCGTCCGCGAAGCTGTCGAGCGGCTTGAGGCCGGGCGTGAGGGCGGCGGGAATCGCCACGACGCCGGACTGCGCGGCAGCGCCGCCGACGCCGGCGTTGCTGCTCAGGAACTCCTTCTCCTCCTTGCGCAGGCGCGCGAGCGTGGCGCCGTCGATGTTCTCGGCGAAGACGGCGAACCTGCCGGACTTGAGGGAGGGATCGACCATGAAGCGCACGAGCGGGCGGCCGACGAAGGTGTAGCCCTTCTTGTTGGCCTGGGTCGCGACGAAGGTCGAGAGCTCGTCGGTAATCGACGCGTAGAGCGGGCGCATGAGCGCGTCGTCGGCGGACGAGACGAGGATCGTGTAGAGCGCCGGCGCGGTGTCGATGCCGTCGATCTCGTACGTCTCGGCCTCCATCTCCTTGGCGGCGCGCTTGGCCAGCTTCTTGAAGGAGAAGGGCTCGACGTATCCCTGGGGTGCCGTGTCGAACAGAGCTGCGATACGGCCTTCGAAATCGGAGAAGAAACTCATGAATCTTCGCCTTCCTGGTCCCATTCGAGCGGACCTCTCAGGACTGTTGCAATGCACATACAGATGGTTAATGATACCGCGCACGCGATGGTGGGGGCGTCTGGAGGCGCCCATATACCGCCATTCTCCATGTGAGCAGCGTAAAGGAGACCCGCCACGACGACCGCGCATCCGATGGCTTGGCCGGCGATTCCGGCACCGACGCTGCCGCGTCCGACGAGGGCGGAACCCACGAGCGCGGCGAGTCCGCACGCGAGCGCGCCGAGCCAGACCGTGGGCTGGATGAACGTCTCGGCGACGGCGGCGACGAGCGGGGTCGCCGCGAAGCCCGCCTCGCGGATGAGCGAGAAGAACGTGCCGAAGAGGTAGCCCACCATGCCGGTGGCGAGCGCTTCGGCGGGTTCGAGCGCGTAGATCGCGAGCGCGACGCCCGCGAAGGGGAACGGCGTCGCCGCAGGCAGCAGGAATGCCGACGAGCCCAGGTGGTCGCGGCGTCCGGCGAAGAGCCACCACGCAGCCGCGACGAGGGCGAAGATGCCGGCGGTCGGGAACGACGCGTTGGTGGCGTTGACGGTCGCGATGGCGGCGGTCACGGCGGTGCCCACGAGCACCGCGCCCGCAGGAGGCCAGAGCGCTGCGACGCCCGCGGCGACGAGGCCGGCGGTGAGGGCCGTCTCGGGATCCTCGCCCAGCAGCGGGAAGGCCGCGAGGCGCACGAGCGCGAACACGAGGACCGCGGTGAAGATGCGCACGATCGCGGTCTCGCCCCACGGGAAGCGCACGTCGAAGGGCAGATGGCGCTCACTCCAGGGGACGTCGGCCTCGGGTTCGTCCTCCTCGTCCTGCTCCACGAGCTCGCGCAGCGACGACGCGCCGTCCTCCGGCTCGCCGAGCGCGACCAGCACGTCTGCGGCGAAGTCGGTGATGTCGGCCATGCGGTCCTGCGGGTCGGGCGCGAGCGCCTGGAGGAGGGCGTCCTCGGCGATGCCGGCGAGCGCGGGGTCGGTCTTGGAGAGCGGCGGCTTGGGGCCGCGGACGATCTTGGCGAGCGAGGCCTCGGCGCTCGGGGCCTCGAAGGGGCTCTTGCCGGCGAGGGCCTGCCAGATGACGACCGCGAGCGAGAAGATGTCGGTGCGCTCGTCCACGAGGTCGCCCTCGATCTGCTCGGGCGGCATGTAGCCGACGGTGCCGCCTCGCGCGCCGCCGTAGCCCGCGGCCGAGGCGAGCGTCGCCATGCCGAAGTCGGCGAGCTTCACGGTGCCGGCGCGGTCGATCATGATGTTGGTCGGCTTGATGTCGAGGTGGAGCACGCCGTTCTCGTGGGCGAACGCGAGGGCGTCCGCGACGGACGAGAGGATGTGCGCGACCTCCTGGTGGGTGAGGGTTCCGCCCTCGACGCGCTGCAGCAGCTCGGCGACCGTGAGGCCGTCGACATACTCCATCACGAGGTAGGCGAAGCGGTCGTCGACCTCGAAGTCGAAGACGGTCACGATGTTGGGGTGCGCGAGCAGGCACGCCGTGCGCGCCTCCGACAGGACCTCCTCTGCCGTAGAGGCGTTGGGGTTGTCTGCTGCGTAGGGGCTGATGATGGGGATGCGCTTGATGGCAACGCGACGCTGCAGGCGCGTGTCCCAGCAGGTGCAGACCGTGCCGAAGCCGCCGCTGCCGGCGCTTCCGAGCACGCGATAGCGGCCGAGCAGCACCTGCTCGAGGGGTTCCTCCCCCGGCGGCGTTGCGCGAAGGCGCGTCTGTTCGAGCTTCTGCGTGTGCACGGACTCTCCTGTGATTCAGCTGCGTGTGTCCGATTCTTATAGTTTAGCAGGTGGCATGCGTGGTGGCAAAAACAGGTCGCCTCGGAAGTCGCTCAGCTCATAGAGGAATGATTGGCGTGTTTTCCTCTATAGCCTCCTCCCTTGTAGTTGACTTGGTGTTTTCATGCTTTGCAATTACCAAGTCAACTGCAGATAACGCGCAATTTTCAGGTTTTCTTCCGTACCGTTCGGTTGACTTGGTGGTCTGTTACTAGCGCCTCTCTTAGCAAACCACCAAGTCAACTATGCCAACCCCTCCAATAGCTCATAATCAAGCATCCTCCGCACTTGATTCTTCGCCCTTTTGCCTGATCGGCGTGAGATAGGGCGTTTCATAGTAATGCGCGGGATCGAACAGCGCCTCTCGGAGCGCTCTTTGAGCATCAAGCTCCCTAGGGCTGAAAGCGGACATCGGCAGACCCATCGCCCCGAACACCTGGCCCACCTTATTCCGATAGGATTCCTCATCTTTCACCGACGCGTTGACCGCCACGATGACTTTATATCCCCTCGATGCGAGCGCGCTCCGCCTCTCCTTGTCGAAATCCGCCTTCTGGAGGGTGCCGTGGTCGAGCTTTCCGTCGTATTCGAATACCGTTTTGCGCTCTTCCCAGCAGAGATCGACCATGAAGCGGTCCATGCCGTCCTCGTGTCCAACGTTCTGCTCATCGAAGGGGTTCATGAGAGGCTGCGGTAGCCCGAAGCCGCCCATCTCGGGTGGAAGGGTAAGTGCCATGAAGCAGTCGGTTTCCCGAGGAGACCATGAGCGCTCGCCGGACAGCTCGACGGCGCGCCGCAGCAGCACCGCTCCCCTGGTCCGCTTGGGAAGCATGCCGATGTATTCCCGCATCCGTTCTTTCGTGACAAGCGGCTTGCAGGTGACGAACCCGCGGATATCGTCTTCGTACAGGGAGTAGCAACCCATGAACTCGCAGCACATCTCGACAAGGGAGACCATCCTCTTGGGACCGCAGTCCTTGGCTGCATGGAGAAGGCAGAGCTCGGGAGATGCGACCATCGTGTACGACGTATGCTCGCAGAACGATCCTTCCGGAAGCTCTGTCGCGCATAGACGGAAGCGAGCTTTATCGGAACGGTTGATATGGTTGACGCTCGACACGAGGATCTGGGGTGCGAACTGCCCCACTATGCATAGCGTCGGGACGCATTCGACGATCTCCTTCGCACGGTAGCTCTCATGTGCAACGGTCGCGATCTTCGAATAATCAGGCTTCGCAACCAGCCCCGCACGGACCGCCCGCCAGTATTGGACAGCACTCTCATATCCGAGGAACAACATCGCAGCCACCACCCTCCGTGTTGATTGGTGGATGACTGTAGCAGGCAATCGGACGCTGCGGGAGGCCTGGTTCCGAGATCGCGAATTCTCCACTGCAAGGTTTCTGCAGGTCAGACGCAAGATATCCGCAAGGAATGCATAAACGCCAGATAAGAAGAAGGGCGCCCGAAGGCGCCCTTCTCGGGTTAGTTCCTGTCTCCCCTAGCGGGGATTCGCCTTAGTCCTCGCGGCGGCGGGCACCGAAGGCGCCGATGCCTGCGATGATGACGCCGGCCAGGGCGAGAATGCCAACCTGCGGGGTGGTGTCGCCGGTCTTGGGGGTCTTGGGTGCCTCGTACTTGTTGGTGAAGACGATAGCGTCGCCGCCCTTGATGGTCTCGGTCTTGGTGAGCGTGCCGTCGTCGTTCTGGGTCACCTTAACCGTGAGCGTGTACACCGTGGTGTCGTAGGTGTAGCCCTCAGCGTTGCCCTTGAGCTCGCTGATCTCGTAGACCCACTCGCCGGGCTCGGTGTAGACGATCTCGCCGAACTCCTTGCTGCCGGCACCGGTGATCTGCATGGACTTGATGCCGTCAGCAGAGCCAGCGGGCATGGGCGCACCCTCGGTGATGGCCTTCATCTGGAAGGTGAAGGTCGCGGGGATCGCGGGCTTGTCGCCGGTGATGACCTTCTGGACCGGAGGATCGATGGAGACGGGCTCGGGCGTGTAGGTGTTCGTGAACTTGGCCTTGGCGCCGTCGTCGCTCGTGACCTCGGCCTTGAGCGTGCCGCCCTCGTCGGTAACCGTGATGACGAACGTGTGCTCACCGGAGTCGTAGGTCATGTGCTCGTTGTCGCCCTTGGCCTCCTTGGCGGTGTAGGTATAGGTACCGGCCTTCTCGAAGGTGTAGGAACCGAAGTCGATGTTGCCGTCAGCGTCGTTGGTGAAGGTGCCGTCGACCTTGTTGCCGTCGTTGTCGGTCAGCTCGAACGTGAACTCGCCAGCCTCAAGCTTCTTGCCGCCCTCGAGGACCTTCTCGCCCTCGAGCTTGACCTCGACCGGCTCGGCCTTGTAGACGTTCTTGATCGTGGCCTGCTCGCCGTCGGCGTAGGTGATGGTGGCCTCGAGGTTGCCGTCGCCCTTGTCCTCGACCTTGATGGTCACGCTGTGGTCGGCGGTGTCGTAGGTGTAGCCCTTGGTGGAGCCGGCGACCTCCTTGATGGTGTACTCGTAGGTGCCGACCTTGGCGAACGTGAGCTCGGTGAACTCGACCGGGCCGCCGTTCTCGCGGGTCTTGGTCTCAACGACGTTGCCCTTGGAGTCGATCAGCTGGAACGTGAAGGTCTCGGAAGGAGCGCTGTTGGACTGGTCGTCGATGGTCTTGAGGGCCTTCGGGGTAGCCTTTGCGTCCTCTGGATCGTAGATGTTGGTGACCGTCAGGCTCGTCTCGGACTTCTCGCCGTAGGCAGCGGTAGCCACAAGCTGGCCCTCGTTGTCGGTCACGGTAACGACCACGGGATAGGTCGTGGTGTCGTTGGTCCAGCCAGCGTCGCCGCCCTTGGTCTCGGTGATGGTGTAGTGGTACTCGCCGGCCTTGGTGTACTCGACCTCGCCGAACGTCGCGGTACCGGCACCGGTCACGGTTGCGGTTGCAGGATCGGGCATGGGCGAGCCGTCGGTGGTCGCCAGCGTGAACTCGAAGGTCACGTCGGGAGCGCTCTCGGAGGTGTCCTCGATGGCCTTCGTCACCTGGAGGGAGGACTTGGTGGAGCCGGCCTTGTAGACATTGGTGATGGTCAGGCTGGTTGCGGTCTCACCGTCGATGGTGGTCGCGCTCTCGAGGATCGCGGTCTCGAAGTTATCGCTGACGGTGATGACGACCGGATAGGCCTTGGTGTCATAGGTCCAGCCGCTCGGCGCGGTGCCGGTCTCCTGGATCGTGTAGTTGAAGGTGCCGGACTCGGTGAACTCGATGGGGGCGAAGTCCGCGCCGCCCTTGAGGCCGTTAGTGGTGATCTCGATGGTCTGGGTCTCGCCAGGAGCGCCCTCGCCAGGCGTCAGCACGAAGGTGAAGGTGGCATCCTCGGCGCTGTCGGACTGGTCGTCGATGACCTTGTCAACGTGGAGCTTGACGCTGGTGCTCTCCTCCTCGAAGAGGTTGTGGACGTCGACGGCCGTTGCCTCGCCGCCGTACGTGACCTCGGCGGACAGCTTGCCGGTCGCGGGATCGTCGGTCACGGTGACGGTGACCGTGTACTCCTTGGTGTCATACGTCCAGCCAGCAGTCGCCTCGTCCTTCTCGACGACCTTGTACTGATACGTGCCGGCAGCGGTGTAGGTGATCGGGTCGAGCGTCACGGAGCCCTTGCCGTCCTCGGTGGTGATGCTCGCGGTCAGCTCGGTCTTGCCCTCGGGCATGGGGGCGCCGCCGATCGGGGTCATCGTGAAGTTGAACGTCTTGTCGGAGTCCTCGATGTACTCATCGATGGTCTTGTTGACGGTGATCGAGGCGTTCACGGACGTCGGGACGTAGGTGTTGATGATCGTGGCGTCATCGGGCGTGTAGACGACGCTGGTTCCGAGCGTGCCGTTGCCGTTGTCAGTGACGGTGACCTTGGCGGTGACGTCGGCGGACTTGGTCACGTTGGCGGGCAGCGTGCCGGTCTCGCTGATGGTGTAGGTGTAGGTCTTGCCCGCATCGGCCTCGGTGTAGTTGATGGTCGAGAAGGCGATGTTGTCCTTGTTCTCAGCGGTGACGGTCACGTCCTCGATCTTGCTGCCGTCGTTGCCGTACAGCGTGAAGGTGTAGGTGTCGACGTCAGCCCACTCGCGGCCCGTGAGGACCTTCTTGGCGCTCAGGTCGACGGAACCGGTGGCCTTGTAGGTGTTGGTGATGGTGGCGCTGGGCGAGTAGGAAGGCGTCGCAACCAGCGTGCCGTCGCCCTTGTCCTCGACCTTGACGGTGACGGTGATGTCGCCGGAGCCGGTCCAGCCAGCACCGAAGCCATCCTCAGAGACGGTGTAGGTGTAGGTGCCGGGTGCGCTGTAGGAGATCGGACCGAAGGAGACGCTGTCGGTGGCGGAGAGCGTCGCGGTGGTCGTCTCGGGCAGCGGGGCGTCGCCCTCGGCTGCGAGGGTGAGCGTCAGGGTCTTGCCCTCGGGCCATGCGGCACCGGCAAGAGCCTTGGACACGGTGATGGTGGCCTCGCCGCTCGCGTTATAGGTGTTGTTGAAGGTGATGCCGGTCTCGGGGCTCACGGAAGCCGTGAGGCCGCCCTCGCCGTCGTCCTCGACGGTCACGGTGACGGTCTTGCTGGTCTCGGGGTCGTTGGTGACGCCGTCGACGGAGCCGGACTCGGTCACGGTGTAGGTGTAGGTGCCGGGCTTGTCATAGGTGATCGGGCCGAAGGTGATGGAGGTGCTGTCCTGGTTCACCGCACCGCTCATGACGGAGGCGGAAGGAGCATCGCCGTTGGCGGTCACGCTGATGTCATAGCTCCACTCCTCGGGGCCCTCCATGCCCTCGGGCACGGAGATGTTCTTCGCGACCGGGAAGCTCGCGGTGGTGGGCTGGACATCGTAGGTGTTGGTGAAGCTGATGCCAACCTCGGGGCTCACGGAGGCGCTCAAGGTGCCGTCTTGGTTGTCGACGACGGTGATGGTGACGGTCTTGCCAGCAGCGTCGGTATCGTTGGTGACGCCGTCGACGGTGCCGGACTCGCTCACGGTGTAGGTGTAGGTGCCGGGCTCGTTGAACGTGAACTCGCCGAACGTGATAGAGGAGTTGTCCTGGTCGACCGTGCCGTTCATGGTCTCCGCCTCAGGAGCGCCACCCTCAGCGTTCACGCTGATGTCATAGCTCCACTCCTCGGGGCCCTCAAGGCCAGCAGGCACGTCGAGGGTCTTCTTGACCGGGAAGCTCGCGGTGACGGGATCGACGTTGTACGTGTTGGTGAAGAGGACAAGAGCGTCGTTGTTCACAACTGCGGACAGGGAGCCATCGCCGTTGTCGGTGACGACGATATCGACATCGTAGGAATCGGTGCCGTTGGTGACGCCAGCGACAGTGCCGGTCTCGGTCACGGTGTAGGTGTAGGTGCCAGGCTCGGTGAAGGTGAACATACCGATCGAAGAGCTCGGGGAAGCCTTGGTGACGGTCGTCTCCATTTCGTCAGCTACGGGAGCACCGTCAACCGGCTCCGCGGTGATGGTGTAAGTCCAGTCCTTGGGACCCTTGAGGGATTCGTCGAACTCAACTTCCTTCTTGACCGGGATCGAAACGCTGATCTCGCCAACCTGATACGTGTTGGTGAAGGAGACGGGCGTCTCATCCGTGCTCGGCGTAGCGGTCAGCGTGCCGTCGCCGTTGTCAACGACGGTAACGGTGATGGTCTTGCCAGCCTCTGCTGCGGAGTCGTTGGTGACGCCGTCGACCTCGCCGGACTCGGTCACGGTGTAGGTGTAGGTGCCGGGCTTGTCGTAGGAGATGGTGCCGAAGGTGACGGTACCGCCGTCCTTGTCCGGGTTGGTGTAGCTCGTGGTCGTGGGCATCGGCGCGCCGTCGACAGCGGCCAGCGTGATGGTGTACTTGCCGGTGATGTCAGGAGCGTTGAGGCCTTCCTTTACCGAGAGGATCTTCTCCACGGGGAAGCTCGCGGTGGTGGGCTGGACATCGTAGGTGTTGGTGAAGGTGATGCCCGCTGCAGGCTCGACGGAAGCGGTCAGCTTGCCGGTGCCATCGTCCACGACGGTGATGGTGACGGTCTTGCCAGCGGCGTCGGTGTCGTTGGTGACGCCAGCGACATCGCCGGACTCGCTCACGGTGTAGGTGTAGGTGCCGGGCATCGTGAAGGTGAAGTCACCGAAGGTCACGGTGTCGGTGGTGTTGGAGACCGTGCCGGACATGGTCTCGGCCTCGGGAGCACCGTTGTTGGCGGTCACGTTGATGGTATAGCTCCAAGTGGTAGGACCGGTCAGGCCGTCAGGAACGGAGATGGTCTTCTTCACCGGGAAGCTCGCGGTGGTAGGAGTGGGCGTGTACTTGTTCGTAATGGTGATGCCGGTCGCGGCATCGCCGGTGACGGTCTTGGTGTAGCCGGTCGGAACAGCGGTCTCGTCGGCAGCATAGACGATCGCGGTGCCGTTCTTGTACTTGGGCAGGTTCTCCCAAGTGTAGGTCCACTCGTTGCCCTCGTTGAGGGTCACAGGGTCGCCAGAAGCAACGTCGTCGGCGGTCAGCTGGACGGAGACGGACGTCGGACGAATCTTGCCTGCGTCGTTGGAGTCATCCCAAACCTTGGTCACCTTGACGGAAGTGACCTCGGGCGTATGGGTGTTGGTGATGGTGCCGTGGTCCTTGGCGGGGCTGCCGGTGGTGGAGTAGCCGTCGATGGCTCCCTCGGCCACGGTGTAGGTGACCTCCTGGCCGTTGTTGAAGCGCGGCAGGCCGGTGTAGGTGATGGTGTAGGTGCCGTCGCCGTTGTCAACGACGCCGGGCTCGGCGCCCTCGACTGCGGGCGAGAGGGTCAGCTTGGCCTTGAGCTCGTCGGCGGTCAGGCGCTTGCCGTCCTGGTTGTCGGCGTCGTCCCAGACCTTGGTGATCTCGAGGTCGGTGAGCTGATAGTCGTTGGTGTAGGTAACGTAGTAGCTCGTCTCGGCGTTCTCAATGGTGCCCTTGGTGGTCTGAGCGCCGGAGAAGGTGCTGTCCTCGCCCTGGGTAAGCTCGGACTTGCTGAAGGCGAAGCCATCGGCGAGCGCGCCCTCAACGAAGGTGTAGGTGGTGCCGGAGGGCAGGTTGATGAAGCGGAGGTTCCAGCCATTCTTCATCTGGACGGAGATGGCCGTGCCGCTGGGAGCGTAGTAGTAGCCGTCGGCGTTGGGGCCGATGGCGCCAGACACGGTCGCGTCAGTGACCGTCGCGCCGGCCTTAGTGTCGTAAATCGAGAACCACACCCAGTAGTCGGAGTTGTGGTCAGGGTCGTCCGTCGGTTCGGTCGCGGGGGCCTTGGAATTGTTGACTGTCAAAGTGAAGGGGAAGGTCGCAGTTTGAGGTGCATCTTCACCAGTAACTGCCTTCGTAAGGTTGAGGTTGGAACGACGATGGTTGGTTGCGGTAAGACTGCTGGCAGCGGTGTCAACATAATAGGTCGCGCCATCAATCTCATAGGTCGCGGCACCAGAAGGCGCAGGATGATCAGCGTCGACCTTAACGAGAATGTTGGGCTTCCCGTCGTTGTTTTTGCCACCATCAATCAACATCGGACGGACAGTGGGAGCCTCGAGTTCCCAGTGGTACTGGGAATCATCAAGCTCAGCGAAGGAGAAGTCGTGGCCCTTGGCACCCGCAAGCACCTGACCATCTTTGATGAGGCCGGTCGAAATGTAGAACTCGGCCGTCCAACTGTTATTCGTGCTGAGCGCTGCGGTGTGGAAATCCTTCTCGTCCATGAGAACCGTAAGCGGAAGCGCGGTAACATCGGCAGAGCCACCCTCCCATTCCTTGGCTACGGTCAACATAGGTACCGCATCAGTACGAACGGGACCGGGGTTGGTGTAGCCACTTGTCTGGCGACCCGCGTCGTCACGGGTGTCATCCCAAGCGATGCCCGCGTTGGTGTTGGTGCGGAGGGAGTAGGAGCCGCCGCCGTTATCGACGATGTACTTCTGGATCTCGGGGTCGAGGTCGGAGTACTTGAGATCGCCGTTCTTCAGCTGGGCGATGATGTCATACGTGGTCTGGCTCGGATAGCAGTCGAACGTGACGGTGTATTTCACGCCATTCTCCAGAACGCCAACCGAGGAGAGATCCCACTCAACCGTGCCGTCTACGAGATGGGCTGCAGGGGCATCAGTCCACGTCTGCATGGAACCGTAGGAGCCACCCGAACGATAATACTTGTAGGAGGACTCATCCACCACGAGGAGGTTGGCGACCTCGCCGGAGGTGGTGGTCACCTGGCTGGTGGTGCCGTCGTCGATCTCGGCATCGGCAAAGCCCAGCGTCTCGATCTTGTTAAGAATGTCGGCCATGGCCTGGTTGAGCGCGGCGGTATCGTTGGCGTTATAGAAGTTCCCAGCAGGTGCACCGGCTTCAGTCGTCAGCGTCTGCATACGGCTGACATCGCCGTACGCGCCGATCGTGTAGAAATGATCCGCGCCGACAGCTTGAACGATCGCCCGTGCCTCAGGCAGTGCGGCATCGTAGCAGCGCTGCATGGATGTCGGAGAGTAGTTGTCCTGATTGGGGTTGTCGGAACCAAGACCGTAAACGCCTTGGGAGTTGTAGTAGTAGTTGTCCGATCTGTATGTAGTCCAATCAGAGTTGCTCCAATTTGGGTTATCGTTTCTCGGCAGATAGTCAGTGGTTATCCGCGTATCTCTGAACGTGGGGTTGCCGTCGGAGACGAAAATGACAAACGTCTGATCATCATCTCCGAAATTAATGCTTTCGGCTTGCTCCAGTGCAGCTTCCCAGTTCGTGCCGCCACTCGCAGTGAGACCGTTCACCGACTGACTGAACTGCTGATAGCTAGTCGTCGGCTGCCGCGTGATAGTTGCGTTCGTTGAGAAGCTCACGAGCGCCATCTGCACGGTGTTCGGTGCATCTGTCGTGTTGTAGGCAAACAGCGATCTGGCCAGGTTGTTCACGGCTGTTTTCGCTGCGTTCAGGCGCTGATTTGTGTTGTTTGGATTAGCCATCGAGCCGGAACGGTCGAAGACCACGATGACATTGACGTTGTTCGGCTGCTTTTCAGATTCACCGACGATGTCAAGCGAGATCGTGTACGTGCCGTCCTGATTGTCAGTGATGTTCTTCGTGTGCGGGGGAGTATCTCCCGCAGCCGCCATTGCGACCGTACTCAGCCCGAGTACGACGGCGAACGTCGCGACAAGCGCGAGCGCCCATGTCCAAAGCTTCCTTGCGACCTTCATACCACCAACTCCTTTACTCCAAGGCAACCGCCGCGTTGCCCTTTTACACACCGAATGGATTCCGCGCCGTACGGCGGGAACCCGGTAGATCAACCAACATCTGCCGCAGTTGCATGCGCTTCGGCGGCGTGGGTAAAGCCTCTGTGCTCGAGCGGTTCATCAAGAACCTCCCCCGCGAGCTTTCGCCCGCGTGTAGTGCGTTTATGCTGCGAAAACCGCGCATCATGCGAACTACCTGCTATTCCGCATGGTTCTGAGTCGCGGCATAGCTCGACAATTCTGCATAGTGCTTGAACTATTCTGCACCAACACTGCAAGAAAAGCGACAGAAAACCGAAAGAATTGTGTGAATTCTGGGTTAAACGGGAGGTGATGGGCGCCAGCGGTAGCACCTGGCCGATCGGTGGCTATCAGAGCGATTCCACAAAATCTCCATCTTTTCGCCATCGGGAGCACACACCGGAACACATCTTCAAGTGTTGCCGGCATATTGAACCGCCTTCAGCGGTTTGGCACCTGTCCTAGCTCGGACACGCAAATTCGTTTCCATGAGGCTGCATCGACCTCAGAAGAATGCAGCCTATTGCGTTATTGAGAGGGACCGTTCCCCTACTCCGGTAGGATCTCCACCGTGCCGTTGTCGCGCACTCGCACGCGGTCCGCGGCGAGCAGACCCACGACCTCGGGGTAGAGCACGTGCTCGATCTTGTGGATCTCGGCCTCCAGCTCGTCGACGGTCCAGCCCTCCTGCACCGCGAGCGCACGCTGAGCGATGATGGGGCCGCAGTCGTAGCGGTTGTCGGCGAAGTGCACCGTCACGCCCGTGACCTTGACGCCGTAGTCGTAGGCGTCCTGGATGCCGTGCGCTCCCTTGAAGCTGGGCAGCAGCGCAGGATGGATGTTGACGACGCGGTTCTCGAACGCGGCGAGCAGCGGCTCGTGCACCATGCGCATGTAGCCGGCCATCAGGATGTAGTCCACGTTGCGGTAGCGCATCTCCGACGCGATGATGCGGTCGGCGGTGTTGTCCTCGTCGTAGAAGCTCTTGTCCATGGTGAGGGTCTGGATGCCCGCGGCCTGCGCGCGCAGAAGCCCGTATGCGTCGGCGCGGCTCGAGACCACGAGCTCGATCGATGCGTCGAGCGTGCCGTCGGCGATACGATCGATGATCGCCTGCAGGTTGGTGCCGCTGCCGCTGATCAGGACGCCCAGCTTGATCATGTCATTCCCTTCCGTTTTCCCACTTCACTTCACTTCGGGGGGTACCCCCGAAATGAAGTGGGAGACTACCGATAGCAGACCTTTCCGGTGCCGGCGACGACCTCGCCCATGACGAATGGCGAAAAGCCCTCTGCCTCAAGCGCCTCGGCCACGTCGTCGACGTCGTCGGGTGAGCATATCACGGCCATGCCCACGCCCATGTTGAAGGTGCGGTACGCCTCGTCGTCGGTGAGTCCGGCGGCGTCGATCATGTACTCGATCACGGGCGGGACGTCCCAGATGCCGCGGTCGACCAGCGCATCGAGGTGCTTGGGCATCGCGCGGTCGAGGTTCTCGGTGATGCCGCCGCCGGTGATGTGCGCCATCGCGTGGATTGGCGCCCCGGCCTTGAGCGCGCGGATGAGCCCGCCCGCGTAGATGGTGGTGGGGCGCAGCACGGCGTCGGCGAGCGACTCGCCGCCCAGCTCCTCGAGCGGAGTCTCGAGCTCCTCGACGGTCTTGCCCTCGATGGCGACCTTGCGCACGAGCGAGTAGCCGTTGGAGTGGATGCCGCTCGACGGCAGGCCGAGGATGACGTCGCCCTCGCGCACGAGCTCGGGGCCGATCATCTTGGGACGGTCGACGATGCCCACCACGAAGCCGGCGAGGTCGTAGTCGCCCGCCGCCATGACGCCGGGGTGCTCGGCCATCTCGCCGCCCACCAGCGCGCAGCCGCTCATGCGGCAGCCGTCGGCGATGCCGGCGATGATGGGGGCGACCGTCTCGGCCTTGAGCTTGCCGATCGCCACGTAATCGAGGAAGAAGAGCGGCTCGGCGCCCACGACCACGACGTCGTCGACGCACATGGCCACGAGGTCCTGGCCCACGGTGCCGTTGCGGTCGAGCAGCTGGGCGATCGCGAGCTTGGTGCCCACGCCGTCGGTGCCCGAGACGAGCACGGGGTCCTCCATATCCTTGAAGCCCGCCATCGAGAAGCACGAGCCGAATCCGCCGAGCCCGCCGATGACCTCGGGGCGGTTCGTGCTCGCCACGGCTGCCTTGATGGCATCCACGGCGCGGGCGCCTTCGGCGGTGTCAACGCCGGCATCCTCGTAGGTCACGTGCTTGGGGGCGTCGTTCTCGGCCATGGAGGCCCTCCTTCTGGTTTCGCGCGGCAGGTGCGTTAGCCCTGCGACGGCAGTTCGCTCTTGGGAACGCAGATCACGATGGTGCGGCCGTCGCCGTTCATCTCGGGCAGGTAGTTGCAGGTGATCAGCGCCAGCACGTGGTCGCAGCTGTAGATGATCTCGCCCGCATCCTCGCGCCTGGTGACGGCGCGGTCGAGGATGTTCTGCAGGTAGGCGCGGTAGTCCTCGTCGCTGTCGAAGTAGGAGCGACGCACGTCGAGGTCGTACGGGTCGGCGTAGTAGCACGCAAGCGGCACGAGCTCGTACTCAGCATCGGGCGTGACGTACCAGACGGTCTCGATGCTGTCGAAGTACGCCTGGTTGTCCATGTCGGCGACGGGCTTGAACATAGCTCCGTTGCGCAGGTGGTGCCCGTAGACGATGGTCTGCGGATCGATCATGCCAGGCCTGGTGTTCTCGTAGTCGAGGAAGATCTCGCCGCCCAGCGCGTACTCGCCGTCGGAGTTGGTGTGCAGGTAGGTGTCGTTATCGGGCCCCTGGTACACGGGGAAGTTGACCGTGGTGCCGGGGATCATGATCCACGCGACGGCATCGGGGTTGTCGGCGCGCAGCTTGCCCCAGTTGACGATCGGTGCGACCGACGGGTCGTCGGAGACGGTGGCGAAGGTCTGCTTGCGCTCGATCTCGACGTCCTGCGCGTGGTACTGCAGGCGCGCCTTGACCCACAGGCCGCCCGCAACGAGCAGCAGGATCAGGCCGACCACGAAGAGCAGCGTCGAGATGACGCGCGCAACCTTCTTGCCCTTGCCGCCGCGGCCCTTGCGGTAGCCGCGGATGTCGTAGGGATCGGTCTCGGTGAAGTGCGCGTTCCTCTTGGTGCGGCGGTTGTACTTCTTGCGTGCGGTGCGCTGGTTGTCGGCCTCGCCCACCACGGCGATGAACCCGGTGGTGTCGTCGTTGGAGTACGTCCCCTGGACGGGACGTGCCGCGCGCGTCACCGACTCGTCGCCGCGCACGGGACGCGCGACGGGAGCCTGCGGGGTGACGATCGAATCGAGGCCGTCGTCGCCGTCCTCGATGGTGGGGAGATCTTTGAAGTGCCTGGCCATGGGGTTCCTTCCGGCTGCGATTGCGTTATGCGTTCGCCATCTCGTCTTTCATGGCGATGATCTTGTCGCGGTACTCGGGCAGCGTGGCGCCGAGGATCTGGGTGGCGTAGATGGCCGCGTTCTTGGCTCCGCCGATGGCGACGCAGGCCACGGGCACGCCGGAGGGCATCTGCACCATCGAGAGGAGCGAGTCCATACCGCCGAGGTCGGACGTCTTCATCGGGACGCCCACCACAGGCAGCGGAGTGAACGCGGCGACGACACCGCCGAGATGGGCTGCCTTGCCCGCGGCGGCGATGATGACCTTGATGCCGCGGTCCGCTGCGGTGGAGGCCCACTCGTGGACCTTCGCCGGCGCGCGGTGCGCCGACGCGATGACGAGCTCGTAGGGCACGCCGAACGCATCGAGCTGCTCGGTGCATGCCTCCATGGCGGGCATGTCGGACTTCGAACCCATGATGATGCCGACCAGCGGCGTCGCTTCGCTCGACATGAGGCCTCCTTCTCGCGCGCGTACCATATTAGTATAGCGGCACGGAGGTGGCGGCGTCGGCGAAGTGCATGCGACCACGGTACGAGCAGCAAATGCACGGGGCGGGACCGCCGCACCGGATCGATCCGCCGCGCACAGTCCCCAAATGGCTATACTCCTCGTTTCGCGACGAGAGAATTCCGAGATCAACCGCCCAAACGCCACAGCGAGGTGCCGTCGGGAAGACGACCATCAGACAAACGTTACCATTTGTCAAGGTTTAACAGCACGTAGAACGCAGAAAATTAAGGGTTTTCGGGTTGCAGAAGCCATGAAAACTATGTAAGAGGCGGAGATCCGCCTCTTTTTACTGTTCAAGCCGGGTCAATCGGGGTCCGGATCCGCTTCCTTCTTCACAAGGCGCTTGACCTTATCCTCCAAAGTTTCCTTGGAAGTCTCGCTGAAGTGGAGGCCGACAACGAAGGTCGTATTGCCGGACCGCATGGTGAAACCGGAGAACTCCGGTTCAGCAGCCGGAGCCTCACTCATCACCCCGGGCTAATTCGCCGCATCCATCGTCAAGATCCTCATCATCAAGATCGTCATCCTCGCCCGGCTCGTCCTCAGAGTCATAGAGGAAACGCTCGGAATCAAACAGCTGATTGATTTCCCACTTGGAAAGCTTGCAGAGCGCGGTCCAGCTGAAGTCATCCATCTTCTTGATCCTCTCGCGCAGGATCACAGCCGCAGTCCTGAATTCCTCATCGGGGAAGGCTGTGCAGACTACCCCAAGCCTGTCAATGGTGTTCTGGCGGTTCGGAGTGCCGAACAGCGCGGTAAGCAGTGCGTCGTTGAAACTTAATCTTTTCTCGTTGGGACTGCGGTGGAAATCCTGGACCAAATAGGAACAGGAAGGAATCCGCATGTACAGCACCGAGCAGCGAAGGGTTGCAATAGAGACCTTCATCAGGTTCGACCACAGCTATGCTGACACGATAGCC
>Ga0256405_10003809_pt1 | contig 30217 bp, 23 predicted proteins | sample RumenRJG_02DNA_FD_189096 | JGI IMG/M metagenome (GOLD analysis project Ga0256405, IMG submission 189096) | Bovine rumen microbial communities from Lethbridge, Alberta, Canada - RJG_02 | ecosystem: Host-associated > Mammals > Digestive system > Stomach > Rumen | place: Canada: Alberta...
ACTTGCTCTGGTTCTGAAAGTAAGAAAGCAAAAGCAAGAGTAGCTTTAGCTCAGATTGAAGATAAGAACTATGCAAAGCCTTATCTTGAGAATGAAGATATATCATCAATCTACGCTTATGGTATTGCATTTGCAGGAAAGAGCTGCTTTATCTCAGTAAAAAAGATAAAGTAGTATTTTCTATAATGAACATCTCAGTACTACAAATGATGATGGAGAAATTTTGGCAAAATAAGGAGCCTGCTAATGCAGGCTTTCTTATATCTCAAAAGGATGACAAAGGATGACTAGGTTGAGTAAAAACTTAAGCTTGAACCTTGTCAACCACTATCACATCACCAGATTCAAATGGATCTTCTTTTTTATAGCGACTTAGGATGAACTCTACTTCATCAGTAGTGCAAGCTGTAAGTGATTTTATAAGATCAGATCCTACTAAGTGCTCTTCTCTTAAGTTATCTAGTTTCTTGATGAAATCAAATCCCCTTTTAGCAACTCCAAATTGCTTGCCCACCATTCTGACATTGACTCTGCACTCACCAAGATCTTTTAACGCCTGTAACTCCATATCCATTCCTTTAACAAGCTTTGCGTGGCACGCAATTTCAAGTAGGAGTACCAGATAGGCTTTGGCCTTTGAATGAATAGCAGCTTCAGCGTTGTTACCCATGATAGAGTATCTGATTTTATCAGCAAATAAACTCTCAATATGCTCGTAGACAGTTGAATCTTTAGCAATCTTATTTTCAGCTACATCTTTTAAAAACTCATACATTACCATGGTCAAGATAGGAGAAAGATTAGTCTTCTCTAGGATCTCTTGTAGTTGTAATGCACAGTAATAAGGATCGTGCTTATCAGTAGGATTTTTCTTTGGAGCTTTGAGCATGTTTTAATCCGTTGTCATAGGTATCTATAAAGCTCATTATAGGAAAATGGATAACAAAAAAACAGAGCCCTAAGACTCCGTTTTTTAGGTCTTAAAGTTAAAAGAAACATCTTCTTTTAACTTCATGACTTTTATTTTTCCTGGTGTAAAGAAATGATGTAGGCTATTTCATCAACTAAGAGCTTTGCAAAGCCTGGACCATAAGTTGCAGCACTTGAGAACATATTGCAAGCTGAACTTGCGTTTTTAATGTACTCTTTGCCGCGCTCGGTAAGCTTGATATTAGCAGGATCGGTATGAATATCGATGGTAAGCTTATCCTTTACTAAAGTAGGAACTAAATCAGCTTTTATGCCTTCTACAAGTTTTGCATTATCTAAAACCTGTAGCACTGCAATTACAAGGCTAGTTACAGGGAATGGTTTAGGAGGCATTTCATTTGGATAAAGATTATGTAAAGAATGCTGTTTCTCGTTACATAATACAGCTACAAACTGAGAGAAAGTCTTATCCTTTGGTGCCTTACCATCTTCGATGAATTTTAAAATTTCAGCACAGGATAGACCTACAGTTGCAGCAAATGGCATGTTATTTTGCATTACTGCCATCAATTGCAGTGCGCAACCTAGAGGGGTAGCTTCTGCTACTGCTTTTTTAGCTCTCTTTAACTTAACCTCATTTTCTACACTTTTCTTTGACATGGTATGTCCTTATTTCGTTTAATTCTTTGTTTAAACTCTTATCAATCACCTAATTCTTCTAGTTTTTGTTGTAGATACTCTATTTTAGACAGTGTTTGATTTTTATGAAAATCGATAGTCTCACATAGTTTATTCATCACCTCTAGAGTTGCTGCATATACACTTTCGATGAACTTTTCTTCTTGTGTTTCATCATATTGAGAGTAACACTGATCAACATATTCTTGAGCTGTCGAGTATGCTTTAAGCTTTGACGATTTTACAGCCAAATTCATATTAGAATTAGTTTCTTCAATATCTTTAAAATCAACTGAAATTCCATCAACTAAGGGAAACATTGAAGCAACTTGCAAAACTGCAAAGTAAACTTGCCTTGCAAATCCTGCTTTTTCTTTTTCATCTAAAGAAGAAGATCCGATAAAGAGTTTTACTGTTTCCTTGAAATCTTGCTTAATATTATCTTTAGTAGTCCATTTTTTATGCGCAATGTTCTGGATCAAGCATAACAGAGACATTGCAAAGAGCTTTCCATATGAATCATTTTTCTCAATGAGCTCTTTTAAAGCGTGAACATATGCTGAATCATTTTCAAATGTCTTTCTTATCGACTCTAGTTCTTTTTTTTCGTCCATATATCTCTCTGAATAAATTTAACTAATTCTGTATTACAAAGTCCTAAAGTGGAGAGCTTCGTTAATCTTATAGAAAACAAAACTTAATTTTAGAATTCTTCTAACTCTTCCATGAAAGTATCACAAACATCTAAGAGCTTGTCTTTATATTTAGGATCTTTTGGATTGACATTATCTGGTAGAGAATCAAAAAACTTACCATCAATGGTAAAATCATTTCCTTCTTCAGTAACGCCTAATCTTGAAGGTTTGATAACCAAGTGGAGGTTATCATTCTTTTCATCAAAGTTTCTAAAATCAATACCAATACCATCAACAAATTCAAGTCTTGAAACTATCTGCAAAGCAATGATGTAAAGGTCAAAAGCAACTTTCTCTTTGTCAGTCTCTGCAATTGGATCAAAGCTAAAAGGCTCTGTATAAGACTTTACGCAGTTAAGGAAGTCTTCCTTGATACTGTCTTTGGTTTTCCACTTACCTTTTTGCAAATTTTTAAACAGTGTGCTCAAACTTGCACCAAGAATGAGTGCATATTTTTCATTTTTAGAAAAAGTATCCACCAAAGCTCTAACGTAGGATTCTTCATGTTGAAACCTAGACAATAACTTTTTAGAAAATTCTTTATCGAGTTGTTCAAAAGGATCTTGCATAAACCACCTGCTATTCAGAGTACTTGTTATCTTGGTAAATTCCTTACAAATCAAATCTGAGCATTCTATCTGAGGATTAGCTGCTTATCTAACCTTCAAATTTCTATTGTCGTAGATGCTCATTAGGATCTTAATTACATCACCTAATAAAGAAGCCATCTTTTCATGTTTAACAGAATCATCTGCTAATCTTAGAATTCTTGCATAATCCTGAATGAAGTTCTCACCAAACTCAGTTACTCTGATTTTTGATGATTTAATGGTGATGTTCATATTGCCAGGATTTGTGTCAAACACATCGGCAAATTTAATATTCACACCTTGTAACATTAAGCCCTGCTCTGCTAACTGTAGTACAAGGCAAGTACTGCTTCTTACAACATCAGAGTTCTCTGAAATATCAGCAGTTAAAGAAGCATAATCAGGAATTGCTTTTAATTGAGTAAAGTACTTGATTACTAACTCTTTTAAGCCTTCTACAATATGCTTATCCTTCTTAATTAAATCTTTTTCAACGCTAATTAAGAAGTTAGCTAGTAAGGTACAGTAGATGCATGAGAATGACTCATTGCCAGCAAACATCTTCTCAAGATGTAATACATATTTTAATTCTGGTGTTAAATTGTCGTTATTGTCTGAAGCTTTGTCTTCAGCATAACGGTATTGTGGGTAGTTATTATCAAAAATATTCATTTTAAAAATCTCGGTTAATCGTTCAGGCTTAATCTTAACAAAGATAAAGAGAATTTAAAAAGAGGATGTGATTATTCTGTGATAGATCATTAGCTTATGAGTAAAAAAGAAGCATTGCTAATGTATATCAATTGACATTCTGCTAAAGAATTATAGAAAAGCTCTCTTGAGTTTATGAGGCACTCAAAAAAAGCTGAGTTTTTTTATGAAATCTTTCAAAATTTGTATGTACATCAAATTTTTTAAATTTCAAATACTTATAATACTTAGCATAGATTTTAAATCTAAACAGATCAAACAAACATAAGGAATTGAGCGGTATTAAGAGAGATCTTAATACCGTTTTTCTTTTCAGGCTTTATAACCTAAAGTTACCCTGTCGCGCCCTTCAAGATCTTTTATGGTAGCTACCTTGTCATAGCCTTCATTTTTAAAGATCTCTCTTACACTTTGCCCCTGCAAATAACCATGTTCTAAAAGTAAGGGAGCACCTTCTAATAGGTAATCTTTAGCTTTTGAGACTATGATTCTGATGTCATCCAATCCATCAGGACCAGAGGTTAAAGCAGTAATAGGTTCAAAAGGTAGTGAGGAAGCGTTCAAATGAGAGTCATTGTCCTCAATATAAGGAGGATTTGAGACAATCATGGAGAACTTTATAGACTTATCTATAGAACTGAACCAGTCAGACTTTATAAATTCCACATCTAACTTTAAGCTCTGAGCATTCTCTTTAGCAACGCCTATTGCACCTTGTGAAAAATCACAGGCATAAGCTTTGATGTTATCTTTTAACTCAGACTTTAAGGCAAGAATAATTGCACCAGAACCAGTTCCCATATCGAGAACATTACCTGTTACCTTACAATCAAGAGCAGTCTGTACTAATGTTTCAGTATCAGGACGTGGTATTAGAGTGTTCTCATTTACCTTTAACTTCAAGCCCCAAAACTCTTTATAACCTAAGATATAGGCTACAGGATAACCTTTAGATCTCTTGTCAATTAAGGCATTGTATCTAGCTAAAAGAGCATCATCTAATAACTCATCGTCATGGGTTATTAACTGGACTTTGGTGTAATGAGTAAGATAAGAGAGGAGTAAAGAGGCATCTAGTGATGCACTCTCTATTGAAGCGGCGCTAAGAGTTGCCCTAGCGCCTTTTAAAGCCAAAGCTATACTTTGCACTAGAGTGCGCCTTGAGAGGCCATCTGAGCTAACTGCTCAGCCTTAAACTCTTCGATAACTGGCTTTAAGATAAGATCAAGATTACCTGATAAAACTTCATCTAATCTGTATACAGTCAGGTTAATTCTATGATCTGTAATACGGCTTTGTGGGAAGTTGTAGGTTCTAATTCTATCTGATCTGTCACCTGAGGATAAGATGCTGTGACGCATTTCAGTTGCCTGAGCATTTCTCTTATCTTCTTCTAACTGAGCTAAACGTGAATATAAAACTTCCATTGCACGAGCTCTGTTCTGATGCTGAGAACGCTCATCCTGGCACTCAACTACAATACCTGTTGGTAAGTGAGTAATACGGATAGCAGAATCGGTCTTGTTAATATGCTGACCACCTGCACCTGATGAACGATAAGTATCAATTCTTAAATCAGCAGGATTGATTACTGGAGCTTCAGCAGGAGGGATCTCAGGTAATACCATCACAGTACATGCTGAGGTATGAACACGGCCCTGAGTTTCAGTTACAGGCACACGCTGAACACGGTGACCACCTGACTCAAACTTCATATAGCCGTAAGCGCCTTCACCTGAAAGTTTAGCGATAAGCTCTTTATAACCGCCCATTTCACCTTCAGATTCTGAAACAATCTCTAACTGCCAGCCTTTTGAGTCCACATAGTGTGAATACATCTTAAAGAGGTCGCCTGCAAATAAAGCAGCTTCATCACCACCGGTACCAGCACGGATTTCTAAGAAGCAGTTACAATCGTCACGCTTGTCGTGAGGTAACAGTAATAACTGTAACTCATGCTCTAACTTTGCAACTTTTTCCTGAGTAGGGCCAATTTCTTCTTCAGCCATAGCCTTCATGTCAGGATCATCACCTTTTAGCATCTCTTCCATCTCTTTAAGATCTTCTGATGCTGTGGTGTATTCTTTAAATGAAGATACAGTTACTTGTAATTGTGAATATTCACGATTTAATTCGCGGAATTTGTCCTGATCGGCAATAACATCAGGCTGGCTTAATAACTGCTCAACTTCCTGATGACGCTCTACTAGAGCTTCTAATTTACGTAAAATAGACTCTTGCATAATTTCATTTTCAACGTTAAAAAATTTTGGTGCTATTGTAGCAAATTTAATTATTTTTTAAAGGTTGTAAGCGATTTTAAGGCAGTTGTAAGGTGATTTGTAATGGAGATCTTTCTAAAAGACAACAGATCAAAGATAAAGAAAAAGAACAGCAACTTCAGTTACGTCAACCAAAATAGTTACTACAACCAAAATTGCTGTTCAGTGTCGATTGAATTGGATTTGTTTTAGAGACTAATCTTCCTGCTTTTCGTTTAATTTCTTGCGCAGAATATCAGCATAATCCTTTACTGTATTCTCAGGTACATAACCTACAACAGTAAATAGAGGATAACCATCAACTTTAACCTCAACTACAGGCTCAGTTACGTTACGCTCAACAGGGTTTGGTAAATAGGTATAAGTGTGTACCTTTACGTAGTGGTATGAAACAAAGCCTTCAAAGTTAGAAACGCTGTAACCTGTTAAAGATACATAAACTAAATCTACAACCTGATCGATAGTAAGCTCAGGATAGGTGTACTTAGCTTTACCAAAATCCTCTTTTTGCTCTTCCTGTTGCAGAGTAGCTGTTTCTTTACCTTCCTCTGCCTTAGGAGTTTCATTTGCTTTATCAAAAGCTTTAATTATGTTCTTTAATGCTTCTAATGCTTCTTCAGGTGTTAAGGTCTTTTGCTTATTGAAAACATTAGTGCCATCGATATCAACTTTAATGCGCTGAACATGATGGTGACCATCCTCAGTTGCATTAGGAAGTCTTTTTCTCTGAGAAATCAGTTTTACTAAATGTCCATCGATGATTGATACGATGTGAGCATAAGTTGGGGTTCCGGTACTTAAATTAAAAAATGCCTCTTTAAAATTGGAACGATCCATTTGATCCTCCTTAATCTAATTGCTTGTCTTACTTTGTAACTGAACTTTTTTGTAATTAAAATTTCTTTGTAATTGAACAAAAAAGTTCTATATGTAAATCGTATATCAAAACATATATACAGCTTGTGTTAAAACCGTGTAAATTTACGTTTTGCGTATTGAAACATAAGAAAAAGAAATTAAGTATAAGATAGATCACAAGATTTTTATTAGAAGAGGAATTTTTTGCAAATAATTTGACGTTCAATACATATTTTTAGGTTAAAGGACATTCCTAAAAATGCCTGAATGATTGAGGATAGGAATGGAGTTGAATATGACTATTCTATAAAGAGACAGCAAATTTCATATTCAAACTCCATTTGATAAAAGCTAATATGGATATTGTTCTATATCGCCTTTACTTGAAATGCTTGAATAGCCTCCTGAAAAGCGAGACATTTCTCTTTCAGGCTCTACTTTTTGAAAGTTGATTACAAAAATCCAGTTATCACCAAAATCGTAGTTAAAATAGATTTTGGTTCCTTTAACAGGATCTAAATGACTTAAAGGGCGTCTAATGTCAAACTCACCATACTCTGGACATGGATCATTAAAATCATCCCATGCATTAAGCGCTTTAGCTTGATCTACCGCCTCAAAAATTGAAGGTCTATTGAAATCACCTAAGCTATAGGTAATGGTTTTATCTGTATGTCTTAAGGTAGTTCTAATTTCAAACAGATGATCAAAATCAAAGTCAAAGCTTAACAGGATGTTTTGGGCTAGTTCTATAAAAGAAAACTGAGGTGCAACTTCAACTGTTCTATAGCAAGTACGTCCCTTGCCATATGGATAGATTTTTAAGGTATATACCATCTCTTTTCCTGTACTGTATTTTGCTAATTGATTTTAGAGGACTGTAAGCTACCGTCCTCTACTTCTGTATTATTCACCGGCAGCAGCTTCAATCAGATCATCAAGATCATTTTGAACCTGTACTAACTCAGCTTTTTTCTGCATGATGCTTGCATCATCTGGAGTAGATGCAGCTTTTTCTTTTGAAGCACGTACTTTAGCAATTTTTTCTTCTAAAGTCTTGGATAAAGCCTGTTTTTGTTTTAATGAAGCTTCAACCTCATCGAGCTTATTTGACAGAGCATCTAACTCTTTTAGTTTAGCTTCACGGTTGTTAATTAGCTCAGCTCTTTTTTGTCCTAAAGCAATCACACTTTCAGATAATTCATGCTGCTCTTGAGCTAAATCATGAATTTCCTGTTTTTTCTGCTCAGAACGTTGTGAGTAAGAACCTGATACTACGCAACCTAATTTATCTAACATACCAGGATCGGTAATTTTAGGATCACACTCTTCAGGTGTCATAGTGCAGGCTGTAAGCACCAATGGAACAGCACACATTAAGATTATTTTCTTCATAAGTACTCCTTTTATGAGCACTAATTTTAGTGCTCATGAGTATAAAAACTGTTATAGACAAACTTACTTTTTGCTTTTGTCTTAAGCTGTAGTAATACCGTTAACTTTGTTCTTTACAGCTAAAGTCTTCTCTGAGTAGTTTGCAATAGCACCTTCTAGAGCATTGATACTCTCATTAGTCTCTGCAATCTTATCTTCAAGAGCCTTTTGCTTCTTAAGAGCATTATCTGTATCAATAGCACCAACGCCGCCCTTGCCTTCTTTTAGACCATCTAAAGCATCAGTCTGAGCTTTTAAGTTCTCCTGATCAGCCTTTAAACGCTCTTGCATATAAGCTAGGTTCTTTGACATCTCATCAGCTTTTTTCTCAAGATCAGCTTTGGTCTTAGAGCCATCTTTAATGCCATCTTCAATCTGTTTAATCTCAGCCTCATCTGAAGCTAAAGTATCATCAACAGATGCTTTTAAACTCTGTGTACTCTTTAAAGAATCCTGAACCTTAGCTTTAGTTGCATCTAACTGATCCTCAAGATTTGAATAGTTAGCACGTAATTTATCTAGCATATAGTTACCAGTCATAGCTACGGCACAGCCTGCTGCAGCTGCAGCTAGACATAAAGCCTTTTTATCTTTCTTTAACAGCAGACATGATAATCCAGCTAAAGCTGCACCACCTGCACAGGCAGCTGCTCCAGACTTTGAAAAGAATGAAGGCTCATCCTTTTTTAACTCAGGATTTACATTAGAATCGCTTCCGCCAAATGAAAAACCACCTGAGCTTGAACAACCTGTTCCAGCTAAGGCTAAAGAGATTGCAACAGCTGCAGCTGTAAACTTTGTTTTAAATGACATCTTTGTTTTCCTTTGTTTGACCGTTTGTTTTGTACATACTTTTAATCTTTCAATTTCTCTATCTTAGAATATTTCTATCGGTGAATATTCATAGGGAATTCATATTTCTTACCAGTGTTAGACTTACTCTCAGAATAGGTAGAGATACATTCAGAGTTTCCGTCTTTACCCTCTTTACATACTACTGTTGGCATTTCATAGCTTGAGCCATCAGTACACTTTGCAACAGATTGACTGTTGATGTTAAAGGCGCCTGACTTTAAGCCTCCAGTTACTTTACCTGTGCACTTAATACCGTTTTTCTGAGTAATAGTAGCTGTCCCCTTACCATCTTTGAAATCATACTGAAGCTGTAAAGGCTTGTTGGTATTTCTATCTACAATTGGAGAATTTACTTTCCAGGTTCCATCAAAGTTACCAATATCTCCACTTTGTAGGTCTTTATTTGTAATTGAAGGACCATCTTCTTTTAACTCTGGAGGTACTGCTGTTTGACTGTTGTTCTCAGCTGGTACTACATTGTTCTCATCACTAAGCTCTGGAGGATTTACGCCATTCTGATTGTCTGAAGGTGTAGTGTTCTCTTGAGTATCAGGAGCTTTTTGATTGTCATCTACTGCATTATTATCAGTAGTCTCTGGAGTTACATTCTCATCTTGTGGTACTGCATTCTCATCAGGTACCACAGGTGTTTTATCGCCTACTCCATCTAATGCTGTACCATCCTCGACAACTCCGTTTTTAACTACTCCATCTGTAGTAACAGAAGGTAACTTTGTCTCAAAGCCATCTAAAGACAGACCAAGGTCGTCGCCACGAATATCAGGTATTGGTAATGACAAATTGTATTTTGGATCTAAAGATGCATCTGGGAAGACCTTAAATAAAGGCAAACCTCTAGCAAAGAAGAACCACCATAAGAGGTATAAAAGTAATGGTAATAACAGTAAGAGTAACAACAGACCTAAAAGCCAGCACCATTTGTGACTTCTTGTAGCTACTGCTGCAGTTGTAGCTGTTGTGGCTGTTGTTCCCACTCCTGCTACATTTGTAGTAGTGCCTGCAACACCCACAGCTGTCTTGTGAGGTACAAAGTTACCTACAGGTTTTAGACCATCAAAAGGACTGCCTGTAAGTTTACCTCCAGCGTTTAAAAATCCCCAGAAAGTAATTACAGGCTCACCGTTTACAATATAGATACAGCTTTCATCTGGGTAATGAATTGCAGGGAGCACAATGTTTGCTTTGTTGTTACCGGTTAAAAAGTGAGCAAATAACTTGTCATTTGAGGATAAAGAACGAGCTTCCAAGTTATAGCCAAAGTTTAAAAACTTTTCTTCTAAATCTTCAAATTTCTTTAAGGCTCTAGCTTTTTCATCGGGACTTGCAGCATTCCATGACACAACCTCATAGTCTCCATCAGCTCTGTTTGACTGGAATGGAACAAACCAGTCTACATGAGTACCATCTGATGAGAAACGGGGGGTAGCTAGACAGCGAGCATAATGCTCTCCTAAAATTGATGAATTCTCAATTGAAGCACGGAAGGCATCAGCTCTTTGCCATACTAAAACACCGTCTTCACCAATGGCTTGGTAATTTCTTAAATCACCACTGTTTAATAATCTTGTTGCCATGAAATTTATCCTTTTGTATTACACAGTGCTCTTACTGTGTTTTTTATTCTTCACAAACTTTTACTCTTCACAAACCTTCTTTAATGAGGCTCCAGCTTCTTTTAATACTGATTCAATCTGTACAGCATCTTTTGGCTTAAAGACCTTACCGCCAGTGTTTCTGGCAATACAAGCAGCGCTGTCAATATCATCACCAATTAAGATGGTATGGATCTTAAGTTTAGGCTGACGCTCATGGATCTTTTTAGCTACATAACAGACATCCATCTGCTCTGTAAATGGACAGGTATCCTCACCGTCTGAAATTAAGATACCAACAGCATCTGAATTTACACCGCCTAGTGTCTTTGACAGTTCATTCAAACCATTTACTAATGGAGTTTTACCATCATAAGCATAAGGATTTACGTTATTGATAGCGTTAATTAAAGCGCCTCTGCTGTTTGGTCCAAAAAAGCCTCTGTTTTTAGCCACAGGACAACCATTGATCTCAATAAAGCCAATCTTAACGTTTTTATCAACATTTGAGATTAAGTCTGTTGCAGCCTTTTGAGCTGCCTTCAATCTGTTGGTATAACCATACTGTAAGAGCATGGATTGAGAACCGTCAAAGGCTATAGCAAGTTCTGGCATCTTACCTTCTTGTTTTAAGGTCTTGCACTTTGGAACTTTGTTTTTCTCTTCAAGGGCTTTTTTAGCAGCTAATTCCTTTTGTTTTTGTTCTTCAGCTTTTCTCTTAGCTTCTGCCTCGGCTTTGGCTTTAGCTTCTGCCTTAGCTTTAGCTTCAGCCTCTGCTTTTGCCTTTGCTTCTTCCTGGGCTTTTAGAGCATCAGCTTTAGCTTTCTCTTCAGCTGCCTTTGCCTCTTCATCTTCTACAGGCTCAGGCTCTGCAGTTTTTTCATTTTCTTCTACTACAGGATCTTTTGCCTCTTCTTCTGGCTCTGTTTTTTCTTCTGTAACAGTAGGCTTTGCTTCATCCTCTTTTTTAGGCTCTACAACTTGAGCTGGCACTTCCTTTTGAGGAAACAGGGAATTAAATCTGTCTAATAAATTTCCTTCCATTGGCCATGGTCTTAATAAGAACCACCACAGTAAAAAGAGTAATAGCAATAAAAGCAGCAGTAATAATAAAAATGGCAGTAAGCATCCTCTTTTCTTAGCAGGAATAACTGTAGCTCCTGCAGGAGGCACAGCTACACCTTTATAATGAGGATTAAATGACACTGGTGCAATTACAGCCTGACCATTTACCATAAAGACTGTATTATCGCTTGCTATAATATCTGAGAATTCTTTTCGATGTGCTTCTAGTGATAGATTTGACAGTGGAGTTGATGACTTTAAATACTCAATTACCTTATCACGACGCTTGTCTAATACATTCAAAGCATCCTGATACTTTACTTTATTAGCATCAGTTACTTTATCTAACTCACCTGAAAGTGGAGTTACAAAGTTTACATAGTCACCAGAGATCTCTGCTTTAGAAATGATCTCTGAGTACTCTTCACCTAAAGCACTTTTAATCTCTTTTTTAAAGTCATCAGCATAAAGAGCATATGACAGGATCTTAGGTGAAACTTTAGACTTTTCACATCTTAGAATTCTTAACATCTTACTTAGTTCCTATTGATTGGCACTGCTCTGACCACATCTTTTGATTTTTATCTCTGTCTTTTGATAAGTTCTTATAAGACATTAAATGAGAGTAGTACTTGTCAACAAATTCATCATAGCTAGTCTCAGCACCAAAAGCTTCTTTTGAGGAGGCAAGCTGTGACTTAAAATCTTTTAAATTGTAGTTAGCAGATGCATTAGCCATTGTGTCTCCATAATACGTAATAATGGAGTGCAGTGCTTGCTTATGACGAGTGTAGTTGTTGTTAATCTTTTCATAGAACTTACAACGCTCCTGATTCTCATCACAGCGCATCTTAGCTAACTTTCTGATACTCTCAAAATACTGTACAGAGCTTGTTTCATCTGCAATTGACTTACATAAGAAACCACCTAGTCTTAGGTTTGCTGTAATTGCTACATCACGCATACTCTCGCGCTCATCATTGGCTTTAACAATCTTCTCTTTTAATGAACCTAACTGTCCATTTAAATCGTCATTTGATTTTGAGAGTTTGTCATTTAAAGCCATCAAATCTGAGTTAATGTTTATAAGTTTTTCAGCTTTCTGCTCTAAAGATGAGTTCTGAGCAGACAATTCATCATTAGCGCTCTTTAACTTTTCCTGCTCTTTTTTAAAGACTTCTTTGTTCTTTTTATTCTCAGCATCTAATTTTGCAATTTTATTAGCCTCACCTGACAGAGCATTCTCATCACTGTCATCTTCTCCTAAGGATAAGATCTCTTCATTTAAGTTTTTAACCTCTTTTACAGAGGTAGCCACAGGCAGACCTAAAACGAATCTAGTTCCTGTATCAGGTGCTGTAAGTGGTTTACCGTTTACGTATAAAGGCTTTTCTGTTCTAGTAGCATTTGTAAGTGCACTCTCTTTTGACAGGTAACTGCCTCCTCTTACACAAATGCCACCTGACAGACCTAATAAGCGTCCGGTTCTGACAGCTTTAAATGGCTCTAAAGTCATTTCCTGAGCATTACCTAACATGTCATACAAGCCTAATGGATTTGGCTTTTTAAGACCTGTAAGCTGAACTTTGCCGTTAGCACTGTCAGCTCCCTGATACCAAGCATATAAAGAGATATCATCATTCTCCATAGGAGGACGCAGCGCTTCAAATTCACTTTGAGTAACTTTGCTACCGCCACGGGCTGCATATTCCCACTCTTCATCTGTAGGTAATCTTACGTAGGCTTTCTGACCATCTACGGTAGGTACGTCTTTAGCTTTTTGCAGATAAATTGAATAAGCATTAGCAGCATTGATTAAATCAAAGTAAGAAACTTTTACAGCAGGCAGACGCGCCATTTTATTTGGAGCCTTACATTTTGAGCTATCTGTTAGGGCATCGTACTGACCTTTCATGAGCTCATACTTAGAGATTAAAAAGTAATAGCCTTTTTTGTCATAAAAAGATCCCTGTACATATCTCTTATTAGGGTTCTGTCCCATTGGAGACTCGTTTTGAGCAGTACCTGCGTTGTATTTTTTATCTTTGATTTTCTTAGGATCATTTGAGGTATAGACCTTCCTGAAGACCATGATCCCATCGCAAGGCATAGATAAAACTACGTCATCTTTATCAGGATTTGGATTGTAAATTTCATTTACATCATCAGCCATAGCACTGTTAGTCAATGCAAGAGAACCTAAACTTGCCAGCACTAAAGATAAACATAATTTTTTCATACTAAATTGACCTTAGTGTATCTGCTATCTTTATTGAAAATACCTTAAAGAAGCAGACTAAATATGTAATTAAAAGAGTTACAACTATAGTTGAGAGATATCCTGCAACTACATGCACAAGATTTAAGGTACTTACAACAGTGCCTTGTCCTAACAATGAGGTAAAGTAATGATTAAATACCCACATACCTGTGTAAAAGAGCAAAAGTGATAAAGCGTATGCTAATGAGGATAAAATCGAGTTCTCAATTAGAACCATCATTAAAACTTTGGTCTTTTTAATACCGGTTAATAATAAGAGCGCATAGCTTTTCTCTGCTCTTAGAACTGAGGTTAGAATTAAACCTGCACTTGCAAAGATACCGCCTACAACCGAGATGATGGCAATTGCGTAAAAGATAAATGAGAGCACACTTGAGATTGCCTTTAAGTTCTCAATGGATGAGAGCATACTAAAAGTCTGGTAGTTCTTACTGCGTAAATAAGCATCCACAGGAGCTACATCATCTAGTGTTTTTACGTAAATTCTGGCTTTAGCAAAAAACTTTCTCTTATCGTTTAGCTTTGAGCCATCTGAAAATACAGGAGGTTCATAGCCATCTTTAAAATCCTCCATGTAAATTAGCGTATCAAAGTTAACTATAAGGGCATTAGTTGATAAGTATTCTTTTTTAATAATACCTTTTACAGTAAAGGTAACTACAGAATTTTGTTTTGCGCCATCAGTAATTCTTGAGACGATGTATTTAATGCTATCCCCTGCTTTAATGCCTAAATCATGAGCTAAATTCTCACTTACATAAACTTCAGTTGTAGCTAAAGAGTCTTCAAGTTTTGAAGCTTTTAAGAGAGGATCTCCTTTTTTGGTTGGAATAGCTGACAGATCTCTTTTTATCTTGCCATTAAAAGCAATATCTACAGTGGTACTTAATGATCTTGTAAGTGGAAGTACAAAGTCGATTTTAGGATTATTCTCTAAATCCTTAAAAAAGCTCTCATCAAGCTTATAACCTGTCTTTAGCTTTAATTCTAAATTTACAGGAGATGACTTTAGGTTATTCTCAAGTGAGGAAATGATGCCGTAACGCAATGAGAATAACAGTAAAAGAGGTGCAATTACCGAGCATAAAGCACCAATTAGACTTAAAGAAATCAGACGATTAAAACGCAGTGAGGATACAGCTAACTTAAAGATCATGCTTAGCCTCACTAGATACGCTATCAACACTGATTACAAATTGTCCTTTGTTTGCATCAATCTTTGCATATGACAGCGACTTTAAATTAAATTCTTTAACTAAACCTAAATCATGAGTTACCACTAAAGCACACATATCAAGTTGTCTTGATAAAGAGACAATACTTTCAAACAGGATTTTGCCATGCTCAGGATCGAGTGATGAGGTAGGTTCATCAATAAAAACAATCTTAGGTTTGTGACTGATAGTTTTTAAGAACACCGCTCTTTGGCGCTGTCCTATAGACAATTCATGAGGATAACGGTCTAAAAGAGAGTCCATTGAGAATTGGGTCATCTTATCTACAACATCTTGATACAGAGCTTTTGTATCAAGTTTTTTACCTTCTAATTTGTAAAAGGAATCGGAACTTACTTCAATTTGCAGTTTTAGATTCTCTTTTATTGTAAGGTATGGGATAAGTCCTCCTGTCTGAGGCATATACCCCATTAAAGACGATCTAACTTTACACTGCTCTTTTACAGACAGTTTAGACAGTTCATAATTATCTAAAAGAAGTGACTTTGAAACAAAGTCCTGACGCAACAGTCCTAAGCACTCTAAAAGAGTACTTTTACCGCAGCCAGAGACTCCTGTAACAGCATAGACGTCACCAGAGTTTAAACTTAACTCTGGTAACTCTATTCTGTAGCCACAAGAGCCATCTTTTTGTTTATAGGTGTAAGACAGCTCTTTAACCTTAAAAGACACAGCCATAAGTTATGGCAATACCTCAAGAGGAATTGGGTATACAGCCTCAGATGCATCCTCATCTTTATTTAGTTTTACCCAGCGTGATGCGTCATCGTTACACTGCTGATAGTAGCGTAACTTATTCTCAAGATCTTCAACAGTCTGATTCTGTTCATCAGGTCCCATACTTGCCCAGGTATCCTCATCTAATTCTTGGAGTTTGCTCTTGTATGGAAGATCATCTAAATACTCACCTAAAAGACCTAGCTCACCTAACTTTAAGGTGTTCTCTTTATTGATTGAGTTAGGATCACGCCCCATGGATACAGCAACCGAGCGTAACTGATTGAACATATCCTCAGGCTCTAAAATACCCTGATTTGCTGAATCTAGAATTTTTGAGGTTACATCTTTTAAGGATGAAAGCTCACCTTTAGTCAGTAAAACTACAGGTGTACTTGTAGCCTGATTGTGAGAGATTAAATCTCTATCTGCAATCCAGCCAGATAAGAAATCAGGAGTTTTAGTACCAAGTTTTGAACCTAGGTAAGCTAACTGCATAGCATGACCTAAAGCTACAGTGTCCTGTTGCATCTGAGCGTTCTCATTATCAGCTGGTACCTCAGGGGCAGCACCTACAGCATCTTTTCCAAAGGCTAAGAGTTTTACCTGATTGGTAATGTTATTAGCAAGTTCATCAATCTTTTTACCAAAGTTCTTCACATCACCGGCATTTACTGGATAGTAAAGAGATTTGTTAATGGTGTCATTGTAGGTAAGTTCTTTATACTGGCTCTGGGCTTTCTCATGATCTCCGTTGCGCTTGCCTGAATCAGTTAAAAGGTGCATTGCGTATACTGCTACACCTTTGTGAGCAGCTTCTACTTTAAGCTCACGTGCATCTAAACCAGTTGATGAGAGTTTATCAGAGCCCTTAATACCACCAGCATCAGTAATAAGCACGATGTAACGACCACCATAATTAGACCAGTCAACCTGCTCTAGAGCAGTGTTAATACCAGCAAAAGAGTCCTCATCAAAGTACTTACTTGAAACTTTAGCCTGATTTAAAGTGTTTAACTTCTCTTTAAACTGCTTTTCATCTGTAGCTTCACCAGGTTTTACATAAATCTTTGAGGTGTACTCAAGACCAGGTGTTGCCTTAATGTTTGATCTGAAAGACACTAAACCAAAGTGCACACTGTCTGATAACTTTTGCTCTTTAATAGTCTTAGTAATAGCACTGATAGTCTCTTTAGTTCTATCAATGTAAGGCTGCATTGAAATACTTGAGTCAATAACAAAAACTACTGCAGCTTTAAAGGTCTTTAATTCATTTTGCTCATTGGAGACATTAACCTTTTTACCATCCTGCTTGGTAACAGAGGCAATCTTAAGCTCTCGTACATAGTTACCATCATCGAACATAGTCTCTTCAAAATCTAAGATAGGTAACAGGTAAAACTGCTTTTGATAATCAACAAAGTGCTCAGGCTCAACTGAGATCACCCCATCTACATTCTCTTTAGCAGCAACCTTTTTCATCATAGGATCTACTAAAGTTTTTGGATCTTTAGCTTCAACTATGTTCTGTAAATTTTCTTTATTCTTAAAGATTAAAGCACGATTTCGATTAGCAGGATTTGTAAACATTAAAGCAGTCTGCATTTTCCAGTCAATGGTACAGTCTTTGTTTAAGTAGCCTGAGATCTTACCGGTATCATCAGGACCTACTTTTAAAGTCTTACCATCATCAGCATAGACATAGAAACGAGAGAAAGCATCAACAACCTTGCCATCTTTATCATCGCTTTTAGCTTTTAATCTGCATGAAGGAGTAGTTAAAACTCGCTGATAAATTGAGCTTTTGCCTTCCATTAACAGAGGAGTATCAGCATAGGCTGAATTTAATACAAAGGATAAAAGCACAGCACCTGTTAGAACTTTTAATTTCATGTTATCTGTCCTTTAAAAGCTAATTCTTTAATGCTGACAATGCGCTCTTAGCATTGTCGTTACCTAATTCAACTGCCTTTTCGTACCAGTAAACAGCTTGAGTCTTATCTTTGCTTGCACAAGTTGTACTTAAAGATGAATTAGGATCAAAATACTGACCATAGGCAAAAGCAACCGCACCATCTTTTCTGCCATAGCTTGAGAACAGTCTCTTACCTAAATCGCACTTATCTTTAGAGAAAGCATCTTTTGCAAAGGCAGATACAGTAGCACTATCAGGCTTTGAAGCAATACAGTTTTTAATCATGACGTTGTCAGGATCTGAGGTGATGACACAAACTGTAGAACCGGCGCTTGTTGATGCTGTTGCAACTGAGTTGTCTGTTGCATTAGGTTCTGTTTGAGCTGGTTCATTGTCTTGAGGCTCAGTAGTATTATCAGATGAGCTGTTATCTGACTGAGAGTTGTCATCAGCTGACGCATTGTTATCCTGAGCAGAATTATCTTTTGCCTCTTCTGTCTGCTCTTGAGGTGCAGGCTCATTAGCATTTGATGAGTTATCTTTTGAACCACCAAAGAAACCTGCTAAGAACAGAGCTAACAGACCTATGATAAAGAGTAACAGAATAACTGCAGCGATAATTGCAAGGATTTTACCTTTTCCTGATGACTTAGCTGCTGTTGAGGTTGTAGTTGCTGTTGTAGCTGCAGTTGCAGCTTCATTTAAAACCTCATCTGATGTTTTAATCTCATCTACAGTAGCTTTATCTTCAGTAAAGGTAGGCTCTTTTTTCTCATTACTCTCATTAAAGGTAGCTGCGTTAATGCTCTCACCTTCTTTTTTTACGTAATCCTGGATTACTTTTAGTGTTCCAGTTACGCTTGCATCAAAATAAGCAGGATCACCTACAGCTTTTGAACTTACAGGATCATATTCAAGAGCTTTAACTTTAAACTTGCCTCCAAATGAATTTACCTTTTGAGCAAGTTCATTGTTAATTTCAGGAGGCAGTGGTGCACTAAAGCCATTATTATCAAATCCTATTTCCTCAGGCTTTAAGGTAACTCTTTTTAACTCTGTACTACCGTTTGGGTCAAAGAAGGTTAGATCTAAACCTGTACTTACCATCAAGTCATTTGAAAATGAATTTGACTTTAAAACAATTGAGCAACCATTATTTGTAGGTACTAGCTCTGCAATTTTCTCTGCCATATTATCCTTCTGTAAATTTTTTTTTGTATCTTTATTTGTACTCTTTATTTGTACTCTTCATTTCTGTTTAAAGAAACTACATACTAAGCTAAACCTACAGCCTGTTCCATAGTATCTAAGTAAGAGCACAACTCATTGTTTTGAGCAGCACTCAGGTTGTACTTACTCTCTGCTGTGAGGTTTCTTACACTCATCAAATCAATAAAGACACTAAAGTAATCGTGATAATAGTGATCCTCAATATTATCAACTAGTGACTTGTCGATATTAGGAACCATACACATATCAGGATCTGAGTACTTAATGTTCTCTTTAAAGAAATCTCTGTCAGAATCATCTTTCTCTACATGAGTTATTGATTCTCTATTTAAAGTACCTACATAAAGGTAAGTATTAAAATCAGAGATTAACTTTAAGGCACGCATACACTGACCTAAAGCTAGTGCATCACGGCTTGACATATTGCCTTCATATGGCTCTAGTTTTGCAATGACACAATCTTCGACTTTAAGTGCTGTATAAGCTTTTGATAACTCATTGGTGTAGTTTGTAAGTAAGATCTTCAATCTCTCTTTTAAGTCTTTATCTGAGACAAACTGATTATTGTTATCTAAAAAGAGTGAATAGCATTTTGCTGATTCTGGATCTTTTAGAACTTCACTTAAGATAGCCTTTTTCTTTTGCTCTGATAAGTTTCTTAATAAGTTTGCATAAATCTCGTTAAAGAAATCACCGTTACAGATTGATACAAGGTTATCCTCTCTCATCTTGGTCAGGGCTCTGGCAAATCTGTATGAGTTGTTGCTGTTACCATCTGACTGATTGTCTGTGTAATCTTTAAAAGCTTTGTCTTTATCAATTTCAATAAAATCGCGTAAGTAACTTAAAGTACCTGCTACTCTGTCACACTGTAACAGCTCTTGCATTAGTTTAAGACCTTTAGCGTAAGCTTCTTTTTGTGCCTTAGCGCCTTCACGTTTAGCATACATTGATAGAGCATCAACAATTTCTTTTACGTCTTTTAGAACTAAATCATATGTTCTGTCTTTGTTAACTTTGTAGTCAGCAAAGTTTTCACGTAAGAAAGAAGCTAGGTAGTTAACACCACCATCACTTGGCTTTAAGACCTCATCAATAGTCTTACAGCTACCATCTTTTTCATGGTAGACGTACTTTAATTCTGGGCATGATGAGATCCTAGTCTTGTACTCTTCTATCTGAGTTTTTACGTATTCATTAGGTAAGAAATCAACTTCTTTACCTCTTTCTTTTACGTACATATCATCAGTTTCAGGAATATTAGGTTTTCTTACAAAGAAGAACTGATTAAATGGAACACCTTTTACCCATTCATCAACCCAGGTGTGATGGAATGACTCTAAAGCTTTGTTAATCTTTGAGCTAATGCCTGAGTAATCTACAGCTACAGTAGGATCACCCTTTTCTTTAGCTTTTTCATTAGATTTTGCTTTATCAAGACCTAAACAAGAGCAACTGTCAAAACGAGTAAAAGCACCAATTAAAGGGATCTTGCCAAATTTAGCTCTTTCATCGGCTGTTCTACCAACGTTTTCATAAACCCAGTGCTCAATGCTGTTAATCTGCTCTTCTAAAACTTCCTGCTGTTTAGATACTGCTACACACCATAAGAGCACATCAATTTCATGACGGTCACAGTAAAGCTCAAATAAATATCCTACCTTACCACGACGTAAGTACTCAGTTGTGTCTGTATTAGGATCTTTAAATTTCTCAATTTCATCTGTCTTTCTTGAGCGACAGCCTGGGAAATCTAAAACATCAAAGCCATCGGCATTACTCTCTTGAGGTAATGGGAAGGAGAACTCACGGGCAGCAAAGGTCAATGAAGCAAAGGAGATGGTCTTTTTAATCTCATTACCATCATTTACTATTACCACCTCTACACTCTTACTTGGATCATCTTTATCTTTAAAGACATTCTTTAACACACCAATATCAAGTAAGGTACCATCCTCACGTCGACGGAATTCGCTCTCAGGAGCATTAGGATCTTCAATAAAGCAGTTTAAAGGTACATATACAGAACTTGCCCCTTCTAACTCCAAAAGTTGCTTACCTAGCTCTGTAAACAAGGTAGTAAAAGCATCTAACTCATTCCACAGAATTGAGAACATTTTGGCGCGTCCTGCAAAATTTAGTTTTGAAACTAATCTGCGACACTCAGACCAGAAATAGCTGTCAATTGGGAATTTAGCGTTATCTCCAAAATCACTCTTAGACTTTCTGATTGCATATTTGGCAATAGAGACTACATCATAGTCGTGGATATAGCTTTTCTCATCCTTTAGAGCATATTTATCAGACTTTAGCTCTTCAAAGAAGTTCTTTAAAAACTCAGTAGAGCCAATCTTTTGGTTTTGAGCTGACAAGTAGTCACTTTGAGAGCCAGCTGGAACTGCTTTTAAATTTAAGTCTAAGTTATAAGAGTTAATGAGTACCTTGACTAAATCAGCCTCATTAAAGACTTTTACTTTAATTGGAAAGCCTGAAACGCCCTTATCATCAAACTTGGTAAAACGGGTAACAATACCGGTTGCCTCAAAGTCACCGCCAATCGGGTTCATGTGATTGAAGAAACTTACCTTTTTACCATCAAAAGTAGCAGTTAAATCATCGCCACCGAAGGAAGCTAAAGTTGAAACAAGGTAACTCTTACCTGCCTGAGAAGCGCCAAATACACCTACTGTGGTCTTTACAGGCAAGACATCGTGGGCAGTTTTTGCTTCTTCAATTAAAGAGCAGAGTTTGACTTCAAGAGAATTTCTCTTTTCCTGTACATTCTTATCATCAATACCTTCAAACCAAGGAATTACCTTTTGACATGTTGATGCAACCTCATTGAGGCGGTTATTTGTAAATGTATTTAAAGTCATATGAAACCTTATTTTAAGAGTAAACCAGTATTGTTCCAGTATTCTTCATCGTCACCTGAGACTGTCTTTAGTCTTAGGTTTAAAAATTCCTTGATAGGAGTTTTATTACTGTCACTTTGAGTTGCATCTTCAATCTTCATTAAGAAAATTGATGGAGCATTGTCAGGATCTTCATCTCGCATAAACTTAATGCATCCATATACAGGACTACCGGTGCAGGCTTTCTTGCCTTCATAGGTCTGTCCTTGGATCTTCAAGTCATAACGCATCTTGCCATCTACAGAGCCAGTCATCGCATCTTTGGCTTTATTCAAGCGACGCAACTGATCGTCTTTGTAACTTGCAATACATGGTTCTAAAAGTGAACTTAAGGTACGTAAAAACAGCATGCGCTGTCTCTTTTTATTGGCATCTTTCTTTTGAGCAATGGTAGCTGATAAATCCCCCTGATATAAGGATTTATAGTTGGCTACTGCCTGCTCTTTTAACTCAGCTCTCTTCTTGTCAGCACCAAAGATCTTTGACATGCCACCTAATTTAGTGTTGTTAGCTTCATCGTCACCATATTTTTGGGCACTAACTTCAAATTGAGCTTTTATGTCATTTTCATCCTGAGCATTCATGCGTTCAAGAGCAGCCTTACCTGAATCAAAGGCTTCTTTCATCTTAGACAGACACTCTTGGATGTATTCTTTATTACCATTAGTATCCACAGCTTTTAGTTTAGAGAAAAGCTCTTTATCCAATTTCTCGTAATACTCATCAGTAAAATCTACATCATCAGGAATGATCCACTCTTTAGTATCTTTTACTTTTTGCAGATCATTAACATCATTGTATAGACCTACACTAAAGAGCATTGCTGAATCAAAGTGTGGATCAAAAAACTGTCTGTAACCTAGTTTTAAAGGTAACTCAGTGTTGAACTTTAAATTACCTTCATCATCTGGTCTGGTAATTCCAGGAATGTTCTTTACAACATCAGCTCCTGCCTTGGTAAAGGCAGTATCGAGATCATATTTTGATGAGCGCTTTTCAACAGGCTCTGATAACTCTGATTTGAAGTCCTGTTCAGCCTTAGTGCTGAATCTGTACAGTACCTCATTCTTATTTAACATACTCTCATTGTCTAATGCGCCAAAGTAACGCATAGGAGTTGAGGATGGTAGTGGATTAGTGTTAATTCTAAAGTTAATGAGCTTATTAGCATCAGCAATCTTGGTGTAGCCTAAAAGAGCTCCCACAACCACTGTAGACTTAGGATCACCGATACGACCTTCTTTTACACCAAAGGATGGATACCAGCCGTTGCACTTGTAGTTGTGCATAGAAATAATTCTGTATGGTGATAAGGATGACTTACGCTCAATAAAACGTCTTAATCCAGGGATCTTTGAAGGACGACCGGTTAACAGTAATACATCACAGCAGTAAGAATTTACGATAGTGTTCAAGTAGTTTAAGCACTTGCTGATAACAGAGTTCTCGCCTCGAGAGATATCGTAATTTATCTGGTATAAGTCAAAAACTAACTCTCTTGATAAAAGGTTGTAGTCTTTGCCTAACTGATTATTTAAGTACTCAATTACGCTTTCATCAACAGCACTCTTACCCTCTTCTAGAACCACCTCATCATTAGGATTGTTCAGCATCTCAAGATTGCATTTATCCTTACAAAGTATAAAGTCCTCAACTGTACCCTGAACAGAAATATCAGTGTGTCCAGCTGGAACTTTTTCTAAGGATTCGATTCTAGATAAAATTCTGTAAGCTACTTTTGAAAAGATCTGCTCGACAGTCTGTACACGGTTCTTACGGTTCTTTACATCCTGTCCGGACATATTGCCTACAATCTTTGATAACTCTTCATTTGAACCTAGCTTAGGAATGATGTAGTTGCGGATGATATCTAAAACTAAATCATCACCTGCTATCTTAAAGCCATCACGTAAAACTTCACGGATCTGAATAGAAGCGTTCTGATTGCTTACCTCTTCTTTGAAGTTGCCATTATTGTAATCGTCAATTTCTTCACACTTCTTATCAGGGAAACTGTAATCGGCAATTACTAAATCAGTAGTACCACCACCGATATCAATAGAAGCAATTCTTGCTGATACTGATGAGGCTACAAGATTGCTTGATTTTGGACGGCTAATTTCATTGAATCTGCCATCAGCATCAGGACGACGGATCTCTTTGATGAAAGACTTACAGTTACCGTTGAAAACTCTTTGAGTCTCGTTATACAGATATACCATCTGACCTGCTAAGGTCTCATCCCATTTTAAGAAGACCTGTGGTACTTCAGGGAACATCAAACGGGCTTTTTCTACATAATGGAATTCGTTAGCTGGAGTTGGATCATAGCCGTAAGCTTTCCAAATCACACCGATTGCCTGATAAGCACATGATCTGAAGATCTCACGCTCAACATCTGGCATTGAAGGAGGTGTAGTTAAAACAATTGATTTTAATTTACGTGGCAGAGCATGATCTTCCATTGAGGAACGGTAATAGTAACTGTTCATCTGCATCATGGCCTGCAAGATGATCTCTATTAACATGAAAGTCATAGCTGACTTTCCTGAATAGTTAGCTTTTAACTGACTGTCATCCCCTGTGCTTGCAAATAAGGCATCACCTGTTGAATTTAAGAACTTTGATACAGGAAGATAGGTAGCAGCCTTCTCACCTTCTTTATTCTTTAAAAGATCAAAGTAGAGTTTTTCATTCTTTTCATTGCGACGGTATACAGGAGTCTGGTAATAAGTAGTATTGAATTTCCACTCAGACTTAGGAGTATCGTTAATCTGCCATAAGTAACGTTTAGGAGAATTTAAGCCGGTATTACCCTCATTACCTTTTGCCATAGCAGCAAGTTTGGTAGCTTCAGTACCCACACGAGCTAAAGATGGCCACTTGAAGGCATCTAATCTTGAGGAGATATCAGAGCAGTAGTTAAAATCAAAATTTGCTCTTTGGAACTGAATTCTACTTGCAAAGGCACCTGAATATACATGCTCTGGCGCATTTAAGTCACGAATGATAAGAGGAGTACTGTTAGGGAAAGTATCAGAGCTACTTAACATTGAAGTGCCCTCTTCAACTAACAGACCACAAGTACGTGAATTACCAATATCTAAGATTAAACTTACATCTAATGAGCTGTCTGTCTCGGTATGAGTTTTATCAAAGTGAATGAGCTTAATATCATTAGGCATAAAGAAATGCTTAATGAAAGCTAAAACATTAAGATAATGCTTTTCATAAACTCTGTTCTTAATGTATTGATCATCATCGGTGGTGGCTTTAGCCTTCTCAGCGGCATTATTAGTAGATAAAGGATAGATCTCCTTCATAATGCTCTTAATCCATTCTGAGACAAAGCTGATACCGTTTTTACCATTTAACAATGAGGTAGCTTCAATACCATCTCTGAAGGTAAAGCTAGTATCAATATCCACAGAGGTTGGGGCATTGTGCAGAGCTTCATTATCCTGACTGTTATCTACAGTAGTATCAAAAGCTAAGGTTAAGTGATAACGTCCGCCTTTTTCTTCAGCAAGTTTAGCTTCACTTAAATTGATAATTCTTGCACGAGCCCAGTTAGCAGGACCTTCTTTTTTACCTTTATTAAAGTAAGGAATTGGGAACCAGACACCATTGAAGAGTTTTAAAGAATCTAAAACTCTAACATCATTTTCAGAATCAAACTCTTCTACAGCTTCTTTAGACTGCTCATAATCAATTGATTCATCAACAATATATTTATCCTGAGCTCGATTTAATCTTAATCTTGCAAAGTGATCACCCATGCCTTCTATTTTTACGAATTTACCGAATTTTACATAAGCAGGATAGGTATTAAGATCATCTGACTCAAAGTTGATTTCATTATTAGTATTTTTATCCGACTCAAAATTGATTTCAAAGTCTAAGAACTGAACTCCAGAGTTTGCAATCAGATCGATTTCAGAATTTTCTTCAACTGTAGTATCGCGTGATAAGACCTTACTCAGTCTCTTGATTGTTAATGGCTGATTTTGCTTCACAAGAATCACCTTATATAAAATAATTTACAAGCTGTAAAATAATTTACCACAACAAAAGATAAGGCGCTGAACAAAATCATCTAATTATTATACAGCGCACAATTAGTGCATTAAGAATTTGTAAAGCCTTAGTGAAGTGCTGTTTTGGGGATGCGCCACAGATTTTGGGCATAAAAAAGGCGACACTCAAGTCGCTTCTTCAAATGGTGGATGCTATAGGACTCGAACCTATGACCCTCTGCTTGTAAGGCAGATGCTCTAACCAAACTGAGCTAAGCATCCAAGTGGTGGGTTGTGAGGGGGTCGAACCCGCGACCAACGGATTAAGAGTCCGCTGCTCTACCAACTGAGCTAACAACCCACTTGAATGATTTTCTACTTAGCGCATGGTGGGTTGTGAGGGGGTCGAACCCGCGACCAACGGATTAAGAGTCCGCTGCTCTACCAACTGAGCTAACAACCCAGCGCATAGTAGTAGTACGTCAGGATGGTGGGTCGTGAGAGATTCGAACTCTCGACCAACGGATTAAAAGTCCGCTGCTCTACCGACTGAGCTAACGACCCAATCACCGAACGTTTTTGTTGATTAACTCAACGGCGACTATTTTACTAAAAATTTATGATCTTGCAAGCATTTTTTTACAAAAATTTCATATTTTTTCACGAACATGATTTTTAAGCGGTTCTTATTCCACCATTAGTTTGGTGATCTTATAGCCTTTACCTAGTTCATAGATAGTTAATGTAAGATATTCAATAAAACTGATTGTTAAAAAGCTCTCTCTTTTAGAACTTTTTGATAAATTTTATTGATTTATAAAAAGAAAACCATCCAAAGTTTTACCTTCGAATGGTCTTATTACATAAAGATTTTCAATCAAATAACTGAATCTTTCTCTACTAGTTTAAAGAAGCTAGTTCCTTTTTAGCTAAAGCAGATGAACTTGAGGTAGGATAGGTCTTAATCAGAACTTCAAAGAACTTCTTAGCCTTATCTTTATCGCCTAGTGCTTTTGAGGTTACACCTAACTTGTATAAAGCATCAGCTCTTTTAGTTGATCCTTTAAACTTAGCGGTATTTAAGAAGCTTACACGGGCATCCTGGTAGTTCTTCTGCTTATACTGGACCTGACCTAACCAGTACCATGCATTTGGTGTTAAGGAGTTATTAGGATATTTAGTTACATAGTTTGAAAAACCTGTAGCTGACTCACTTAACTTATTCTTAACTAAAAGGTTATAGGCACTCTGATACATCTTTACTGCCTGAGCATCTGCAACAGGTAGGGATGAGTCACTGCCTGCTGTTGGTGTTGCAGCTGCTGTACTTTGTGTCTGAACTTTACTCTTAGATAAAGTAGCACCTGAATTACCAGTTACAGTATTGATTGGAATAGAGTTTGCGTCATTAGCTTTTGCATTAGGAGATGCTTGATTGTTTTGCGCAGTCTGTGCGTTAGCATCACCGTTATCAGCTCCATTTTGATTGCTTGCATCACCAGAATTTGCAGCTAACTTTGCCTTTAAATCAGAATTTTCTTGTTGTAGCGCCTGAAGATCATGATTTAAAGACTCAATTTGGCCTTCTGAATCTGCTAATTTACTTTGTAGATCCTGTACCTGATTCTGAAGCTTTAACATATTCAACTGCATTGCCTGTAGCTGTTCATCATCTGCATTTGCAGTAAATGAAGCTGTTATAGCTAATGCCAGTGCTGAATATTTAAATAAATTTAAAATTCTGTTCACTTTTATTGCTCCGAATTTAATGATCCGAAATGTTTTTTTAGATCATATACAATTCACAAGAAAATAACAAAATAATCTGAAAATGGTCTTATTTAGACCTACGAAAAAGGGCGAACCTAAGTTCGCCCTCTTATTCTATATTGCAATACTTATGCTTAAGTTATAAACACGCTTAAACTATAAACAAAGCATTTTCAAATTAGTAGTTTAATACAGCACGACGGTTCTTTGACCAAGCTGACTCATCATGACCTTCAACAGCAGGCTTCTCTTCACCATAGCTTACGATTGAAAGCTGATTTACATCAACACCTAAGTTCTGCATGTAACGAGCAACTGAACGAGCACGTCTCTCACCTAAAGCGATGTTGTACTCTGGAGTACCACGCTCATCGGTATGACCTTCGATGATTACACGAGCCTCAGGATTCTTCTTTAAGTATGCAGCGTTAGCCTGCATTACACCTAGGTACTGATCCTGAATATTCTCTGAGTTGTAAGCGAAGTAAATGGTGTGGTTGTCAGCTAATTCAGCAGGGCCATTCCAGCCATCAGCTGAACCGTTAGGATCACCAACGGTTAAAGCACCATCTGAGTCTAAACCTAAAGATGCATCTGAACCATCTTCAACTAATGAAGACTGATCATTTTTTGATGAACATGCAGTCATAGTTACTAGAGCTAGAGAGCAAATCAAAGTTATCAAGTAGTTCTTAAACATTTTTTATTTCCTGTAAGTTATGTTTAACTATTGTTTTATCTATTTTGTAGAAGGCCTTCTAGCCTTCTACATAAATTCTTTTACTTCTGCAGTAATGGACCCCATGAAGGAGAGCTAATCTCACCAGCGCTTGATGGAAGATTTGCCTTAAATCTGCCGTCAGATGATACGATAGCTAGACCTTTACGTCCTTGATATACTGTTGAATATATTACCATACTTCCGTTAGGTGCAACACTTGGTGATTCATCTAATGAAGAAGTTGTCAGCATATAAATGCTACCATCTGGATCAACTCTAGCAACCCTAAAGCCGTTAACCTGAGTAATTACGATTAAAGACTTAGTGCCAGGGATCTGCTTTGCTGATAAGTTCTTTGCACCCTGATAGGTAACTCTCTGAGTGCTCTGAGTTGCAAAGTCATATCTGTAGATCTGAGCTCTACCGCCACGCTCTGAGGTAAAGTATAGTGACTTGCTGTCAGCAGCCCATGTAGGCTCGGTATCAATTGCTTTGTTGCTAGTTACACGAACAAAACGTGACTGAGTTAAATCAAAGTAGTAAATATCAGGCTGACCATCCTTTGATAAGGTCATAGCAATCTTAGTACCATCAGGTGACCAAGCAGGAGAGCTGTTTAATCCTGAGAATGAAGCTAACTTCTGACGCTTCTTTGAAATGATGTCCTGAACAAAGATAGCAGGAGATCTCTTCTCAAAGCTTACATATGCTAAACGTCTGCCATCAGGTGACCATGATGGAGTCATGATAGGCTGAGTTGACTTCACAATTGGAGTCTCGTTATAGCCATCATAATCAGCAGTCATTAACTGATATGGGAAAGGAGCACCGAACTTGGTTACTACATAAGCAATACGGGTTCTAAAGCAACCTCTCTGACCTGTGAAAGCTTCATAGATTCTGTCAGAAATTCTGTGAGATGCCTGACGCATAGTAGCTAAGCTTGAATCGCCCTTATAGTGAGCTAAAACTTTGCCCTTGTTTGCGCCCTGTAGACCTACAACTTGGAACTCAACGTTGTAAACTTTATTACCCTTATCCTGTACAACACCTGCTACAGCAACTTCTGCACCAGAGGTTGCAGCAACATCAGCATTCACCTGACCGTCCTGAACACCACCCTGAGGTAGAGCTGAGGTAGCTATTGGTGAAAACTTACCAGATCTCATTAAATCAGCAGAAACTACTGATGCCACATCAAGATTTACAGCTGAAGCCTGTGAGAATGGATAAACGGCGATCTTATGACCTTCGTTAATACCACCTGTAATTTCAATCTGTAATTCTGCATTGGCTGTTGTCGCTGTAAGTAACACAGCTACGGCTGCCAGAATTCTCTTTAGCATGAATTTAACTCCCTGAAAAATTTTTAAATATTATATGCCTATCAAAGCTTAGGTGTCATAGAAATCTTTATATTAGAGCACTCTGGGCAAGTAGCAGGAGGTCTTGGGAACATTCCAACCATTCTAATTGCATCAAGTGCACTTTGGCAGACCTTCTCATCACCCTGACAGCTCTCGTCAGTTACAGTACCATCAGCTGTTACCTTAATAGAAACAACAACCTTCTTGCCGTTCATTGACTGATCGACTCTCCAGTTCTGTTCAATTAAGCCACGAACCTTATCACCATAACCGCCATCTCCGCCGCCACCGCCAGAGCCTAAGCCCTGACCGTTCTTTTCGTCGCCGTCAGCAGTACCT
>Ga0256405_10003810_pt1 | contig 30212 bp, 18 predicted proteins | sample RumenRJG_02DNA_FD_189096 | JGI IMG/M metagenome (GOLD analysis project Ga0256405, IMG submission 189096) | Bovine rumen microbial communities from Lethbridge, Alberta, Canada - RJG_02 | ecosystem: Host-associated > Mammals > Digestive system > Stomach > Rumen | place: Canada: Alberta...
CGTAGACAGGAGTTCGACCCTCAAGGACGACCGCAACACCAATGCGGAGGAGCTATACAAGGAAGCAGAAAGGCTTGCCAGGGAACTGGAAAACGGCTACGAGATCGATGAACCGGACGATTACATCCCGATCAGCAAACCTGTCTCGCAGAAGAAAGAACCCCAGAAGAAGCAGCAGTACAGCGGACCTTCCGTGGTATCTTACGACCTGGCCGGCAGGAAGGCCAGCAGACTCTCGATCCCTGCCTACAGGTGTTTCGGAGCCGGACACGTGACCGTCATCATCACGGTGGATCCTTCAGGAAACGTCGTGAACGCGAAGATACAGGAAGATGTGTCATCGAATGACAAGTGTCTCAGGGACTTTGCGATACGCGCCGCACGTACTTCAAAATTCTCGGCATCAAGCTCTGCCCCTCCAAGGCAGATCGGGAACATAGTCTATATGTTCATCGCTCAATGATTTGTGTTATATTTGCAATATGAGCAAGAAGACGCTGGTCATAATGATCGTAGCTGCTTTGGTACTCCTCGGAGGCATTGCAGCCGGAATCTCATATCTATACAAATCGGACAGTCCAGGAAGTGGAACGGCAGCAGGGACCGGCCAGTTCATCGAGAACCACAGCCTCGTCACTGCGATTCCTTCCGATGCAGCCCTGGTGCTCTGCGTCAAGGACTTTGGCAAGGCTTGCGAGATGCTCGCCGACACCGCTGCGGTATTCAGGGAACTCACTTCCGGGAGATTCGACAAACTCATCTCGGAAGACTACCCTGCCCTTAAGAGGAACCAGGCTATCATCTCTGTCCATTATACCAAGGATATGCCCCCGCTTCTGGTCATCGAGGCCGCCAAGGCCATCGCGGACACCCTTCCGGACTGCACCAAGCTCATGGCCACGGCCGATTCCGCAGGCCTGTTCTGCAAGACAAGCGGAGGCTTGATACTCATCTCCCCTTCGGAAACGATAGTGAATTCTTCGCTCAGGCACATCTCCGAAGGGCATTCCGTCCTTGAATCAAGCGGGTTCTCCGAACTCTCCTCGAATATTTCCGGCGACAACATACTCTTTGCCTCGAATGCATATACCGACAACATCCTGGACGCGTATTTCGCGAAAAGGCACCGCAAATGCGCACCTTTCCTGAAGGAGATGTCCGACTGGGTGGCGTTCAGCATCAACAAATATTCAAGCGAAGGGGTTGCGGCGCATGGTGAACTGCTTTACGGAAGCGATCCGGCCTATTACATGAACGTGCTCCGGCACGCCGGCACTGGACCTGTCACCGTCTCCGAGGCGCTCCCGTCATGGACTGACTTCGTAATCGACATCCCGGTAGGAAATATCACCGCATATCTCAAGGCTTACAGAAGCTACCTCGACGCCAAGACCAAGCTCGACAAGTATGAATATACCCTCTCAAGGCAGAAGAAGGAGCACGGAATATCCGCCGAGGAATGGGCCAAGTCCTTGGATATCAAGGAAGTAGCCCTCGCAGACATCCACTTCGAGAGCAAGCTCCGGCACGTGATACTCATCAAGCCTGGAGTCAAGCACCCTGAAAACGCCGTCAAGGATTTCGGGGCCACAGCAGGCTTCCTGAAGACCTTGTTCGGAGGATTATTCACCGGCGAAAGCGAGACTTCGGCCACTTTCGTGAACGGCTGGATCATCGCCGGAGAGGACGACGTGATCCGGAAATATGCCGACGCCCTCGGAGAAACCCTTGCCGACCGCCTTGCGTCGAACGTGTCCGGAGACAGGGTCCCTCAGAAGGGATGCGGGTTCTGGGTTTACCATTCACTCAGCGAGGATCCGTCCATGATAAACGCCAACTTCAGCCCTTCGATGGCCAAGGGAGTCCGAAGGATGACTGGCGGAGTGACTTACGTCCCGGCTACATTGTACGCCACCGCGCAGGGGGACAAGATGGGCCTTGAGTTCCAGATAGACAGGATGCTCCTGAAGCAGGAACGCACTCCTGAAACCAGCAGGGACACCACGGTCAGCGTGCCTGCGGGTCCGTTCAAGGTCACGAACAGCGGCACCGGAAAAGTCAACAAGTTCTACCAGAACAGCCATCTTTCCCTGTGCCTGCAGGACGAGAACGGAAAGGACCTCTGGGGCATCCCGTTCAAGTATCCGATCTGCGGGTTCGTACAGGAGGCCGACTATTTCAACAACGGCAAGATCCAGTTCCTGTTCGCTGCGGACACAAAGCTCTACCTCATAGACCGCCTGGGCAGGTTCGTGAGCGGCTTTCCTGTGGAATTGGGCAAGGAAGTTGCGGTAGGGCCGAAGCTGTATGACTTCACGGGAGCCAAGGGCTACACCGCGATGGTTGTATTCAAGGACAATACGGTCGGATACGTGGATCTCCACGGCAGGACGGTAGCATCCTGGAAAGGGATCGATGCGCCTGACACCATCAAGGAGGTTCCGGAACTGCTGGAATCCGGCGGAAAGAAATACTGGCTGGTCAGGACGGCCTCACGCACCCTGGTCTATCCTTTCGAGGGCGGAGAGTCCCTGGTCAAGGGAGAGGGTGACAAGAGGATCAGGCCTGACAGCAAGATAACAGTTAATGAGAAAGGTTCCATCTCTGGAGTGTGCTATGACGGGAAGGAGCGAACCTTCAGGTTAGGACAATAAAAAAAAAGATTATATGGCTGAGTTTCAATTCCAATCGGTCAACAAACTCCTTGAAAAGAGTTTCAGGGAGAACTGGGACAGGCAGGCACTTTCGAATTACCAGGGCGTCAGCCTCTGCTACAGGGATGTGGCAAGACGAATAGAGAAGCTTCACATAGCCTTCGAGAAGTGCTTCCTCCACAAGGGGGACAAGGTCGCGATCTGCGCCCGCAACCAGGTGAACTGGGCTGTCAGCTATCTGGCCACCATCACCTACGGAGCGGTCGTGGTCCCGATCCTGCACGAATTCAAGCCGGGGAATATCCATTACCTGGTCAACCACTCGGAAGCCAAGGTTCTCTTCGTGGATGACGTCGTATGGGAGGGACTCAGTCCGGACGAGATGCCGGGAGTGTTCGCGGTCGTCCGCATAAACACCTTCCAGCTCCTGTACGCCCGGGTCCCGAGGATCACAGAGGCCAGGGAGCACATGAACGAATATTTCGGAAAGAGGCATCCTAATTCTTTCGAAGCCGAGGACCTGTGCTACTACAAGGACTCCCCTAACGAACTGGCGATGATCAACTACACTTCCGGAACTTCCGGATTCTCAAAGGGTGTGATGATCCCGTACAGGGCCCTGTGCTCCAACATCCAGTTCGCCGCCAAGGTGCTTCCGGAACTCAACAACAAGAGCAGCTGCGTGTCGATGCTCCCGTCCGCCCATATGTACGGAATGATGTTCGAGTTCCTGTACCAGATGGTCATCGGATCGCACGTCCACTTCCTGACCAGGGTGCCGAGTCCAAAGATCATCACCCAGGCATTGCAGGAGGTCAAACCGAACATCATCATCGCCGTACCGCTGATCATCGAGAAGGTTTACAAGTCGAAGATCCAGAAGCTGGTCGAAAAGGGCAGCGTCAAGACTATGCTGATGATTCCGGGCTTAGACAAGATAATCAAGAAGAACATCCGCACGGAGCTGGTCAACGCTTTCGGAGGGAACTTCGTGGAGATCATCATGGGCGGTGCCGCTTTCAACAAGGACATCGAGAAGTTCTTCTACGACATAGAGTTCCCTTACACGGTCGGATACGGCATGACCGAGTGTGCCCCTATCATCACCTACGCGCACTTCAACGACAAGAAGCTATATTCCTGCGGCAAGGCCGCCCTCAACATGGAGATCAGGATCGATTCGGAGAATCCGGAACTGATCGAAGGAGAAATCCAGTGCAAGGGCCCTAACACCGCGCTGGGATATTACAAGAACGAAGAGGCAACCAAGTACCTGTTCACCGAGGACGGATGGATGAGGACTGGGGATATGGGCGTCATCGACAAGGAAGGATATCTTTTCATCAGAGGCCGTTCCAAGTGCATGATCCTTGGCCCGAACGGACAGAACATCTACCCTGAGGAGCTGGAATCAGTGATCAATGCCGTTGCGTACGTGGTGGAATCCCTTGTCATCGAAGACAACGGCGGACTCACCGCCCTGATCTATCCTGACTATCACATGGGAGAACTGGACGGAATGAACCGCACGGAGCTCGAGAACACGCTTTCCGGACTGCTTCCGGTGATCAACAGGGATCTCCCGGCATATGCCCAGATCCGCAAGATAGAATTCATGCCGGAGGATTTCGAAAGGACACCTAAGCGTTCAATCAAGAGATACCTCTACCAGAGAAACAACAAGTAATGGAAAAATTCGACCACAGATACCTGGAGATGGCCGAAGTATGGGCCAGGAACTCCTATTGCAAGAGGCGTCAGGTAGGTGCCCTGATAGTCAAGGACAGGATGATCATATCCGATGGTTACAACGGTACCCCTTCCGGATTCGAGAACATCTGTGAAGATGAGAACGGGGTCACCAAGCCATATGTCCTGCATGCAGAGGCCAACGCCATCACCAAGGTGGCTAAATCCGGGAACAGCAGCCAGGGTGCGACCCTCTACGTGACCGCTTCTCCTTGCATGGAATGCTCCAAGCTGATCATCCAGGCCGGCATCAAAAGGGTGGTTTACAAGGACGAATACCGCCTCACCGACGGAGTTGACCTCCTGCGGAGAGCCGGCATCGAAGTCGAAAAGATCGATTAGAATGAAAAGGATATCATCCGTATGGATAGCACTCCTCGGGATCGTCGTAGGAGCGCTCATGGCGCTCACATACAACGCATATACCCAGAGGAAGAACTTGATAAACGTACAGAACAACCAGTGGCGTAAACTGAACCTCATCCTGGACAAGATTGACAAGAACTATGTCGATACCATAAACCGGGAGGATCTGACCGACGCAGCCATCACTGCTGCCCTTGCCGCCCTGGACCCTCATTCCGTCTATATGCCTCCGGTTGAGCTTGACCAGGCTGAAACCGACCTGGCCGGCAACTTCGACGGCATCGGCATCCAGTTCAACGTGCCGAACGATACCGCCATAGTCCTGGAAGTTATTCCTGGCGGACCGTCCGAGAAAGTCGGACTCCAGCAAGGCGACCGCATCCTCAAGGTGGATGACAAGGTCATCGCAGGTGTCAAGTTCCCTCAGGACAGCATGGTACGGAGGATGAAAGGCCCTGCCGGGACGAAGGTCACCATTACCGTCGGCCGCGGCAAGGAAGAGATACCTTTCGAAATCACCAGAGGGAAAATCCCGGTACATTGCGTCGATGCAGCCTTCATGGTCAGCGACAGCACCGGCTACATCAAGCTTGCCAAATTCAGCAGGACCACCTTCTCCGAGGTTTACGACGCTTGTGTTTCCTTGTACGACCAAGGCATGCGCAGACTCATATTCGACCTCAGGGACAATACCGGAGGGTATTTCGACCAGGCCCTGCTCCTCAGCAACATGTTCCTTGAAAAGGGAGACGAGATCGTGTACATGGAAGGCCTGCACCGCAAGAAGGAGGAATACAAGGCAGACGGAGGCGGAATCATGAGGAACATGAAACTCACTGTACTCATCAACGAATCCTCGGCGTCTTCCAGCGAGATATTCGCAGGTGCCATCCAGGATAACGACAGAGGTGTGATCATGGGCCGGCGCTCATTCGGAAAGGGCCTCGTCCAGGAGCCTATATACTTCTCCGACGGGTCCGGAGTCAGGCTCACCGTAGCAAGGTTCTACACCCCGTCCGGAAGGTGCATCCAGAAGCCGTATTCGGATGATTACCAGTACGATATCTACAAGCGCTACACTGACGGCGAGATGTACGATGCCGACAGCATCAAGGTGGATTCCACATTGGCCTACAAGACGGTTGGCGGTAGGACCGTATTCGGCGGCGGAGGCATAATCCCGGACGTCTTCGTTCCTCTGGACACGACCAAGGCTTCCAAGTTCTTCATAGCGTGCAACAAGAAGGCGACCCAGATGAGATTCGCCTCCGAGATGTTCGATCGTTTCAAGGGAACCATCTCAGGGATAGATGATTATGAGGAACTGAACAAGGCTCTCGACAGGTTGGATATTCCTTCCCGCTTCAGGGAATTCGCATCGTCGAAGGACGGTATCACTTGCAGCCAGAAGGAGTGGGACGAGACTCAGGATTATCTCATCCCGCAGCTCCGCGCCCTGATCGGACGCTACTCAAAGCTGGGAGACAACGCTTTCTACAAGATGTATCTCAAGGTCGATGACACCTTGAAGAAGGCTATCGAATCGGACTGACATAGGCGACAACATCCTGCTCGCTGACAGGATTGCCGCCCAGGATCATCAGGCGCTCCACGACATTGTTGAGTTCCCTGATGTTGCCGGGCCAGGATTTCTCCTGCAGCAGCTTGATCGCCTCGGGAGAGAATTCCCTTTCAGGCATTCCGGACTCCGCGCTTATCTGCTTCATGAAATAGTCCACGAGTAGCGGGATGTCATCCTTCCTCTCGTCAAGCGAAGGTACGTTGATGACTATGACACTGAGACGGTGATACAGGTCCTCCCTGAAATTACCCTTCTCTATCTCCTTCATAAGGTCCTTGTTGGTGGCCGCTATCACCCTGACATCCACCACGATATCCTTGTCGCTTCCGACCCTGGAGAGTTTCTTTTCCTGAAGCACGCGGAGCACCTTGGCCTGGGCTGCGAGGCTCATGTCCCCGATTTCGTCCAGGAACAGGGTACCGCCGTCGGCCTGTTCGAACTTGCCCTTGTGCTGCTTGATGGCAGACGTGAAGGAGCCCTTCTCGTGGCCGAAAAGCTCACTCTCAATCAGTTCCGACGGGATGGCGGCGCAGTTCACCTCAATGTAAGGCATCGCGCTCCTGGAGCTCTGCTCGTACAAGCTCCTCGCCACCAGTTCCTTTCCTGATCCGTTCGGACCGATGATCAGGACCCTGGCATCGGTCGGGGCGACCTTGGAAACCATATCCCGGATATGCTGGATAGGCTCGGACTCCCCTATCATCTTCTGGCCGTATATCTTCTTCTTGAGCTGCCTGTTCTCCTTGATTATGCTCACCTTGTCGGTGGCGTTCTTGATGGTGATGAGGATACGGTTCAGGTCAAGCGGCTTCTGGATGAAGTCGAATGCCCCTTTCTTGATGCACTCCACGGCGGTGTCGATGTCTCCGTGACCGGAAATCATCACGATGGCAGAATCGACTCCGTCCGCGACGAGCTTGTCCAGCACCTCGGTACCATCCATCTCCGGCATCTTGATGTCGCAGAAGATCACATTGTACTTCTCCTTGTCCACCATTGCGAGGGCGGCGGCTCCGTTCTCGGCGGTGTCCACCTCGTAACCTTCGTCACCGAGGATTTCCTTGAGCGAATTGCGGATGGCCCTTTCGTCGTCAACTATAAGAATCTTCATTTCAGGTCGTCTTGAACAATTGTTTCCCTTGGTGCAAATATCGGACAAAATTCAATCTTTACATAATTTTTGATATTTTTGTGTTCATGAACATACCAGACATCATCATAGCCATCGACGGCTATTCATCCACAGGCAAGAGCACTCTTGCCAAACTCATCGCAGAGCAGTACTCCTTCCTGTATCTGGATTCCGGTGCGATGTACAGGGGCGTTACGCTGTACGCGATGGAGAACGGCCTCATCGCTGAAGACGGCACGATCGACGAAGAGGGTCTTAAAGAAGCCCTGAAGGACCTGCACCTCGATTTCAAGGCCACGGAGAACGGCAGCGCCACATTCATCGGGGACCGCTGCGTCGAGAAGGAAATCCGCACACTCGCTGTTTCGAGCCACGTCAGCCCGGTTTCCGCAATTCCTTTCGTCAGGAATTTCGTGGACGAGAGGCTCCACGCCTTCGGCCGCAGGAAGAGGGTTGTCATGGACGGTAGGGATATCGGCACCACGGTGTTCCCGGACGCTGAAGTCAAGATCTTCATGACCGCGACTGCAGAAGTCAGGGCACAGAGACGTTTCGACGAGATGGTCATGAAGGGGCAGGAGCCTGTGATGGAGGAAGTCATGAAGAACCTTCTGGAGAGGGACTACATCGATTCCCACAGGGAGGTCTCCCCTCTCTCCCGGGCGGAAGACGCCTATGTCCTCGACAACTCCGACATGACCCTTCACGAAGAGACTGTCTGGTTCCAGGGTCTCTGCCAGGGCAAGTTCGGGATCCTTGAATAGACTGCCGGATGGCACTTGAGGTCGAAATCGACAAGTACTCCGGTTTCTGCGGAGGAGTGATCCGGGCTATCAGCCGGGCCGAAAGGTTCCTGGCAGCATCTCCGGGCCGCAGGCTCTATTCACTCGGTGCCATAGTACACAATGAAGCGGAGCTGAAAAGGCTCGGGGAAAAGGGTCTGGTCACTGTCACCAAGGAAGGGCTCCGCGACATGGAGGACCCTCGCGACGAGACCCTGCTGATCAGGGCGCACGGCGAACCTCCGGAGACATATTCCTATGCCGAGAGCATCGGAATCAACCTCATTGACTGTACCTGCCCCGTGGTGCTCAAGCTCCAGAAAAGCATCAGGGAGGCCTGGGAGAGGCTTCATCCGCAAGGCGGACAGGTGATTATATTCGGGAAGGTCGGACACGCGGAAGTCCTTGGCCTGCTTGGGCAGGTTGGCGGCGACGCTGTGGTGGTGGAGGACCTCGGCATGCTCCTGGAAGCCTTGCAGGAAGGAGAGATCCGGACAGACGTTCCTTTGGAAATATTCTCCCAGACTACCAAGAGTCCTTCTGAATATTCCGGAATATGCGACGAGCTTTCCCGTCGGGCGCAAGCCGGTATCAAGGTGCACCGGACTATCTGTTCCCAGGTGGCATCCCGGCACGAACAGCTTTCGGAATTCGCCGCCGCACATGACATAATCATATTCGTATCAGGTGTTTCCAGTTCCAACGGGAAGGTCCTGTACGACCTTTGCAAGTCCATCAACCCGCGTACATACCATATTTCCGCCCCTGATGAGACCGATCCGTCATGGTTCCGGCCAGGCGACAAGGTCGGAATCTGCGGTGCCACTTCCACTCCCCGATGGTTGCTTGAGGATGCCGCCGGGCACGTAGCCGGGATGGGGATATGAATTTTATTTGCATGGTAGATGGCAAATCGTTAACTTTGCAAGGTTATACTTTTGAGTTTTATTCAGTTATAATATGGCAACAACAGCAGATTTCAAAAACGGTCTTTACATCAGCTACAATGGCAAACCTTGCCAGGTAGTCTATTTCCAGCACGTAAAGCCAGGCAAGGGCCCGGCATTCGTAAAGACCAAGCTTCGCAACCTTGAGAACGGAAGGATCCTCGAGAATACCTTCACCGCAGGTGCGAAGATCGATGTCATCAACGTTGAGAGGCGTCCGTACCAGTTCCTTTATTCAGACGAGGACGGATTCAACTTCATGCACGAAGAGACATATGAGCAGATCCATCTTCCTCACGACGTAGTCGAGAATGCCGACCTTATGAAAGAGGGCCAGCATGTCGAGATGATGTTCGTCGTAGAGCCTGAGGAGAAGTGCCTTACCTGCGAGCTTCCTACCTACGTCACTCTCGAGGTGACTTATGCAGAGCCTGCAGTGAAGGGTAACACTGCTTCCACCAGTGCACTCAAGGAAGTTACCCTTGAGACCGGTGCGAAGATCATGGTTCCTCTCTTCATCAACCAGGGAGAGAAGATCACCGTCAACACCACCGACCGCAGCTACGGCCAGAGAGTCTAAGATTCCGGAACACCAGAGTCTGTTTGCGAGACGAAAGAGTCTGGTTACGGAAGCATCAGAGTCAGCCCGAGGCACCCGCCCCGGGCTTTTTCGCACCCTCCCCCGTCATTCCCGACTCGTCCGAAGCCCCTGTTATCCCCGGCTCGTCCGGTGCCCCCGTCATTCCCGACTTGTTCGGGAATCCCTTCGCGTCAGTGGCTGCAACACCGGGCGCTTGCTGCTTCGCAGCCCTGTACGGGTAAATGCGCCCTAACGTTGCAGCCAACTGCCGTCTACTGCCCATCATTCCTTACTAGACCTTTTGGGCATATCCCCGGCCCAGGACGGGACAATACGGCTGGTACGGAAAGTCTTTATAATCAACGAGATGATTAAACAGATGGTGGCGATTTAGGCACCTAATAATCACTTATATTCTTGATAATCAACACTTTCTATACCAGCCTCGAAATGACTGAAACTGCCACTGGCGGCCGGATAGTACCCCTCCGTCATCCCTGGCTCGTCCGGGGATCCCATCGGGCCTTTGGCAGGGCGCGAGGAGAGCCCCTTTGGGGTGGAGCTCCCCGCAGCGTCCAGCCGCCGGAGGCCGTATATTCCGGCGGCGGTGCCAGAATCAGAGACATCTCAGCACCAGGAAAACCTCCAGCTTCCTCTCTTAATATCGACACTAGTCCTAACTGCCTATTTATCAGCAATATACATACTTAGACACGAGCCCTTCCGGCACTATCATATCATTCAACTCGCAGGTACGAATAAGAATACATCTTTTGTGGTCGGAGGTTCCAGTTGCGTACGATTATTGGCCATAATGTACTCAATCGGAATCCAACGACCGGGAATCAACCCAGGGCGCGGTCGAGGGCTTCGAGGTCGGCGTCGGTAGTGACCCAGCTCGTCACGAAACGGCAGAGGAGGCGGTCATCGGGGAGCGGAGACCAGACCTCGAAAGCTATCTGCGCGGAAAGCTGTTCCTTCTGCTCCCGAGAAAGGATCACGAACTGCTGGTTTGTCGGGGAATCGGCTCCGAAGCCAATCCCGTGACGAGTGAATATTCCCTTCATCCGCTCCGCCATGACGATGGCATGCCGGGCAGCCTTGAAATACAAATCATCCGTGAAGAGTGTGTCGAACTGTATGCCCAGCATCCTACCCTTGGCAAGCAAAGCCCCGTGACGCTTGACCGTAGTGAAGAAATACTTAGGAGCGGGAATATTCGAAAAGACCACGGCTTCGCCGAACATCGCACCGCCCTTGGTCCCTCCTATGTAGAACACATCGCAGTGGTCCGCAAGGAATGGAAGGCTGACATCGCATTTTTCCGACATTAAGCCGTAGCCGAGACGCGCCCCGTCCACAAATAGAAGCAATCCGTGTTTCTTGCACACGCCATATATGTCCGTAAGCTCCTTTGCCGAATATATGTCTCCCAGTTCCGATGGAAATGACATATAGACAAGCCGGGGCTGCACCATATGCGGATATGTCTCGTCGCCGTGGAAGGCTTCCATATATCCGTCGATGCCGGCCGCAGTAACCTTACTCCCCTCCCCAGGAACGACCAGGACCTTGTGCCCGGAAGCTTCGACAGCACCTGATTCGTGAACATTGATATGTCCTGTCTCGGCAGTAAGGACTCCTTCGCAACCGATAAGGAGAGAATCAATTACGGTGGCATTCGTCTGGGTGCCTCCGAGAAGGAAGAATACTTCAGCTGCAGGCTTGCCGCAAGCGAGCCTTATCTTCTCCCTCGCACTCTCGCAATATGGATCGAAGCCATATCCAGTAGACTTTTCCGGATTGGTCTGTGTCAGGCGCTGCAGGATCTCCGGCAGCATCCCATTATTGTAGTCGCTTTCAAATGATGTCATTTCGTGTTTGTAAGAGATGATTCGAAAACAAAGTTAATAATCGTGATTTGCATTTCCTATTGAAAATGTGTAACTTTCGATGAATATACCTAAAAATAACCCTATTATGAAACGCCTCTTCCCCATCCTGCTTTGTGGACTGGCATCCCTGCTCTTCGGATGCAACACGACTCCGGACCCGGTCCTGACCGTCACCCCGGAGAACCTCGCCTTCTCTGCTGAAGGTGGGGCACAGACCGTCCAGGTCAAGGCCAACAACCCTTGGACCGCCTCGGCAAGCGGCTCGGGATTATCCGTCAACCCGTCCTCGGGAGAAGGTGACGCTACGGTGACTGTCACAGCAACGGCCACCAGTTCCACCAATCCTCTGTCGGGTTCGGTCACGTTCCGCAGCGAGGGACTGGCCGCAACCGTGTCCGTCACACAGGACGAACGCAAGGTCATCCAGGTCGGGGAGGTAATGGTCATCCCTGCAGAAGGAGGTACTTTCGCGGTTGACATACAGTACAACACAGAATATACCGTAGAGGTAGAGGCTTCTGCCAAGTCCTGGATATCTTTCCTGGGCACCAGGGCGCTCCAGAGCGGGAAGCTCGAGTTCCAGTTCGCAGAGAACCAGAACACCGAACCGCGTACCGGAAAGGTCACAGTCAGGGACAATTCCGGCAAGGCCGCTCCTGTAACCCTGAACTTCGTACAGGAGGAGAAGAAAGTCATCACCGTCGGAGATGTGATGACTATCCCAGCGGAGGGTGGTACATTCGCAGTCGACATCCAGTACAACACCGACTTCGACGTGGTCGTGGAGTCCGGGGCACAGTCCTGGATTACCTTCGTAGCAACACGTGCCCTCAAGAGCGGAAAGCTCGAGTTCAGGTTCGCAGAGAACGGCAGCACCGACCCTCGTCAGGGAAAGGTGACCGTAAAAGACAAGTCTGGAAAGGTGTCAGACATCACGCTGACCTTCGTCCAAGCAGAAAAGAAAGTCATCGCCGTAGGTGATGTTATGGAGATTCCTGCAGAGGGAGGTACATTTGCGGTAGATGTCCAGTACAACACCGATGTCGTCGTCGAAGTAGAGTCTGCGGCCCAGTCATGGATCCACTTCGTGGCAGTCAGGGCACTCACCAGCGGAAAACTGGAGTTCAGTTTCGACGCCAATCCGAATCCGGACGCCAGGACCGGCAAGGTTACCGTCAAGGACAAGAACGGCAAGGTAAGTCCGATAACACTCACCTTCGTCCAGGCAGAGAAGAAGGTCATAACCGTCGGGGACGTGATGGAGATCCCGGCGGAAGGAGGAACCTTCTCCGTGGATGTCCAGTACAACACGGACGTGGTTGTCGAGGTCGAATCTGCAGCCCAGTCCTGGATCCACTTTGTGGCCGTCAGGGCACTTACCAGTGGCAAGCTCGAGTTCAGTTTCGATGCGAATCCGAATCCGGACGCCAGGACCGGCAAGGTCACGGTCAAGGACAAGAACGGAAAGGTCAGCCCGATCACACTGACATTCGTCCAGGCAGAAAAGAAGGTCATCAACATAGGTGAAGCGACTGAGATCCCTGAGGAGGGCGGCCTCTTTGAGGTCGACATACAATACAACACCGACTTCGAAGTCAAGGTCTCAGCGGATGCCGAGGACTGGGTCACCTTCGTGGCCACCAGGTCTCTCACCAGCGGGAAACTTCAGTTCCAGATAGCTCCTAACGACTTCAACGATATACGTACAGGAGTTGTAACCATAAAGGACAAGAACGAAATGCTGGAGCCTATCACATTCTCCTTCCGTCAGTTGTCGAAAGTCAGGCGGGTATTGATTGAATTCTTCAACGCGATGGACGGACCGAATTGGACCAAAAAGGCAGGTTGGGGAACGGATGCCCCATTATATCAATGGGACGGTGTCATATTTAATTATGGAGCCAAAACAATGCACCTGCAATTCATTGATTTCGGTTTGAAGGGACAATTACCGGAATGCATAGGAGAATTGACATACCTGACTGATCTAACTTTCAATCATGAACCGGGTTTGACTGGGACTCTCCCGAATTCCTTTGCCAATCTTGTCAATCTAGAGGGCATAACCCTATACGATACATCCCTGTCCAGCCTCCCGGATGTGTTCGGCAGAATGAAGAATCTGTCGTACGTCTTTATATTCTACAATACTAAGTTGGCCGGTCCTCTGCCAGAAAGTCTGGGCAAGTCGGACAAAATACAGAGCTTTACCATTTCAAACAATCAGTTTGAGGGTCCCATTCCTGCTTCCTGGGCAAGACTGGCTGATTTGCAAGGATTTTCTCTTGAGAGGAACCATCTTTCAGGGAAGATCCCGGACACTTTCCTGAATGTCAGCGGAGAAAAACTTGCTCACCGCCTGGAACAAGTCCTCCAGCAGAGTGACGGCTATAGTTTCGATATCACCGATCTGGATATGCCGGGATACTGGCCGCTGGGGACGATTACAAGCATAGATGGAAAGACATTCACCTTTGCTGATATCGTCAAAAAGAATAAATATACCGTCTACCTGTCCTGGGCCACTTGGTGTCCGTTCTCTTATACGTTGATGCCTGCATTGAAGGTCTACTACCAGAATCACAGAAAAGATGGGTTGGAGATAGTATCCACGATATGGCACCCGACTTATTTCAGTTCAGACGATCACGGGTTCAACGATGATGAACGGCAGTTCGAAGAACAGTACATCCATAAGAAAGGATACGATTCCTGGTATAACTTCTACTTCGGCCCGTATTATGGAAATACACGCATCAATAATGCGACTCCTGTAGCTGAAGTCTATGACAATAACGGTTATGTCCTGTTCAGCACCCAGTACTACATCCTGGATCCTGTCCGGAAAAGATACGGACAGGAGGGTGACTTGTATGCCTCGACTGATCTGATACCATTCCTCGAGACCCTCCTGGGACCAGCTGAAACCCCTGATACATATGTATCTACCGATTACTCCAGGGACGGTGAGGTGGTGACTCTCCAGAAAGCGACTGTCGGCAATGGCATCAACATCGTATTCCTGGGCGATGCTTATACCGACAAGGATATGGCTCCTGGCGGCCTCTACGAGACCGTGATGCGTCAGGCTATGGAAGAATTCTTCGCCATCGAGCCTTACAAGACATTCCGCAACCGTTTCAACGTATATGCGGTAAAGGTAGTTTCTATGAACGGAAGGGTCGGTGTAGGAAACAGCACCGCCCTCGGTTCTGTTTTCGGCGGAGGAACTGATGTCAACGGCAATCAGCAAAATTGCCTCGAATATGCTCAGAAGGTGCCTGGGATCACAGATAATCACAACCTGTTGATCTCTGTTCTTGTCAATACCACTCGTCAAGTCGGCACCACATATATATATGATTCGATGATGTCCGGAATCGCTTTCACTGCCAGCATCGGCAATGACCCTGAGCTGTTCGGATCGACGCTGAGACACGAGTCCGGCGGCCACGGATTCGCATTCCTTGCAGATGAGTATTCCGAGAATAATTCCACGCCTCCTCAGAGTCATATCGATGAGTACACATCAAAATATGAACAGTATGGCTGGTTCGCAAACGTGGACTTCACAAACGATCCGACGAAAATCCACTGGAGCGCCTTCCTCTCCGACGACCGCTACAAGAACGAGGTCGGAATATTCGAAGGCGCAGCCCTGTACAACCATGGAGCATACAGGCCATCTGAGAACAGTATGATGAAAGACAATGCGGAGTACTTCAATGCTCCTTCACGCTGGGCTATCTACAAGAGGATAATGCAGTTGAGTGGAGAATCCTACAGCTTCCAGACGTTCCTGGAATATGACGCCGTCAACCGAGGCAAAGCCTCGCAGGCTGCCGCAAGACCGCCTCTCAAGGCAGCGGCAAACGGCAGGAAGATCCAGCATTCCGCTCCTCCTGTGATCGTGCACAGATAGTAAACCATATTAATACGTCAACGAATAAACAACCATAATTATGAAACGCCTCTTCCCCATTCTGCTTTGTGGACTGGCATCCTTGCTCTTCGGATGCAACACCACTCCGGATCCGGTCCTGACCGTCACCCCGGAGAACCTCGCATTCTCCGCCGAAGGAGGTGCGCAGACTGTCCAGGTCAAGGCCAACAACCCTTGGACCGCCTCGGCCAGCGGCTCGGGAATATCTGTCAACCCGTCCTCGGGAGAAGGTGACGCTACGGTGACTGTCACAGCAACGGCCACAAGTTCCACCAATCCTGTCTCAGGAACCGTAGTCTTCAGGAGTGAAGGATTATCCGCCACCGTGTCCGTCACCCAGGACGAACGCAAGGTCATCCAGGTCGGGGACGTTATGGTCATCCCGGCAGAAGGTGGTACATTTGCAGTTGATATACAGTACAATACCGAATATACAGTAGAGGTAGAGTCCGGGGCACAGTCCTGGATAACCTTCGTAGCCACACGTGCCCTGCAGAGCGGCAAGCTCGAGTTCCGGTTCGCAGAGAACCAGAACACCGAACCGCGCCAGGGCAAGGTGACCGTCAAGGACAATTCCGGCAAGGCTGCTCCTGTAACACTGAACTTCGTACAGGAAGAAAAGAAGGTCATTACAGTTGGGGATGTGATGACTATTCCTGCCGAGGGAGGTACATTCGCAGTCGACATTCAGTATAACACTGACTTTGATGTCGTTGTAGAGTCAGGGGCGCAGTCCTGGATCACCTTCGTGGCGACACGTGCCCTCAAGAGCGGCCAGCTCGAGTTCCAGTTTGCGGAGAACCAGAGCACCGACCCGCGTCAGGGAAAGGTGACCGTAAAGGACAAGTCAGGTAAGGTGTCCGACATCACCCTCACCTTCGTGCAGGAAGAGAAGAAGGTCATTACAGTAGGTGATGTTATGACTATCCCTGCAGAGGGTGGTACATTTATGGTCGACATACAGTACAACACTGACTTTGACGTCGCTGTGGAGTCAGGTGCCCAACACTGGATTACCTTCGTGGCCACACGTGCCCTGCAGAGCGGGAAGCTCGAGTTCAGGTTCGCGGAGAACCCTGATCCGGACACTCGCCAAGGCAGGGTTACCGTCAAGGATAAATCAGGCAAGGTGCCCGTCATCACCCTGAACTTCGTACAAGAGGAGAAGAAGGTCATCGACGTAGGGGACGGAATGAAGATCCCGGCCGAGGGCGGTACCTTTACGTACAGCATACAGTACAACACTGATTTCGACGTGGTCGTGGAGTCCGGGGCGCAGTCCTGGATCCACTTCGTGGCCGTCAGGTCTCTCACTAGCGGCTATCTGGAGTTCAGTTTCGAAGCCAATCCTAATCCGGAGGAGAGGACAGGCAAGGTCACCGTCAAGGACAAATCAGGCAAGGTGCCCGACATAACGATCACCTTCGTTCAGGAAGAGAAGAAGGTCATACAGGTCGGAGAAGTGATGACCATCCCTCCGGAGGGCGGCACCTTCACCGTGGATATCCAATATAACACGGACTACAAGGTGCAAGTCTTCTGTGAGGGTGATTGGATGACCTACGTACAGACAAGGTCGCTTATAGATGGAAAACTTGAGTTCTATTTCAAGGAAAACAAGGGCGACAGACGTGAATGCTATGCATATGTATTTTCAACGGAAGGAGGCATCGAAACCATAGAACTGTGTTTCAAACAGGAGACGTCAGTACGGGACAAACTGATGAGATTCTTCTATGCTATGGATGGCCCTAACTGGAAGAACAAGACAGGATGGGGAACGGATGCCCCGGTATGGCAATGGGAAGGCGTCGGAAATCCTGACCCTGAGACTGGTCTAATGTCCTTGTATTTCCGTAATAATGGGCTGAAGGGAGAAATACCTGATTTCATAGATGAAATGAACCTCTGGAGATTCGTAATTGATGAACCTGGGATCACCGGTACCCTTCCGGCTTCTTTCGGCAACCTCGTTAATCTTGAGAGCCTTGAAATCAGCAATACTGCAATGACTTCATTACCGGATATCTTCGGCAAGATGAAAAAACTCCGGAACGTTATCATTTTCAGCAACAGGGATATGACCGGACCTCTACCTGAGAGTCTTGGTGCATCTGACGAACTAGTAACGTTGGGCATCGATTGGAACGGATTCACCGGGACACCTCCGGACTCCTGGGCGAGGCATTATGATTTTCTGAGTCTTTGGTCCAATAAATTAAGCGGAGAGATTCCGCTTTCGTTCAGGACAGGACCCCACGCAGGGAAACTCTTGCAAGCAATTCTGATGCAGCAGGAGGGCTATGGCTTCGATATCAGCGACATGGACGTTCCAGGGAACTGGATTCCGGATCAAATCCAGGATATAGGAGGAAAACTGTTTACTATCGACGACGTAATCAAGAAGAACAAATATACTGTCTATCTCTACTGGGCTCCTTGGTGTCCGTTCTCGAAAGCCCTTATGCCACAGTTGCTGGATTATTACAAGAAGTATCGCCAGGATGGACTTGAGATCATCGCCACCGTCTGCGTGGACGAAAATGGAGAAACGTGGCGCGACAAGGCAAGACAGAAGCAAGTCATAGAGGAGGATGGATATAACCTGTGGTACAACTACTACTTCGAGGACTACCAGCCGACCGCTTATCCTGCTACCACTCCTCAGGCAGAAGTCTTCGACAGCAAGGGCAACACCTTGTTCAGTCACCTCAATTATCCTGTTACTGACAGCCGCAACCGTTTCGGACATCCAGCTTCAACGGATCTCATCCCGTTCCTGGAAACCCTCCTCGGTCCTGCGGTGACTCCGGATCCGTATTCCTCGACCGACTATTCCAAGGACGGAGAGGTCATTACCCTGCAACAGGCAACCACTGGCAAGGGCATTGACATCGTATTCCTCGGAGATGCATACACCGACAGGGATATGGCATCCGGCGGATTGTATGAGACTGTGATGCGACAGGCTATGGAAGAATTCTTCGCCATCGAACCGTACAAGACATTCCGGAACCGCTTCAATGTCTATGCGGTGAAGGCTGTGTCCAAGAACGGAATGATAGGAGACGGCTACACTACTGCATTCGGTACATACTTCGGAAAGGGTACGGAGGTCAACGGCAATACCGTAAAGGCCTTCGAATATGCCCTCAATGTACCTGGAATCAGCAGCAAGGAGAATATCCTCGTAAACATCATCGTCAATACCCAGAGACACGCAGGTACCGCAGTAATGTCAGAGAGCCTGCAGTCCAGCGTAGCGTTCACTTCTTCGATGGGCAACGATCCTAAGTTCTTCGGAAACATACTTCGTCACGAGGGTGGCGGACACGGATTCGCTTTCCTGGCCGACGAGTATTCCACCAACCAGGCTATGGTTCCTCAGGGTACAATCGATGGATACAACTCTCTGTACAACCAGTATGGCTGGTACGCCAACGTCGACTTCACTTCCGATCCGACGAAGATCAAATGGAGCGCATTCCTCTCCGACAGCCGCTACGATGATGAGGTCGGCATATATGAGGGCGGAGCCCTGTACAGCCTCGGTGTTTACAGGCCATCGAAGAACAGTATGATGAGAGAGAACTTCGAGTACTACAACGCTCCTTCGCGCTGGGCGATCTACCAGCAGATAATGAAGCGCAGCGGAGAGTCCTGCAGCTTCGAGAAGTTCCTCGAATACGATGCCGTCAACCGGGCAGCAGTCTCAGAGGCAGCAGCAATCAGGCCGCCTCTCAAGGCCGCGGCCAACGGCAGGAGCTTCGAGCATACCGCTCCTCCGGTGGTGATCCCATAAAAGCATCTCGGGAATCCTGACATCTTCCCGGGCACGGATAGACTTGTCCCGTGTCCGGGAAGATTGTTTAATGAAGAATATTCATTAAATTTGTAAGTTATGTCAGAGTACATCGTATCAGCTAGGAAATACAGGCCCGATTCATTCGAGACGCTTATCGGGCAGGACAATATCGCACAGACCCTGAAGAATTCCATCATCAGGGGGAAACTGGCGCATGCGTACCTTTTCTGCGGTCCCCGCGGAGTGGGCAAGACAACGACCGCCAGGATATTCGCAAAAGCCATCAACTGTTCCAATCCTTCGGAGGATATGGAGCCTTGTGGCAAATGCGAATCCTGCATCTCGTTCCAGGAAGGCCGCTCGTACTGCATACACGAGCTTGACGCCGCGTCCAACAACGGAGTGGACGACATCAAGAACCTTATGGACAAGGTTCAGATCCCGCCTCAGGTCGGAAAGTACAGCGTGTACATAATCGACGAGGTCCATATGCTCTCGACGGCTGCTTTCAACGCCTTCTTGAAGACGCTCGAAGAGCCGCCGGCACACGCAATATTCATACTTGCAACGACTGAAAAGCATAAGATCCTTCCTACGATCCTTTCGCGTTGCCAGACCTTCGACTTCAACCGCATCAGCATCCCCGACATAGTAAGGAACCTCAAGACGATCGCATCGAAGGAAAATGTCTCGATCGACGACGAGTCCCTGCATGTCATCGCAATGAAGGCGGACGGCGCGATGCGTGACGCCCTGACCATATTCGACCAGACGGTGGCATTCTGCGGGACGGATGTCAAGTACGAGGAAGTACTCAAGAACCTCAATGTGCTGGACTATGATTATTCCTTCAGCCTGGTGGACTCGTTCCTTGCTGGAGATTTCGGTTCTGCACTCCTGAAGTTCGATGAGATACTATCGAAGGGATTCAATGCGCTTCATTTCTGCGCTGCGCTGAGTTCCCATTTCAGGGACTTGATGGTGACCAGGAACGGAGGGTTGGATTCGCTGCTGGAGCTTCCGGATTCACTGAAGAAGAGATATTCGGAGCAAGCTTCACGCTGCCCTATGAAGTTCCTTTACGATGCCCTGGCGATAACGACCGCCTGTGAGGCGGGCTACAAACAAGCCGTCAATCCGCGCCTGCACATCGAGTTCGCCTTGATGAAGCTCGCTTTCCTGACCAAGGCTCCTGCGGCTGCTGAAGTTGCTCCGGCGCCTGCACAGGTAGCCGCTCGACCGATGGCAGCCAGGACAGAACCGAAGCCGGCACCGGTGGCGGCAGCTTCTCCACAACCTGCAGCTTCACCAGAACCGGCAGTTTCACCAGAGCCGGTTCCTGCTCCGGTGCCACGTGCGAGGAAGAAACCGGCCAAGACAGGTTCCGCTCTATCCCTGACCTCGATACTCGAAGAGGAGCAGGCAGCGAAAGCAACCGTCAAGACCCCTGCGGTTGCCGACGAGCTCCCTGATGACGAGAAAGTCCTGCAAGCCTGGAGTGGAATCCCTGAAGATTATGCTTCCAGTCCGAGACTTGCAAACACCTTGAAGAACGCCCAGGTGGAAATCCAGACCGAGGACGGAATCAAGGTTCTCACCTTCAAGGTCAGCAATGCGTCCCAGGAAAAATGGATAAGGGACAACAGGCTTCTCTCACTGGAAGGAAATTTGCAGAACAAAGCCGGATCTTCCAAGATACGCCTTGAAGTCGGCGTAATCCCTGCGGAGGAGAAGGAGGCCCAGCCATACACCGACCATGAAAAGGCAACCGCGCTCATGGGGCAGAACGGGGAGATCCAGAATTTGGTAAAAGACTTCGGTTTAGAAACGAAATAGCATATGAAACTTCGCTGCGAACAGCTTGTCAAGAAATACGGCATCAGGACAGTCGTGAAAGGCGTCTCGATGGAAATCAACCAAGGTGAAATCGTAGGTTTCCTCGGCCCGAACGGCGCCGGAAAAACCACCAGCTTCTATATGATTACCGGGCAGATAGTCCCGAATGGAGGCCGGGTATTCCTGGACGACGAAGACATCACAGAGCTCCCTATGTACAAAAGGGCCCAGAAAGGCATCGGCTACCTCCCTCAGGAAGCCTCCGTATTCCGCAAGATGTCGGTCGAAGACAACATCATGTCCGTCATGGAGATGTCCGAGATGACCAAGGAGCAGAGGGAGGAAAGACTCGAGGACCTGATCAACGAATTCAACCTTTCCAAGGTGCGCAAGAGCCTCGGAATACAGCTCTCCGGAGGTGAGAGACGCCGCTGCGAGATCGCCCGGGCACTGGCCATCGACCCTAAGTTCATCCTGCTCGACGAACCTTTTGCGGGTGTGGACCCTATTGCCGTGGAAGATATCCAGTTCATCATCGCCAAGCTCAAGTACAAGGACATCGGAGTCATCATCACCGACCATAACGTGGGAGAGACACTGGCTATCACCGACAGGGCTTACCTGCTGTATGAAGGAACGATTCTCCAGCAGGGCACTCCGGAATCCCTCGCCGGAGACGAAGAAGTCCGCACCAAATACCTCGGCGGCGGCTTCGTACTGAAGAAGTCCGTCTCAGTGGAAAGGGCGAAGGCCGAACACGAAGCCCTCGAGGCTGCCAGGAGGGCCGAATCAGAGAGGATCGCAGCGATCGTCGAAACGGAGACCACGGAAGAGACAGGACGAACGACTGATAACGAATGACAATGAAAAGGCTTTCCTTCATATTGTCCGTGATGGTACTTGGCTTGCTGACCGCACTCGATGCGGCCGGGCAGGCTCAGGTATATACACGCAAGGAAAAGCTAAAGGATTTCACTGCGAAGACCACCAAGGTCGTGCTGTCCGGAGAAGAGTTCCTGGACGAGGCGCTCAAGGAAAGCGTGGCGTCGACATGGACGCTCTCCCCTTACGAGTTCTGCACCAACGAAGAGTTCCAGAAGCTCAAGACCAGCGACAATTTCTATTTCCTGATCGTAGCCTCGAGCCGCCAGAAGAAAGAGGAAGAGCCAGGCTTGGACATGCTCACCCTGGTAAAGGGCGGAGAAGGTGCATCCAAGTCCATCGATGGGATGCTCGAAGTGGTAAGTTTCCCGTTCAGGGCCGCCCGCTTCCCGAGCGGAAGGGAGTTCACCCTGCTTCCTGCCTTCCTGCATATCATCCAGGACCATGTCTCCACCCTCGCCGACACCGAGATGAAAGCATATTCCAACCTCTCGGCGAAAGACACGAAGAAGCTGAATACCAAAAGAATTTATTTCTGGGAAGAAGACCTTTCGAAGCAAGTAGGCAGCCATGTCAGGGAATCCCTTGACGAGGACATCATCATAGAAGAGGACGATGAGGACGTGGACAAGGTATTCGATGCCGGGGAGGTGAACACAGTTGTCAGCTATGTCGTGGCGCCGGATGTTCCGGTTGACGGCTCCGTATGCTACAAGATGCTGATAGGATCCGACACCCTAGAACTGTATTATTTCAAGAAGCACAAGATCACTTCGAAGAACGGAAAGGGCTTCCTCGCAAGCGATCTGAAAGCCATTAAAAGCATCAGGAAAAGATGATCACCGGTAAAGCGGCCTGCGGGATGCAGTATGCAGTCAAGAAGGGCGGCAATGCGGTCGGCTACTGTTCCCTGACGATCAAGTGCGGAACACGCGACGAAGGAGACTTCCACAACGGAATAGCCCATTTCACGGAGCATACGCTGTTCAAGGGTACCGGGCACAAGAGCGCCCGGGTCATCAACGGTTATCTCGACAAGCTTGGAGGCGAGCTGAACGCATTCACCACCAAGGAAGAGATAGTCATTCATTCTACGGTTCTCAAGGAAGACCTGGGCAAGGCTGCGTCGCTGTTGCTGGAACTGGCCACCTGCCCTGCCTTCCCTGAAGAAGAGATCGAAGTCGAAAGAGGAGTGGTCATCGATGAAATCAACTCCTACAAGGACTCCCCTGCCGACGATGTCTACGACAAGTTCGAAGAGGCCCTGCTGGCCGACCACCCCCTCGGGAAGACCATCCTGGGAACGGCGGCAAGCGTCAGGAAGATAACTTCCGCGGAGCTGAGGGAATTCGTCAGGGAGCGGTTCACTCCCGGGAATATGGCTCTGGCCATAGTGGCGGACATCGATGAACGGAAGATGGAGGAAGCCGTCCTCAAGCTTGCCGGCAAGGTTTTCGACGGAGAATGGCAGGAAAGCAAGGAAAGGCTCCTGGTCCCGGTCAACGGAACTCCTGTATTCAACCGCACCGTCAACAAGAAGAACCACGAAGTGAATGCGGTCCTGGGAGGCCTTGCCCCGTCCCTGTACGACAAGGACGACCGGTTCCCGGCGATCCTTCTGAACAACATCATCGGAGGCCCTGCATCAAATTCCCTGCTCAATGACCTTCTGCGGGAAAAGCATGGTTGGGTATATGGAGTCGAAAGCTCCTACACCCAGTACTCCGAGACCGGAGTAATGGCGATAAGCCTGGGATGCGAACGCGCGAACCTCGAGAAATGCCTTGCTGCTGTCCGGAAGGTCATCCGGAAGATGCAGGACGAACCCCTTTCAGGATCTGCGCTCAAGGCAGCCAAGAAGCAGTTGCTCGGGCAGCTGGCGATTAGTTCCGACAACGGGGAGACCCAGTGCCTTTCGATGGGAAAGAGCCTGGTTTCATTCGGGAAGGTTTCATCCGACCAGGAGAACCGAGAAGCTATAGGGTCCATAACCGCGGAAAGCCTTCAGAGAGTTGCGCGCAACACCTTCGACCCGGAGAGGACATCTTCACTGATATTCCTGTAAATACCACAATATGAACCGGATAGTCCTTTCACTCTTCACACTCGCATCACTGCTGGCCGCCGCTTCATGCAGCGAAGAATCGTCATCCCTCCCTGAGCCGTATGGACCTGTGCCGACTCCTCAGCAACTGGCCTGGCAGAAGATGGAAATGAATATGTTCTGCCATTTCGGGCCGAACACTTTCACGGGGATGGAATGGGGCCTCGGGACGGAAACCGAGGACATATTCAATCCAACCGCCCTCGACTGCGGCCAATGGGCTGCGATTGCCAAGGCGTCCGGATTCAAGGGCATAATCATCACCGGAAAGCACCACGACGGCTTCTGCCTGTGGCCTAATCCAGTCAGCAACCACACCGTGGCGCAGAGTCCGTGGAAAGAAGGCAAGGGAGATGTCCTCAAGGAACTCTCTGAAGCCTGCCGGAAAGAAGGTTTGAAATTCGGGGTATATGTCTCCCCCTGGGACAGGAACGATCCACATTACGGCTCTCCTGAATACAACGACGTATATGTCAAGACGCTGGAAAGCGTCCACGGAGGCGCCTACGGAGAAGTGTTCGAGCAGTGGTTCGACGGAGCCAACGGCGAAGGCCCGGACGGGAAGAAGCAGGAATATGACTGGCCGTTGTTCCACAGCACTGTGCTGAGGCTGATGCCGGATGCGATTATGTTCAGCGACGTGGGTCCGGGATGCCGCTGGGTCGGCAACGAAAGAGGCGAAGCCGGAAGGACTTCCTGGAGCCGGATGGATGTAGAAGGTTTCACTCCTGGGGCAGGAGCCCCGCCTAACGAGGTGTTGAATGAGGGCCAGGAAGACGGAGCAGTATGGCTACCTTCCGAGACCGATGTCTCCATCCGTCCCGGATGGTTCTGGCGTGAAAGCGAGAACGGCTCAGTGCGTTCGGTGGAGAATCTCGTCGGCCTCTATTACACCAGCGTGGGACGCAATTCCCTGCTGCTGCTCAACGTCCCTCCGGACACTTCCGGGAGGATCGATCCGGTGGATTCCGCAAGGCTCGCGGGTTTTCGCGCAGCGCTTGACGAGATATTCAGTACCGATCTGGCGAAGGGCGCAAAGGCCGCCGCTGACGTCGACCGGGGCAGAAAGTTCAAGGCAGCCAACATGTTGGATGAGGACTACGATTCCTGCTGGGCTGCCCCAGACGGCATCACCAAGGCCACTCTGACATTCACCTTGGCCGGAGAAAAGACGTTCAACCGAATCCTGCTCCAGGAATATATCCCACTGGGCCAGCGGGTAAAGGCTTTCTCGGTGGAAGTCCTCCTCCCGGACGGCAGTTGGAAGGAAGTCGCCTCGGAGACCACAATAGGTTACAAACGCATCATCCTTACGGACAGAGTCACGACCACCGCAGTCCGGATCCGCATCGACGAGTCTCTCGCCTGCCCCGTCCTCAACCACTTCGGGCTCTTTCTGGATGAAATCACAGGATAATCATTATCTTTGAAGATATGGAATCGGCGTCTGAGAAATACCTTCGGGAGCATTCGAGTCCACAGAGCGAGGCTCTGGAGTGGATCGAAAAGCAGACCAACATCAGGACGAACTATCCGAGGATGCTTTCGGGAGCGGTCCAAGGCCGCCTGCTGACAATCCTAGCAGAAATATCCAATGCCCGCAATGTCCTGGAAATAGGTACTTTCACAGGTTATTCCGCCACCTGCCTGGCTTATGGACTCCCGGAAGAAGGGCACATCGACACCCTTGAAATAAACGATGAACTTGAAGACCTGATCAGGGAAGGATGGTCGAGAGCCGGAGTCGAAGGTAAGATAACCCTACACATCGGCGACGCCAGGAAGACCCTTACCTCACTGGAAGGACCATACGACCTGGTCTATATCGATGCCAACAAGAGGGAGTATTCCGATTACTACGACCTGGTCTTCGACCTTGTACGTCCCGGAGGCCTCATCCTGGCCGACGATGTCCTTTGGGACGGGAAGCTTTGGCAGGATCCGCTGCCGCAGGACAAGCAGACCCTGGGCATCGCTGCCTTCAACGACAAGGTTATAGCGGATCCGAGGGTGGAATCCGTCCTCCTCCCTATAAGGGACGGCCTCAACGTAATCCGAAAGAAATGAACTAATAATACAATATTATGAAAATCAAGAACTTACTGCTGATTGTAACAATCCTGGCCGCAGCCGCCTGCTCGACATCCAAGAATGCCAAGCCAATCAAGGTGAAGGTTCCTGCCCGTCCTGCCGGACAGGAGAACGTTATCGGACTCACCGTGCCTGCCATCGACACCGTAAGGGTCGGATTCGTAGGGCTCGGTATGAGGGGCTCCTCGGCCGTGGAAAGATACACGTATATTCCAGGTGTGAAGGTCGTCGCCCTTTGCGATGTCCTGCCGGAGAATGTTGAAGCAGCCCAGAAGACGCTGTCCGACAGGGAGTTCCCTCAGGCGACGGGTTATTCCGGGGACACCGAGGTGTACAAGCAGCTTTGCGAGAGGGAGGATATCGACCTGGTGTATATCTGCACCGACTGGGTACATCACGTTCCTATCGCCCTGTACGCGATGGAGCACGGCAAGAATGTCGCAATAGAAGTACCTGCAGCTACTTCCCTGGATGAAATCTGGGCTCTGATAAACATGTCCGAGAAGACCCGGAAGCATTGCATGATGCTGGAGAACTGCTGCTATGACTTCTTCGAAATGTCATGCCTCACGATGGCGCAGGCCGGAGTGTTCGGTGAAGTCCTGCACGTGGAAGGAGCTTACCTGCACAGCCTCGATGAATACTGGGACCGCTACTGGAACAACTGGAGGCTGGATTTCAACCGCACCCACAAGGGTGACGTCTATCCTACCCACGGACTCGGTCCAGTGGCACAGGTGCTGAACATCCACAGGGGCGACCGTTTCAAGACCCTGGTGGCAATGGAGACCAAGCCGGTGAACGGGCCTGCCCAGGTCAAGCGCCAGACCGGAGAGGAGTGCACCGATTTCCAGAACGGAGACGAAGTCAACACAATGATACTCACCGAGAAAGGCAAGACTATCCTGATTTCGCACGATGTCCTCACTCCAAGGCCGTACAACCGTATGTACCAGATTGTCGGTACCGAAGGATATGCTGCCAAATACCCTGTACAGCAGATCATGCTCAGTCCGCACCGTTCCCTTTCTCCGGAGGACATCGCGGCGATGCAGGAGGAATACCGCAACCCTATCCTCACCCCTGAACTTGAGGAACTTGCCAAGAAGGTCGGCGGACACGGCGGAATGGACTTCATCATGGACTACCGCCTCATCTACTGCCTCAGGAACGGCCTTCCTCTGGATATGGACGTCTATGACCTGGCCGAATGGTGCTGCCTGGGCGAACTCGGAGCCATCTCGATCGAAAACGGTTGCATGCCGGTGGAAGTACCTGACTTCACCAGGGGCGCCTGGGACGAAGTGAAAGGCTTCTCGTACGCTTTCGCGAAGTAGCACAATAATGTATATATCCATTATCCCGCAGATTTTCTTAAATTTGTGGGATAATTGTTTGAATATGGAAAAGAACTTCAAGAGAACCCTGGTGACTTGTGCGCTTCCTTACGCAAACGGTCCCGTCCACATCGGCCATCTCGCCGGAGTCTATGTACCTGCTGACATCTATGTAAGGTACCTGAGGATGCGCGGCGAAGACGTGCTGTTCATCTGCGGGTCGGACGAACACGGGGTTCCTATCACCATAAAGGCCCGCACCCAGGGTGTGACGCCACAGGACATCGTGGACAAGTACCACGGGATCATCAAGGACTCCTTCATGAAGCTTGGCATCAACTTCGACATATATTCCAGGACCACTTCCAAGGTCCACGACAAGAATGCCTCGGAGTTTTTCCGCAAGCTGTACGACGATGACAAGTTCATCACCAAGGAAAGCGAGCAGTATTACGATCCTGAGGCGAAGACCTTCCTGGCCGACCGCTATATCATCGGCACCTGCCCTAAGTGCGGCAATCCGGGAGCCTACGGCGACCAGTGCGAAAAATGCGGAAGCACGCTGAGCCCGGAGGAGTTGATCGATCCGAAATCCAAGCTGAGCGGAGCCCAGCCTGTCAAGAAGAAGACCAAGCACTGGTACCTGCCTCTGGACCGCTACGAGCCTTGGCTCAGGGAATGGATCCTGGAGCAGCACAAGGAATGGCGTTCCAACGTCTATGGCCAGTGCAAATCCTGGCTGGACGGAGGCCTGCAGCCTCGTGCCGTCAGCCGCGACCTGGACTGGGGTGTTCCCGTCCCGGTGGAAGGTGCTGAAGGAAAGGTCCTTTACGTTTGGTTCGACGCTCCCATCGGCTACATATCCAACACCCAGGAACTCCTTCCTGAAAGCTGGGAGAAATGGTGGAAGGATCCGGAAACCCGCCTCATCCATTTCATAGGAAAGGACAACATCGTATTCCACTGCATCGTATTCCCTTCGATGCTCAAGGCCGAAGGCAGCTACATCCTTCCGGACAACGTCCCTTCCAATGAGTTCCTCAACCTCGAAGGTGACAAGATCTCCACTTCCCGCAACTGGGCAGTGTGGCTCAATGAATATGTGGATGATTTCCCTGGCCAGGAAGACGTGCTCAGGTACGTGCTCTGCGCCAACGCTCCGGAGACCAAGGACAACGACTTCACCTGGAAGGATTTCCAGCAGAGGAACAACAGCGAACTCGTCGCCATATTCGGAAACTTCGTCAACAGGGCCGTGGTTCTGACGCACAAGTACTTCGGAGGGAAGGTGCCGGCCGATCTCAAGCCGGAAGCAATTGATTCCGAGACGCTTGCACAGATTCCGGCGCTCAAGGAAAGCCTGGAGGCGAACATCGGGACATTCCATTTCCGCGAGGCGCTGAAAGATGCCATGAGCATCGCCAGGGTCGGCAACAAGTACATTTCGGACACCGAGCCTTGGAAAGTCGCGAAGACGGATATGGACCGTACGGCATCGATCCTGTACACATCGCTGCAGATTTGCGCCGACCTTGCGATAGCTTTCGAACCGTTCACTCCTTTCGCTGCCGAGAAGCTGCGCAAGATGCTCGGAATCGGCATCGAGGCCGGAACAGACCACCGCAAGGGCGAAGGCACTCCTACCGTCAACTTCTTCAAGGAAGGCGAATCAAGGGCTCTGCATACGGTTTCTGCCACCGGGGACGGTCCTGTGGTTTCATGGGAGGACCTCGGGAAGACCGACATAATCAAGGCCGGCCACCAGATCGGTGAGGCGGAACTCCTGTTCAGCAAGGTGGAAGACAGCGTGGTCGAAGCACAGGTAGCGAAACTCAAGGCGACCAAGGAAGCCAACGAAGCTGCCGCAAAAGAGGCAGAGGCCAAAGAGGCGGCAAGCCATATCGCCGAACCTAAGCCGGAAGTCACTTTCGACGATTTCGGAAAGATGGACATCCGCACGGCCACCGTCCTCGCCGCCGAAAGGGTTCCGAAGACCGACAAGCTCCTCAAGCTGAGCATCGACACCGGAATCGACAGGAGGACGATCGTTTCCGGAATAGCCGAATACTATTCTCCGGAAGAAATGGTCGGGAAGCAGATCTGCATCCTGGCGAACCTGCAGCCGAAGGTAATCCGCGGAATCGAATCCCGCGGAATGATCCTGATGGCCAAGCAGGGCGATGGCAAGATGCGCTTCATCACCCCTCAGGAAGCCGTCGTGAACGGAGCCGTAATCAACTGACAACACAACACAAGACCATGACCAGGAATATATTGACCCTTGCACTGGCTGCAGCCCTGGCAATCGCCGGCTGTACCCCGAAAACCGCAACTCTGACGAAGTCCGGACTCGACCCTAAAGACTTCGAGGCTGAAAGGAACGGTAAGAAAACCGCCCTGTACACCTTGACAAATGAGGCCGGGATGGAAGTATGCATCACCAATTTCGGAGGCAGGCTGGTATCCGTCATGGTTCCGGACAGGGATGGAGAGTTCAAGGACGTGATCCTTGGTTTCGACAATGTCA
>Ga0256405_10003811_pt1 | contig 30209 bp, 20 predicted proteins | sample RumenRJG_02DNA_FD_189096 | JGI IMG/M metagenome (GOLD analysis project Ga0256405, IMG submission 189096) | Bovine rumen microbial communities from Lethbridge, Alberta, Canada - RJG_02 | ecosystem: Host-associated > Mammals > Digestive system > Stomach > Rumen | place: Canada: Alberta...
GCTGACTTTTCTCAAAACTTTCTTTTCAAAGAACGAAAGCGGTATTTCTTTTTCTATTTTTATTGCGCCACACGCTTTTTCAGTGAGAGCAACGTATTGTTTGCCGAGCATAAGGGCTGATAAACTGTTTACAAGCGCTACGTCCGTAATATTTTCCAAGAAAAAATTATCTATAACGTAAAACATTCTATCGTTTGCAATACTACCGATAGCCAAATCTTTGCCACTTGTCATTGCGCCGTATTTATTATAAAAATTACTGCCTTTTATTCTTTCCATACGTCCGCGATGATAAGCAACGATCATCGCCCAGTTTATATCCGCCGGAATTTCAACGCTTTTAAGTTCCTTAATATCGATAGAAACGACGTAGAATTTCGATTTCTCAAAATCACAAATAAGAGTTAGCGGCTGTTCGGGCGTTGTTCCCATATAAAATCCTTTTCCAAAGTCGCATTTTTCACGGCTTATCGGCTTAATATCGCCAACTAAACCGCTTTTTGATCCGTGATAAAGTAATATGCGACCTTTACCCAACTTAATAGACGATACTTCGCGCTTTATCTTTTCAATTATCATTTCATATACGGGGACGTTCAAATTCTCGCATAAAATATAAAGACTTTCTTGTGCAAGACGAGTCGGTTCCGAATGACCGTTTTCCCAACGATTTATAGTTGCAAAGCTAACGCCTATTTTTGAAGCCATTTCTGTTTGACTTAATCCGGTATATTGCCTGATTTGTTTTATAAGTTCTTTCATAAAACCAGCCTATAACATTTATTACATATACTATTATATAAATTGTTATACAATTTGTCAATAGGATTTAGGTAAGCAAGTTGTAGAAAAATAAAAAAATATAAAATTATATAAAGAAAAAAGAACTTGGACCAATTATATCCAAGTTCCTATTCTTATATCCAAGTTCCTATTCTTTTGAGACCGCTCGAAAGTGCAATTACCATAAAATTTTAGTTTTTCATAAAATCCCTAATGGAACAGCACTTATCCACGCTTCTTAATTTTAAGAATTATCAGTCAAATCTCTTTCTATTCTTGTTGTAATGAGTATGCAACAATTCGTGAGCGAGATGAGAATTGGGTTCTCCTAAAAACTCTTTATAGAGATCTTGAACTTGCTCGTTGCGGTGAGATTGACGTACCGCTTGACGCTCGTCTTCGGTATAGAGCGCGTTTGCTCTCTTTTGCATATAAGTATCCATTATATCCAAATCTTCGTTGGGCAAGAACACTTCTCTAACGTAAGGTTGTCCGCCACCGTTGATACAACCGCCGGGGCAACCCATGATCTCGATAAAGGTGTAAGGCGATTTGCCTTCTCTTATTTGATCCATCAAGACTTTAGCGCCTCTCATACCGCTGGTAACCGCGATCTTGAGTTTTTGTCCGTTAAGATCGAACTCTGCTTCTCTGATATTCTCGAAGCCACGAACTTCGTGGAACTCGACGCCTTCTCTTTCTTTACCGGTCAAAACGAAGTATGCGGTACGCAAAGCCGCTTCCATAACGCCACCGGTAACGCCGAAGATAACGCCTGCACCCGTGTAATCGTGTACGATGTCGTTATCGAAATCTTCGTCGGGTAAACGATCGAACATTATACCCGCACGACGGATAACTCTACCTAATTCTCTAGTGGTCAAAACTGCGTCTACGTCTCTCAAACCGCCTTCTTCTTCCATTTCGGGACGATTCTTTTCATACTTCTTGCAAGAACAAGGCATGATAGAAACTACGAACATATCTTTAGGATCGATACCTATCTTTTTAGCGTAATAGGTTTTAAGGATAGCACCGAACATCTCGTGAGGAGATTTGCAAGTGGAAAGGTGATCCAATTGATCGGGATAGTAGTATTCCGCATAGTTGACCCAACCGGGGGAACAAGAAGTGATCATGGGAAGGGTACCGCCGTTTTTGATACGGTTCAAAAGTTCGGTCGCTTCTTCCATAATGGTAAGGTCTGCGCCAAAGTTGGTGTCAAATACCTTCTTATAGCCTAAACGATGCAAAGCCGCAACCATTTTACCGGTAACGGGAGTGCCTATCTTCATACCGAATTCTTCGCCCAAAGCGGCGCGAACTGCGGGAGCGGTTTGTACTACGACGTACTTGCCGTTAGCCATTGCCCAGTCGACTTTATCGATCTCGGACGCTTCCATCAAAGCGCCGGTAGGACAAACGTTGATACATTGACCGCACATGATACAAGGGGAATTGATAAAACTTCTGTTTTCCGCGGGAGCGACGATGGTCTTGAAACCTCTGTTTTCAAAGCCCAAAACGCCGATGCCGTGAGCGTTTTTACAACGTGCTACGCAACGACCGCAAAGAACGCACTTGGAAGTATCTCTAACGATAGTCGGGGTAAGAAAATCTTTGGTAACGGGGGTTTGAGCGCCCACGTAACGATCTTCTTTAGCGCCGGTTACTTTAGCGACGTGCAAAAGTTCGCACTTGCCGTTTTTGTCGCACTCTTGACAGTTACGATTATGGTTGGAAAGTAATAATTCTACGGATACTCTTCTTGCTTCTACAGCCTTGGGGGAAGAGATCTTGATCTCCATACCTTCGGCAACGGGATATACGCAAGACGCTACCAAACCTCTGGCGCCCGTTGCTTCTACTAAACATACTCTACAAGAAGCGTTAGAACACTCGCCGTGGTTAAAAGCACACAAAGAGGGGATCTCGAAACCGCATTGTTTAGCCGCTTCCAATATCGTAAGACCTGCTTCTACTTGAAAAGGTATACCTTCTATTTTTATATTGACCTTAGACATAAATCCACCTCCTTAATTTTTGGAAATCGCTTTGAACTTACACGAAGCCATACACAATCCGCATTTGATACACTTGTCTGAATCTATAACGCGGGAAGGAAGCTTGTGTCCGGGAGCGACGTAGTCGGTTTTGCTAATTGCGGATACGGGACATTGACGTTCGCACAAACCGCAACCGATACATTTTTCTTTATTTATCTCATACTTCATCAAACTCTTACAAACGTGAGCGGGACATCTCTTTTCTACTATGTGAGCGATATACTCGTCCCTAAACGACTTGATGGTGGAAAGTATGGGGTTAGGAGCGGTTTGACCCAATGCGCAAAGAGAATTGCTCTTGATGTTTGCCGCCAACTCTTCCAATTTGTCAAGATCTTCCATGGTGGCTTTGCCTTCGGTAATCTTGGTCAAAGTTTCCAATAATCTCTTGGTGCCGATACGACAGGGAGAACATTTACCGCAAGATTCGTCGCAAATAAACTCCATATAGAATTTAGCAACGTCTACCATACAGTTATCTTCGTCCATAACGATAGCGCCGCCCGAACCCATCATGGATCCTCTTGCTACGAGATTGTCGAAATCGATCTCCGCGTCAAGATCCGCTTCGGTCAAACAACCGCCCGAAGGACCGCCGGTTTGAATGGCTTTGAATTTCTTTCCGCCGGGAATACCGCCGCCGATGTCGTAGATCAACTCGCGTAAAGTGGTACCCATAGGAACTTCTACCAAACCTACGTTGTTTACTTTGCCGCCGAGTGCGAAAACTTTGGTACCTTTACTACGGTCGGTACCGTGAGAAGCGAACTTCTCGGCGCCTTCTCTTAAAATGAAGGGTACGCAAGCCAAGGTCTCAACGTTGTTGACGATAGTGGGGGATTGCCACAAACCTTTGACAGCGGGGAAAGGAGGACGGGGACGAGGCATACCGCGTTGACCTTCGATAGAATTCAACAAAGCGGTTTCTTCACCGCAAACGAACGCACCCGCGCCCAAACGGATATGTACTCTAAACGAGAAATCCGAACCTAAAATATGGTCGCCGATAAGACCTAACTCTTCGGCTTCCTTGATAGCGATTTTCAAACGGTGGACTGCGATAGGATATTCCGCACGAACGTAGAAATAACCGTTTTGCGCGCCGATAGCGTAACCCGCTATCATCATACCTTCGATAACCGCCAAAGGGTTACCTTCCAAAATGGAACGGTCCATAAACGCACCGGGGTCGCCTTCGTCGCCGTTACAAACGACGTACTTGGTACCTTCGGGTTGATTGTAAGCGAATTGCCATTTACGACCAGTGGGGAAACCTGCACCGCCACGACCACGCAAACCTGCGTTCAAAACTTCGTTGATAACGTCTTGTCTGTCCATAGACAAAGCGCGAGCAAGACCACGGAAAGCGCCTGCGCCCAAACTTTCTTCTATATTTTCGGGATTGATACTACCGCAACCGTGCAAAGCGATACGAACTTGCTTTTTGTAGAAGGTGATGTCGTCTTGCTTTTTGATCTTTTCTTTGGTATTGGGGTCGACGTAAAGAAGTCTTTCGACTATCTCGCCGCCTTCGATATCCTTTTCGATGATCTCGTCAACGTCGGTGATATGTACCATACGATAAAGAGTATCTTCGGGATATATCTTAACGAAAGGACCTTGAGAACAGAAACCGAAACAACCGACTTGGTTTACGGTAACTTTGTCGCCTAAACCTTTTTCGTCGATCTTTCTTTGGAATTCAGCCAATATTTCGGCGGAATTGGAAGATAAACAACCCGTACCACCGCACAATACTATATGACGTTTTCCGTCCGCGCCCGAGAATTTGGATTCCAAACAATCGGTACAAGTGCCGGAAAGTTTTTTAAATTCTTCAACGTTCTTTATCATAAATTAGTTCTCCTTTGCTCTATATTCGTCGATAATACCTTTTACGGAATCTACCGAAACTTTAGGATAAACCTTACCGTTGATGGAAACGGCGGGGGCTATACCGCAAGCGCCGATGCAACGCAAAGCGTCAAGCGTAAATAATCCGTCGGCGGTAGTTTCACCGGCTTTTATACCAAGTATATCGCTGAATTTGTCGATAACCATTTGAGCGCCCTTAACGTAGCAAGCGGTACCTAAACAACAACCGATAACGTATTTGCCCTTAGGGGTGAGCGAGAAGAACGAATAAAACGTAACGACGCCGTAAATTTCGGCAACGGGAATACCCGTGCGTTCGGACACCAACTCTTGAACTTCCAAAGGAATATAACCGTATTCCTTTTGAATATCGCTCAAAATCATCATAAGAGGTGTCGTTTCATCGGCGTATCTGTCGCAAATAGCGTTGATTTGCTTTACAGCCGTTTCATTTAAATGACTCATGTTTTTGCCTCCTTAGTTATTAATCTTGCACGAATTTGCAAGATCTTAGTTTTCCATTAACATTATAAATGCTAACTCAAAGTATGTCAATGTTTTTTATTTATATATTTATATATAAAAAATGTAAAATAATTGATAAAAAGTAATATTTTAATAAATAAAAATACCGCCTAAAATCCAAATGGATCTTTGGCGGGGACGAAGAAGTCTGACGTAAAACGCAGGTTGCTTTATAAGCGCAAACAAGTAAAAGACCGTATTTATATACCAAATACAAACCTTAACGTACATAAGGATAAAGATCTTTCGACGGCGCTACGCTTGCTCAAGATGACGATATTATGCTTTAACTTAGCAATTCGTCATACTGAGCGAAGGTCAAAGACCGTAGTCGAAGTATCTTTTCTTATCGTCGCAGACGTAGTCCACGACCAAAGGGCGTGTCCTATCGAGCGAAGCGGGATTACACCCTTGTCGCAAAGCGACGGGAAAGGGGGCTTGATTTTATCCAAAGTAGACTTGTTTACAAGGCTACGACGATAAAATGGGGGTTTTAAAAAAAAATGATTACGACTTATTATTTTTGTTTAAATTTTATTGTGATTATAAGATAAAAATAGTCTATACGAAAATAAAAGCGTAAAAACCCCCTCTCCGCAGTCGTAGTCAATCAAAGATTGCCTACTTTGTGCGCAGACAATCCCCCTTTCCTTCGACCGTAAACGGTCGAAAGGGTGCAAACGCTTACGCTTTTAAGGAAAAAGATCCTTCGACTTCGCTCAGGATGAAGCACAAACGAAAGCGAAAATGCACTTGTATATTTTCGCCGAGTGCCGTGCGGTGAATTATAGCCGTATCCGTTAGGATACACTTTCCGATAGGAAAGAATTGCGTTAGCAATGGCTATAATTATAATTGTTGCACTTATTAAAGTTATCCGCTTTTAATCCCGTCAAAAATCCTAAAGATTTTTGACGGAATCGAATATTTTATCGAACTCACTTTCGGTCAAATATCCCAAAGAAACGCAAGCGTCTTTTAAAGAAAGATTTTTTGCATACGCCACTTTGACCAAAACAGCAACTTTATCGTAACCCAAATAAGGGTTAAGTGCAGTCGCCAGCATCAAATTATTATCGACGTTTGCTTTCATCTTGTCCGCGTTGACCTTGATACCTTTTACTAAATTATTGTCAAAAGAAGTCATCGCGTCCGAAAGTAACCTTGCCGACTGCAAAAAATTATAAGCGATGACGGGCATAAATACGTTTAGTTGGAAGTTGCCCGAAGCCGCCGCAAAAGCGACCGCTTGATCGTTTCCGAACACTTGCACGCAAACCATAGTCAACGCTTCGCATTGAGTGGGATTGACTTTACCGGGCATTATGGACGACCCGGGTTCGTTTGCGGGTATGGTTATCTCGCCCAAACCGAGTCTCGGACCCGATGCCAACCATCTTACGTCGTTGGCTATTTTAAACAAGTTTGAAGCCAACGCTTTTAAAGCGCCGTGCGCAAAAACGAGTGCGTCTTTTGAAGTTAAAGCGTGAAACTTATTTTCTTCGGTAACAAAGGGACGAGAAGTAAGACGTCCGATAATTTCCGCCACCCTTTCGGAAAACCCCTTCGGTGCGTTAAGCCCCGTACCGACGGCGGTCCCCCCTAAAGCAAGTTCGAACAAACCCTTTTGCGAAAGGGTTATTTGTTCAACGTTTTTTTCGAGCATTACTCTCCAAGCGCTTACTTCTTGACCAAAGGTCAATGGTACTGCGTCTTGTAAATGAGTACGCCCGCTTTTTAATACGTTTTTATTCTCTTCTTCCAAACGCTTAAAAGACGCTATCAACGGCTTTACGGAAGCAAGCAGGTTATCCAAAGCGAATACGCTTGCGACGTGCAAAGCGGTCGGGAAAGTGTCGTTACTGCTTTGGCTCTTGTTTACGTCGTCGTTGGGGTGCAATACCTTTTTGCCCGCTATCTCGTTACCGCGATTTGCGATAACTTCGTTTACGTTCATATTCGTTTGAGTACCGCTTCCCGTTTGCCAAACTACAAGGGGAAATTCTCCGTCGAGTTTACCGCTTGATATTTCGTCCGAAACGGCGGTTATCAAATCTCTTTTTTCGGGGGATAAAACGCCGAGTTCGGCGTTAGCGATCGCCGCCGCTTTTTTGATGACGGCAAAAGCCTTTATTATCTCGTCGGGCATCTTTTCGGTGCCGATTTTAAAATTTTGAAAACTTCTTTGGGTTTGTGCGCCCCAATACTTGTCGGCGGGAACTTCGACGGTACCCAACGAGTCTTTTTCTAAACGCTTTTCCATGATGATTCCTTATTTGATACTTTCTAAATATGCGTCGGCTTCTTTACGAGTATGAAAAACGACGATCTCTTTTTTAAATGCACTCAACGCTTGATAAACTTTCGGCAGTTGCTTATCGGGAAATTCCTTTATCCAAATCTCGAAGTCGGGATCGAACACGGGTTCGACGTAAGGAAAATCGGGACGGAAAGTGCCTATTCTCGACTTTGCTCCCGCCAAGCAGTCTTGAACGTTCAAATCGAACATAAAAACCTTGTCGGCATATTGCAAACGCTTTGATAACGTACGGGTATAATTGCCGTCTATTATCCACTCGTCTTGACTTAATATCTCGTCGAGTTTTTGGTCGAACTCTTCTTGATCAACGGTGGACTTATCCGCTCTATGTTGTATCATATCCAAATGAAACACCTTGATAGAGAGTGCCTTTCCGAGTTTTATAGAAAACGTGCTTTTGCCGGCGCCGGGGCAACCGATGACCAATATTTTTCGTGCCGACGTCATTACTCTTTGCACTCTTTGACAAGTTTTTCGAAAGCGGGCAAACTTCTATCTATCATATCGGGCGCAACGCAATAAGCGATACGTACCCAACCGTCTACGCCGAAACTTTCGGACGGAACGAAGAGTATGCCGAGTTTTTTTGCTTTTTCGCAAAAGTCTTTACTTTCGATAGGACATTTTACGAAGAGATAAAAAGCGCCCTTCGGGTAAAGACAAGTAAGCCCTAACCGTGTAAGATTATTGTAGAGTTTGTCCCTATTCGCTTTGTAAATATCTATATCCGAAGTTTGACCTATCCCGTTCGCGACCACTCTTTGGAAGAGTGAAGACGCGCAAACGTATCCCAAAGCGCGACCCGCTCCGCATATAGCGAAAAATACGTCGCCGGCGTCCGTCGCTTTTGGCGAAACGGCTATATAACCTATTCTTTCGCCCGCCAAAGACATAGACTTTGACCAAGAGTAACAAACTATAGTATTTGAATAATAGTTGGGAACGTACGGAACTTCGATTTTGTCGTAAACGACTTCTCTATACGGCTCGTCGGATATTAAATATATCGGGTGGGCGTACTCTTTGCTTTTTTTCTCGAGAGTTTCGCTTAAAGCAATTATTTCTTCTTTGGAATATACGTTGCCCGACGGATTGTTAGGCGAATTGATTATCACGCCGACGGTACGCGGGGTGATAGCCGTCGAAAGATCGTCGACGTTTATCCCGAAGTTTTCGTCCTTCGGTTTAATAACCTTCAATTTACCGCCGCCCGCTTCCACGAAAACTTTATATTCGGGGAAAAACGGCGCGAATGTTATAAATTCGTCGTGATCGTCGTCGACTAACGCTTTAAAGGTGATAGACAACGCAGCCGCAGCGCCCGTAGTCATATAAATCAAAGCGGAAGGAAGTTCGAACCCGAAAGTTTTTTTGATATAAGCGGAAATTTTCGCTCGAACCCCGTTATCACCCGTAGCCGACGTATAACCGTGTATTACGGTAGCGTCGTTTTCTATAAGCGCGCGTATACCGTCGTTTACGCAATCGGGGGCGGGAATAGACGGGTTGCCCAAAGAAAAATCGTAGACTTTATCTTCTCCGACTTCCTTTGCCAAATTTCTGCCATACTCGAAAAGATCTCTTATCACCGATCTTTTACTGCCTAACTCGTACATTTTTTTATTCATCTTTATTCTCCAAATCAAACGGGGTTATTTGATAAACGTAATAATTCAACCAATTACAATACAACAAATTGGCGGCGGAAGCCCAATTCATATTGACCTTATCCACCCCACTATCCAAAAAATAATTTAACGGACGCCGTATCGGCAGCCCTTTGTTTACGTCCCTTAAATATTCGTCCCGCAAGGTAAATCTATCGTATTCAATATGCCCCGTGATAAATATTTGTTTGCCGTCTATAGATTTTATCAAAGAAGGCTCTCCGTCCTCGAACCAACAAAGGGTTACTAGATCTTTGCATTTATCCACGTCCTGCTTTTTTATGCAAGAGTGTCTTGAGTGCGGCATATAAAAAACGTCGTCCATACCTTTTAGCAAAGGCTCGTGCTTGTCCCTATCGTAATACTGCGGAAAAACGCCGAATACTTTTTGGTCAAGGTTATACTTTTTAATTTTATAGAAATAATATAAAGCGGCTTGAGCCCCCCAACATATATTTATCGTGCTGGTAACGTTGGATTGAGTAAACTCGAATATTTCCCCGAGTTCATCCCAATACTTGACGTCTTCAAAGTCCAAGTTTTCAACGGGTGCGCCCGTTATTATCATACCGTCGAACCGTCTTGACCTTATGTCTTCTAAACTGACGTACTCTCTATCCAAATAAGCGCTATCCGTATGCGTGCCACGATAAGAAGCCGTGGTGACCAACGTAACGTTTACTTGCAAAGGGGAATTTGACAGTAGACGCATCAACTGCGTTTCGGTATCTTGTTTGGTCGGCATAAGATTAAGGATAGCGACTTCGATGGGACGTATGTCCTGCGTCGCACCCCTATCTTGCGTCATAACGAAAATATTTTCGTCCGACAACGTATTGAAAGCGGGTATGGTCTTGTTTATAAGTACGGGCATATTATACCTTTTGTAACGCTTGTTCCAAGTCGGCGATAACGTCTTCGACCGCTTCGATACCGACGGATAATCTTATCAAATTAACGGGAACTCCCGCCTTTTCCATATCTTCGGGGGATAATTGTCTGTGAGTGGTGGAAGAAGGTTGCAAAACGCAAGTGCGACTGTCGGCAACGTGCGTTTCTTGGCTTATAAGTTTAAACGCTTCTATCATCTTTATGCCTTCTTCTACTCCGCCTTTAACGCCAAAGGTAAGCATACCGCCTTGTCCTGCGGGAAGATACTTTTTGGCAAGGTCGTTAAAGGGTGAACTTTCCAACCCCGAATAATTGACCCAAGCGATTTTAGGGTGCGATTCCAAATACTTTGCCACCGCCAAACCGTTTGCGCTATGTCTTTGCATACGCAACGCCAAGGTATCTAAACCCAAATCGGTAAGATAAGCGTTCATCGGACTCATTATTGCGCCCACGTCGCGGATAAGTTGCGCACGGCACTTGACCGCAAAAGCGTTTTCTTTTAGATCCGCATAAACCAAACCGTGATAACTTTCGTCGGGGACGTTAAACGCGGGATAACGGGGGTTGTTCTTATAGTCGAAGTTACCGCCGTCCACTATAATACCGCCTAAAGCCGCGGCGTGTCCGTCCAAATACTTGGTAGAACTGTGTATAACTATATTTGCGCCAAACTCAAAAGGACGGCAAAGAGCGGGGGAAGCCAAAGTATTGTCCACGATAAGCAACAAACCGTACTTTTTGGCAATTTGGGAAAGTTTATCGAAATCTACAACGACGATGGCGGGATTTGCGATAGTCTCGACAAAAATAAACTTGGTTTTGTCGTCGATAAGTTTTTCGATATCTTCTTGTTTGTCGGTAACGTTAAATAATCTACATTCTAAACCGAAACGCGGAAGAGTGGTATTAAACAAATTGAAAGTACCGCCGTAAACGGTGCCTGCGCTTAAAAAGTTGTCGCCCGCTTCGGCAAGCGTCATTACGGTCAAAGTCTCGGCACTCATACCCGAAGAACAACCGATAGCGGCAGTACCGCCTTCTAAAGCCGCGATCTTGGATTCTAAAGCCGAAACGGTAGGATTAGCCAAACGAGAGTAAAAATACCCGTCCGATTTTAGATCGAAAAGGTCCGCCATTTCTTGAGATTTCTCGTAATAAAACGTGGTAGATTGAACGATAGGCGGTCTTACAGGCTCGCCGCTTTTGGGGGTATAACCGCCCCTGACGCACAGCGTATCGAATTTGAACTTCATATTTAACTCCTTAACGTAAATATACGTATATAAATATATTTTAAACGTATATCGACGTCAAGTCAAACGCTTGCGAAGAAAAGGAGTGGGTAAAATGCGTTGATTTTGGACGAACAACCGAGCGTTAGCGTACTGACGTACGTGAGTCGAGGTTTTCGTTCAAGCAGTTAAACTCAAACAAAGAAATCCTTATTGCGTCAGTCTTTTAATAATTCTTGTGTTAATAAAATGTTTTCAAGTACCTAAGGTAAAATCGTTTAACTGCGTAAATAAATGCGTTAGATCCACTCCGCGAAGAAAACTTACTTCCGAGCCGTTTTACTCGTAAAAAAAACGAAAAATAATAAACTAACGATTTTTATCCCTAAAACTTGATAAACGGATCCAAAAAAGAATTGTAATAGACGTTTTTTAATAAGCCGTAACCTAAACTGCTTTCCGCCAAAGTCGGAAGCAAGGAAAGTAAAATATCGGGGTCAACTTCCCTTTTTAAAAAATATCCGTCGCTACCGTATAGTCGACGATACACGGCGGACAAACTCTCAAATTTTTTCAAGATAGGATATGCTTTTTCTAAAAACGAGCGGGTAAGATAGTTCCTGCGAGAAAAATCGTCAACGTCTTGCATTATCGCGTTTTCCAAACCCGTTTTATAGTCGGTTTGAGCGTTTTCCAAAACCTTTACTCTATCTACGGGCAAAAAAAGATTATCAAAAGGCTTATAGTTTAGATAAGCCGAAAATATGGTGTAACAACACGAAAACAAGTCCGACTCGTACCCTTTATTTCGTTTGTTTTTCAATAATAACGACAGTTTAAAAGACAAGTCGTCTTCCCTTTCGTCCAACGCCGTCAAAATAGCGGGCAAAATTTTCTTTATGGCAAGATAGGTCTTGTGATTAGGCATATCTATCGCCAAAGTATCGTCTAAAACGCTATCTATTATCGAAAGTTTGTTTTGAGAAAGTTCTTCTCTTTGAAAAAGACCGTCTTGGTAAGATTGGTCGAACAAGGACAAACTTAACGCAAAGATCACGGCGACGCCTTCCGCCAAACTTACCCTTCCCGCATTTTCCAACAAAGAGTCTATCAAAAAACAGTTGAACGCTCGATTTGGATAAATAGGGGTATCGACGTCAAAATAAAAAGGTATAAACGGCGATAGGCAAAAACTCGTCGGGACGATACTTAACGGCAAGTCTTTTTCGTTTGCAAGTCTTTTGGCTCGCTCTATCGCCTTGTCCTTACCCAAAGCCAAAATAAGATCGGGGACAAAATCGGTCAAAGGCTCGTCGAAAGATATTTCCTTAACTTCCGCCGATCTCTTTAAGACGTCGTACAAAATACCGTTTTGCACGTCTTTAACTATCAATATCCTATCCGCCTTTTCTAAAAACGTATCCGCCGAAAGGCGCTCGGCGGATATGTATACGGTACCGTCGGTAAGAGTGAGCATACTTTGACCTCCTTACCGATAATACCATATCTTATTTGTCGTTTTTACACTTTTTTAGGGTAAAACGATATCTTTTTTACTATTCGTTATATTTGGATTTGATCTTGTCGTTTATAGCCTTGACGTAGTCGACGGGTATTTTTATCTCGCGTCTGTCGTAAGTCAACAAGCCGTTTATTTCGTCTTGAACGTCGCTGACTTCGGTATAAACGGAAGCGGACAAACCTACTTCGTCTATACTCTTTATGATACGATCGTAAAGTTTGCCGAAAGCGTCTTTGAGTTGTTCGGGCGTTTTATAGAAACGATATCCGAAAACGGTTTTATCGTTGTGGACGTGTCCTTTTACAAGATAACTGTATCCGCCGAACTCGCTCATTACTCTCGGTCTTTCGTCGTCCTTACTATATTTGGGGAACAAGAACGGTGTGAAATAGATGTGATAACTCAAAACGTCGGGACAGCCTTGATCGTGCCAACCGCTATGCGTATCTATTATTCTGGTAGGGTCGTAAGCGCGTATCTTTCTAAACGCTTTTTCGCTGTCGAATTGTCCCCAACCTTCGTTAAACGGAGTCCATAGACAAATACTTACGACGTTATACAATCCGTTGACGGTAGCGTCAAGATCTCTATAAAACTCGTCGCGAGTCTCTTGTGAATCTCTTGCAAAAACTTTATAATGTTTTTCTCCGTCGCTTATATGGAAAGGTCTTCTGTTCTTTAAGGGCATACCAAAAATCATACTTATACCCGGCAAAATACCTCTTACCCAGTTACTGCTTTGTCTGCCGTTACTACCGCTTACCACGTCTTGCCAAACGAGCATACCGAGTCTGTCGCAATGATAATACCATCTTAAAGGCTCTATTTTTATATGCTTACGCAACATATTAAAGCCCATATCTTTCATCGTTTGTATATCGTATATCAAAGCTTCGTCCGAGGGAGCGGTATATAAACCGTCCGACCAATAGCCTTGATCTAATAGTCCCGTTTGGAAATAAGGTTTGCCGTTTAAGAATAATCTCGGAACGCCCAAAGCGTCTTTGCCTACCGAGAAGGAACGCATACCGAAATAACTCTTTACAGCGTCTAAACCGTAAGTCAATTCCACGTCGTAAAGTTTGGGATTTTCGGGACACCAAAGTTGGAACTCGTTAAGAGAAATTTCGCATTTTCTGTCAATATCCCCTTCCGCTATCACTTTTTCGCCGTCTTTTACGACGATATGACCTTTTTGCGGGTCGCCCACGGTAGACAATTCAAACTTGACCTTCCTTCCGTCCACGTCGGGGGTAATACGCATATTTTCCACGTAATTTCCGGGTACGCTTTCAAGCCAAACGGTTTGCCATATACCCGAGATGGGATAATACCAAATACCGCCGTCTTTAAGTAATTGTTTGCCCCTTGCTTGAACGCCTTTATCGGACGGGTCGGTAACCGTAACTTTTAAAACGTTTTCGTCTTTTAACGCTTTGGTTATATCCAAAGAGAAAGGATAATAACCGCCTTTATGCTCGCCGACTTTTACGTCGTTTACAAACACTTCGCACGCATAGTCGACCGCGCCGAAATTGAGTTTAACTCTACCCTTAACAAAGCCTTGCGGTAAGGTGAATTTACGCTCGTAATATAAAGTCTCGTCGGGTTGCAAAATGCGTTCCACGCCCGAAAGTATAGATTCGGGCGAAAAGGGCACTACTATATCCCCTTGATACCCGCTAAACTCGGACGCCGTCGGAAGTATGGCGTAACGCCATTTTCCGTTAAGATTGATATAACTGTCTCTTTCAAATTGAGGGCGGGGATACTCGGGTAAAACGTTATTTACGTCAAGTTTTTCACCCCATACGGTATACAAACGATTATCCATTGTCGACTCCTTTTTATTTTTTATTTCAAACGTTTAGATCAACGTTTATCTTTTGTCCGTTTACGAAAGGTTGTGTAAGTATTGGTCGCCCCACTCTATCGAGTATTCTCAACAACCCGTCTTCTATTACTATATCTATCGGCATATCCGCCAAAACCAAATGCCTTAATTTAAAACTATCCCAACCTTTAGGCAGAGACGGCGTAATGGAAAACTTGCCGAACCCGACTACTTGCAACCCGAGTAAACCTTCGGTAAAAATGCGAGCGTAAAGCAAACTTTCGGCGGAAAGATGTCTGCGGTTGCCTTCGGGGTACGCTTCGTAAGGATATGGAACGTGATCGCCCAACAACCTTGAAAGAGTGTATTCCCTTAACGCTTCCAAACTTCTTTCCCTAATACCCGCTTTAAACGCCCCGCGTAATGCAAATAGCAAGGATCTATCCCATACGACGTTGCGGTTAGACGCAGTTTTTAAAGTGCCGTCCGAGTACAAATTGCCGAACAAAGCGTCGGCGGTATCTTTGGAATTGTCGTATATACCGAAGCACATAGGCAAGCATATCCAAGACCTTAATACTCGATTGCCATCGTAATACTTAAAGGTACGATAATTTTCCACGTTTCCGCTAAAATGCTTAACTATGGCGTTGCGAGTCGCGGCGGCAAGATCCAAATATTCGTATTTTAAATCGGCTCTACCCAATTCGCCCGCCAAATAACCCGCATTCAAATAGGTATCGTAAGCCAAGCAGTTGGTGGCAAGATTATATTTGCCGTGCGGAAATCTACCTTCCAACTCGTCCGAGTCGCTTTTTACTCTACCCTTTCTATCCGTGCGAGACTTGGTATATTCCACGCAAAATTCAAGATAACGGAAGATCTCTTCGGCGACTCTTTTATCGCCCAAGGCAAGCGCGTATCTTGCCGCACCGCTTGCAAACATTTGAGTATCCCCCCTATCTCCGACTATATCCCACTTACCGTCCCCGCAAGCGAAAATAGAAGAAGGGATACCATTTTTGCGTTTAAAGGGGGTACCGCTTTTGTCTATTTCTTCGGCAAACATACGTATGCCGTTCAATATCGCTTTACTTCCCGTATCGTAGCCCGCATATCCAAAGAAAGGCGCGGCGTATTCCACATTGTCGTTAGTCCAAATAGCCCCGTAGTACGACCCGCCGCCGGGGGAGTGCATAAGTCCGCTTTTGGTGTCGAAAATACTTTCGCTTCCACGCAAAACGCAATGAGAAAAAGCTGCGTTTAAGATAGGATCGGGCGTTTCTACCCTTAACCCGCCAAAGCACTCTTCTATAAAAGCGTCTCTCTTTTTTTCTTCATACTTGGCGTTGACGAGTATATCGCCGTCTTTAGGTCTCGTGTAATATACGGCGTAAAAAGTTACTTTGTCGGACGGGGACAAACTCGAAGAAGAAAACGGGGTCAAGCCGTCCATCATCTTGCCTTCTTCGTCCGCAATATCCACTCTCGACAAATAAGATACGTCGTCTTCGCACATTTTGGGAAGAGAAACGTATTCCCCGCCCAAAGTGGAAATAGATACGACAAAGGGGTTTTCGGCAAGATTTTCCACTTCTATCTTTTCTATCAAAGCGGTAGTATAGACGGCGGGGAAAAACGTCCTTTTAACTTCCAACCCGTCGGGAGTGGACGAAATAAAAGTCAATTTGCCCAAAACGTCTATAAATCTCAATCGTTCCTTGGCGGGTCTACCGTTAAAAGTTAGGTCGGTACCGTAGGTAAAATTATAAGAATAACTTGCTTCGGTAACGTTTGGGCGCATACGAAAATCGGGGTAAGCGCTATGGATAAACACGTCAAAAGAAAAATCTTGGTTGATACGATAACTTATAATATGGCTCGCTTTATATCCGCTCATTTCTAAGTGATCGGCAAAAGGAAGGACGGCGCCTTCGGCAACCGTTCTCACCCTACCGTCGGATAAAAGCACCCTTGGCGAAGAATCGTATGAAGGCGAAAGTTTTGCCCAATCGGGGAAAAATTTGGGCAGTCTGCGGTTGATCTTCAACCAATTCAAACCAAATTGGACTACCCCGTAACTTTTACGCATACGCCCTCCAAAAACTCTTAATAATATATTATTATACCATAATCGTTATTATTATTTCAATACTCATAGGACAAACTTTTTGCGCTTTGACAAAAAAGAATATCATTTTTTATTTTTTTGAATAAGAACGCAAAAACGAGATAATAATACCACGGTAGGAGGGAATATGAAAAGAAAGATCATATTGACGGCAATAATAGCGATAGCCATATTAACGATGGCGATTTTAGGGGTCGCGTGCAATAAAAAAGAAGTGGAAATGACAGGCGACGAAGTAAAAGTCGAAAGTATAAAAACCGACGTAAAAGAACTTTTGATGGTAACGGGCGAAAGTTTTACTTTGGGCTACACTTTAGTGCCTAATGCAAATAGCGAAGTAACGTTTGAAAGCGATTCGGAAGCGATAAGGGTGGAAAATACGGGTAAAATAACCGCCGTCGCACCGGGGGTCGCTACCGTTACGGTTAAACTAAAAGACGGGGACGTTAAAGATCAATGCGTGATAACGGTCGGCGATATAATCGTAGATAAAGGGGACGAAGAAAGTCTGCCACAAGAGCAATCGCAAGGACAAGAAAATCAAGGGCAACAAGGTCAAAATCAACAAGGGGAAAACACGGGCGATAACCAAGAAGGCGCTACGGATAACGGACAAGGTCAACTTAACCAAAACGACACTGAAGGCGAGCAGGGTCAAAATCAAAACGGGGAACAAAACGGCGAGCAAAGTCAAAACGGAACGAACGAGCAAAACAGTCAAGATAACGACGACGCTCAAACCAACCAAGAACAAGTTTTGGAAGAAAACGGCAACGGGGACGCTCAAACGAATCAAGAAGAAGTTTTGGAAGAAAACTCGTCTAACGGTAACGACGAAAACCAACAAAACCAAAATTCCGATAATCAAAATAACGAAAACCAAAATAACGAAAACCAAAATAACGAAAACCAAAATAACGAAAACCAAAATAACGAAGATCAACAAAATCAAAACGGACAAAATACGACTAGATCTCTCGTTATAAACGTAGGCGGAAAAGAAGGAGAAACCCTTTTTAAGAGTATGACTCAAGCGGTCGCAAACGCCAAAAACGGCGACGTTATATTGGTAAAGACGGGTGTATACGACGAGAGCGTAAGCGTTAATAAAACTCTTACTATAAAGGGATTAAAAGACGTTAAGGTCAAAAAGATAAGGATCGAAACGAGCGGGGATCTTACGTTGGAAAACGTCACTTTGACCGACGAGAGTTTCCCTTTGGGTAACGACGCAAGAGTTTACGTGGCAAGCCAAGGCAAATTGACTATCAAAAACTGCATAATAGAAACCACCAAAGAAGGCGAGCCTACGGGCGGGTACGCTATCTTTGCCGAAAAACAATGCAAGGGGTTGGATATAGAAAAAAACGTTTTATCCAATTTCCGTTACGGAATTTACGTTTGCCCCACCGATCAACAAGTTAAGATCACTCAAAACAAATTATCCAATATGTCGGTAGGGATAGGGCTTGACGTAAGGCAAGAAAACAGCCAACTCAACTATCCCACCAAAGGGGAAATATCCGACAACGAATATAACGAAGTACAAGCCAAAACGCAATTTTTGCACTATGGCGAAGACTACGACGGGGACTTCTCTTTTGACGATAACGAAAACGACACAAGTTCAAACTCTCAACCGCAAGGACTTGAAGAATAAAAAACTATAATCCTTTAAATATAAAAACGGGTGTTAAGTAAGCTTTTCTTAACGCCCGCTTTTTTGACCCGAATATTTGGCGATAACGGCTTCGGCAACTTTTAAACCGTCAACCGCCGCGCTCATTATACCGCCCGCATAACCGCAACCTTCTCCGCACGGATAAACGTTTGGATAGTCGGGGGAATTAAGACCGTCGCCCCGTAAAACACGCAAGGGGGCGGAAGAGCGAGTTTCCACACCCGTCAACAAAGCGTCGGGGCTATCGAATCCTTTTATCCTTTTGGCAAAGTCCGAAAACGCAAAGGAAAACGCCTTACGAGCGTTAGTTGTAAAAAGCGAATCCAACCTTTGGAATTTTGGCGTCGGGGTATAAGTCGGCAGTACCTTGCCGAAGTCTTGACTTATTTTACCGCCGACGAAATCTTTTAATAATTGGCAAGGCGCAGAGTAGTTTGCCCCGCCGAGAGCAAAAGCCGCTCTTTCCAAACGTATTTGTTCTTGCATACCGTCAAACAGTCCGCCGTCTACGTTTATGGCGGTCAATAGTGCGGAATTGGCGTTTACGGCGTCTCTTGCGCTATAACTCATACCGTTGGTAACAATACCGCCTTTTTCGGACGAAGTGGCGGTAACGAAACCGCCGGGACACATACAAAAGGAATATACGCCCCCGTAAGGGGTATGGCTAACGAGTTTATACTCCGCCGGCGGAAGTCTCGGGTCGCCCGCGTTATCCCCGTACATTTGAAAATCTATATCCTTTTGCAAATGCTCTATCCTAAACCCTACCGCAAAGGGTTTGCTTTGCATGGAAAAACCTTTTTCGTAAAGAATTTTATAAGTATCTCTCGCACTATGTCCGATAGCCAATATCACGCTATCCGTTAAGATATTGCCTTTATCGGTTACGACAACGGATAAAGAGCCTTGTGGCTCTATCCCCGTCATTTTGGTGTTATAACGTATCTCTCCGCCCAAAGATACTATTTCGGCGGCGATATTTTCCACCATCGGCAAAAGTTTGTCAGTCCCTACGTGCGGTTTTGCGTCTATCAATATGTCTTTCGGTGCGCCCGCTTTTACAAAGGCGTTTAAAATAAAATTTTGTTTTTCTCTTTCCCCTATACCCGTGTTGAGTTTGCCGTCCGAAAAAGCACCAGCGCCACCCGCGCCGAATTGAGCGTTACTTTCTTCGTCAAGGTCGCCGCCCGCTCTAAAACTATCGACTTTTTCTTTACGCTTATAAACGCTATCCCCCCTTTCCAAAACGATGGGATTTAAACCGCTTTTTGCAAGGGTTAAAGCCGCTATCATACCGGCGGGGCCGAAACCTACCACGACGGGCGGATATTTGCTTTGCGCCTTTGGGATAACGTATTCTTTTGGCTCGGATATTTCCTTGCCTACTTCCACCGAATAAACGAATTTTATATCGTTTTTCTTTCTTGCGTCCAAAGATCTTCTCAATATCCTAAAAGTACCTAAAGTCGACGGCGATAGGTCAAGTTTTTTAGCGCAATACTCTTTAAGGTCTTTGGTCGTAGCGTTAATAGGCAATTTTATATCTCTCAATATTTCCATGGCAAAATTATAACATATCCCATTATAAAAAACCACGATTTTAAGTGATTTCGCACCTATTCCCTAATTCTTTGCAAAATAAACTATTTTATATCCTTCTAAAACCTTTATAATCCTACTTATGGATATTAAGAAAGCAAAGATACTGTATCAAATAAAATCACACGAAAATATGACTAAATTGGACGTTCGCAAAAACACGGGATATAGTATGAGTACGGTTATAAAAAACGTGGACGAGTTATCCCGCGACGGGTTGATACTATGCGGTCAAAAAAAGGTAAAAAGCGGTAAAATACCCGCCGAGATCAATCTTTCGCCCGCCGCTTACGTTTTGGGGATAGGCTATTATAAAAACAAATTATACGGCGTTAGAGCAATGCTAAACGGCTCGGTAAAAAGTTTTTACGAAGAACCTTGCGATAATTTCGAGCAAAAAAAGATCATTGAAGTAAGCAAAAAGTTGTCTTTACAAAAACCGCCCGTAATGATAGGGTTGATATGCGAAGAGTCGGATCTGGACGTTAATAAAATAGAAAAGGAATTAAACTGTAAAATAGTAAGGGGGGATCTTGCGTACGGGCTTGCTTGTTTTTATAGATTTTACAATTTAAAAAGCAACGTGGACCTTGCGATAGTTTACGTAGACGACAAGATAAGAGTTTTAAAAAGCGGGGAAAGGATAAACTATTACGAAGTAGGCTCGCTTTTTTCGCCGATAATGAACTCTAAAAAAGGTCGTTTGACTTATGCCGAAGTCTTGCAAGAAAACAACGTTTTAGAACGGCTAAAAAGCAAATATTCGTCTTCTTTTGCCGAAATGGAGACCGCTTTTGATAACGAAGTATTTTTTTATAAAGAGCGTCTTCTTATGGGGTTAGCCGAACTCGTAACTCTTATAGATAAAATGCTAAAACCGTCCGTAACCGTTATAGGCGGTAGTTACGTAGGTAACGAGATAATAAGCAAAACGACCGCAAATTCCCCCTATTCCAAACTCGTTTATGCCGGCAACGTACAAGACGCGATAGGTGCTATCGCCGCGTCTATGACGTTTGGGGAATTGTATTATTATTGAGAATTGTAATTGATGAAAAGCCCGTACTTATTTGCTGGGTGTAAACGCTTACGCTTTCAAGGCGAAACTGCTCCCCCTTTTTATCGTCGAAGACGAATCCTTAAAAGCGTAAGTGTTTGCACCCTTTCGACCGTTTACGGGCGAAGGAAAGGGGGATTGTCTGCGCACAAAGTAGGCAATCTTTGATTGACTACGACTGCGGAGAGGGGGTTTTTATATAAATAATTTTTACCAAAGCGATATAAATTCCTAAAGGAATTTGCGATATATCCTTACGGATACGATATGCCCGTAGCACGATATGTCCCTTTCGGGACGTTATGGAATTTATATCATATCGAATACGAGCAAAGCGAGTATATATCGTGTTGAACAAAGTGAAACATATCGCGTTGCAAAGCAACATATCGCATAAAAGTATTATATCGTCATGTTGAGCGTAGTCGAAACATCTTTTTAAAATAAAGTTTATCCTTTTTAAAAACCCCCATTTTATCGTCGTAGCCTTGTTAAAAACAAGTCTACTTTGGCAATCAACCGCCAAATGTTGTTATTGCGTTTGCAATAACGTATTATCGAAAAAATTCGATAATACCCTATTCTTCGAATAGACATTTGCCGTCCGCACTGCACTCGGCGAAAATATACAAGTGCATTTTAGCCTTCGTTTGTGCTCCCTCTTTCCCGTCGCTTTTATTGGCTATCCATTTTAAAACCCGTCAAAAATCCGATAGATTTTTGACGGAAGCAAAGAAGTCGGGCGTAAAACGTAGGTTGCTCGATTAGAGCAAACAAGTAAAAGCCCGTACTTATTTGCTGGGTGTAATCCCGCTTCGCTCGTTTGGACACGACCCAAGGTCGTGGGCTTCGGCTTTGCCGATTTAATAAGATACTTCGACTTCGGGCTTAGCCCTCCGCTCAGTATGACGATACATTTTTTTAGTGCTAACAATTTAATTATTACGTTGAACCAAGTCGAAACGTATATTAAAAGTTATTTTACGCTAAACAATATATCGTCGTATGATGGGTTACGTTGAACAAAGTCGAAACGAATATTAAAAGTTATTTTACGCTAAACAATATATCGTCGTATGAGGGGTACGGCCAATACTTGCCGTCGGTCAAAGACTCGGCTTGGTCGACGTATTCCCTTAACTCTTTCATAGTGGGTACTACGTTGTTTTTTACAAAATAAGCAATACTCAACGTATCTCCCAAACCCTTGGCGTCGTCCAAAAGTTTTTCGAGTTTGCCTACGCTTTCCGCAGTTTTACCGGTTAAAGTTGCAAGTAAACTCAAAGTGTTTTTTTCGTAAGAAGCGTCCGCGTTGAACTCTTCTTTTATTTTAGCAGTGCTTGCAAGTTCGTAAGAGAATTTGCTAATTGACGGCAAAATATCTCTCTTTGCCATATTTATCATAGTCAAGGACTCGATATTTAATATCTTGTTGTAATTATCAAGTAGTATTTCTTGTCTTGACCTTATTTCGGACTCTTTAAGCACTTTATGACGTTCAAAAAGTTCGATATTCTTCTTTTGAGTGTATAAACTAAGTGCGTCGGGGGTGGTCGGAGCGTTTACGAGTCCGCGTTTTTGGGACTCTTCAAGCCACTCTTTACCGTAGTTATTGCCGTTAAAGATGATACGCTTATGCTCTTTTATAACTCTCTTTATCAAAGCGTGCAAAGCCGATTTGAAATCGGTCGCGGATTCCAATTCGTCGGCGAACTGCCTTAATTCTTCGGCGACCGCGGTGTTTATCATCATATTAGGACAAGAGATAGAAGCCGAAGCGCCGGGCATACGGAACTCGAATTTGTTACCCGTAAACGCAAAAGGCGACGTTCTGTTTCTGTCCGTGGTATCTTTGGGGAAATAAGGCAAAACGTCGGTGCCTAACTTGAACATTTCTTTTTCTTTACCGCCGTAAGGAAGATCGTTTTCCAACGCTTCCAATATCTCGGTAAGTTCGTCACCCAAAAAGACTGAAACGATAGCGGGCGGTGCTTCGTCCCCGCCAAGTCTATGGTCGTTTGCGGCGGTCGCTACGGATAATCTCAAAAGGTCTTGATACTCGTCTACCGCTTTGATCACCGCGCAAAGGAAAAGCAAAAATTGAGCGTTATCGTAAGGGGTATCCCCCGGCTCTAACAAGTTCACACCCGTGTCCGTCGACATCGACCAGTTGTTATGTTTACCGCTACCGTTTATACCCTCGAAAGGTTTATCGTGCAATATACAAACCATACCGTGTTTACGCGCTATCTTTTGAGCAAGTTCCATTGTCAGCTGATTGCCGTCCGCCGCGATATTGGTCGTGGTGTACATAGGCGCTAACTCGTGTTGAGCGGGTGCGACTTCGTTATGCTCGGTCTTTGCCAAAACGCCGACTTTCCAAAGTTCGCGATCGAGTTCACTCATAAACGCCATAACTCTCGGTTTTAAAGCGCCGAAAAAGTGATCGGCAAGTTCTTGACCTTTCGGGGATCTTGCGCCGAAAAGGGTACGACCGGTATATACCAAGTCTTTGCGTTTTTCGTACGCTTTGACGTCTATCAAAAAGTATTCCTGCTCTGCGCCGACAGTGGTCTTGACCGACTTTACTTCTTTATGTCCGAAAAGTTTTAAAATACGCATCGCTTGCGTACTTACGGCGGTCATACTACGCAATAAAGGGGTCTTTTTATCCAAAGCGTGTCCGCCATAGGAACAAAAAGCCGTTGGAATACAAAGAGTATTATCTTTTAAAAAGGCGGGGGAAGTAGGATCCCAAGCGGTGTAACCCCTTGCCTCGAAGGTGGCTCTTAAACCGCCGGACGGGAAACTCGACGCATCGGACTCGCCGTGGATAAGTTCCTTGCCCGTCAATTCGTTAATTACCCCGCCGTCTTTGGACGGAGATAAAAAACTTTCGTGTTTTTCGGCAGTTACGCCCGTCATGGGTTGGAACCAATGCGTAAAATGAGTAGCGCCCCTATCGGTCGCCCAATTCTTCATCGCGTCGGCAACTTCGCAAGCGGTAGAATAATCTATTTGCTTGCCCATAGCCACGGCGTTTTTATATGCCTTAAAACCTTTTTCGGTCATATATTCGCGCATTGCCGAATCGCCGAAAAGATTTATCCCGAATTTATCAAGTCCGTCCATATTTATACCTATGATATATTAAAATACTTTTATGCACTTTTCTCTTTCCGCACTAACCGAAATATAACGGATAGGGCAACCGCAGACTTTTTCAATAAAGTCAACGTATTCGATCGCTTCCTTGGGTAGATCTTCCTTCTTTTTGCAATCGGAAGTGGAAGTTTTCCAACCCTTAAAGTACTCGTAAACGGGTTTAGCGTTATCGAGATCGTCTCCCGTGGGGAAATAGTCGATACGCTTACCGTTAAGTTCGTAAGCGACGCAAACGGGTATCTCGTCAAAGTCGTCCAAAACGTCCAATTTGGTCAAAGCAAGACAAGTAGCGCCTTGAACTTTGGTACCGTAACGAGAAGCGACTACGTCAAAACCGCCGACTCTTCTGGGTCTGCCGGTCGCCGCGCCGTATTCCGCGCCCGCTTCTCTTATTCTATCGCCGACGGCGTCTTTAAGTTCGCAAGTAAAGGGACCTTCGCCTACGCAACTTGAATAAGCTTTGATAATACCTACCACTTGATCGAGTTTACGATCGGGAACGCCCGCTCCGACGGGTGCGTATGCCGAAATGTTGTTGGAACTCGAAGTAAACGGATAGATACCGAAATCAATATCTCTCAATGCGCCGAGTTGCGCTTCGAAAAGTATGCTTTCGCCGTTATCCGCTTTCTCTCTCAAATAAGCGCCCGTATCCGTGATATAAGGACGAAGGGGATATCCGTAAGTTTTCAACTCTTCCATTATGTCTTCGGGTCTTATCGGTTCATGCCCGTACGCTTTAATGGTAAGGTTTTTCCACTCAACGATATTTTTGACCTTTTCAAACAAGGTGTCTTCGTGTAAAAGATCGGCAAAACGCAAGGTCTTTTTCATGTATTTATCCGCATAAACGGGTGCGATACCACGACGGGTGGAACCGAACTTTTTGTCGCCCAATCTTTCTTCTTCCAAACAGTCCAATAATTTATGATAAGAAAGACAAAGGGTGGCTTGACTGCTTATCTTTAAATGCGCGGGGGTAATATTTATACCTGCTTCTCTTATACGCTCTATTTCCATACAAAGATGAGTGGGGTCGATGACCATACCGTTACCCAAAACGTTTACGGTATCCTCTCTAAGTATTCCCGAAGGAAGCAAGTTCATTATGTATTTTTTGCCGTCAACGATAACGGTATGACCTGCATTGTTACCACCTTGATAACGAACGATGGTTTTGTAATCGCGGGACAATAAGTCGACCATACGGCCTTTGCCTTCGTCCCCCCAGTTGATTCCGACTATAGCGGTTAGCATTTTTTCCTCCTTTGTCCAAAAGAACAATTTGCTTTATTTTTTCGCTTAACGCGATATTAACACTTTACCGTTTCGGCTTGCGCCAAAAACTCTTTATTTGCGTTCAAAACGCCGTCCAATTCCTTGATAAATATCTCGGTTTGTTTGGGTGCTATACCTACGAACTTTTTAACGTCCAAGATCTCTTCCAATTCATATCTCGTCAACCCGAAAGCGGGTTCGGCTAAAACGTCTTCCAAAATGTCGACGTCTTTTCCTTCGAGTTTTGCTTGTCTTGCCGCCTTGGTGGATATTTCTCTCACCTTTTCGTGCAATTCTTGTCTATCTCCGCCCTTTTTGACCGCCGTCATCATTATATTCTCGGTTGCCATAAAAGGTAATTCTTCTTTGATATGCCTTAAACACATTGCGGGATAAACGGTGCAACCCGAAATCACGTTGCGATACAGTATCAATATACCGTCCACCGCCAAAAACGCCTCGGGTATGGATATACGACGGTTTGCACTGTCGTCTAAAGATCTTTCCAACCATTGAGAAGCGGTGGTAAACGCGGGGTTTATTGCGTCCGATATGACATATCTTGACAAGGAAGCGATACGCTCGCTACGCATGGGGTTGCGCTTGTAAGCCATAGCCGAAGAACCTACTTGTTTACTTTCGAACGGCTCGTCTATCTCTTTTAGATGAGATAAAAGCCTAATATCCCCCGCAAATTTAGAAGCGCTTTGAGCGATACCCGACAAAACGGATAAAATACGATAATCTACCTTTCTCGTATAAGTTTGTCCCGCGACTCTCATCGTCTTTTCAAATCCGAAGTCCTTGGCGATCGCTTTTTCCAAAGCCAAGGTCTTGTCCACGTCCCCGTCGAAAAGATTCAAAAAACTTGCGGCGGTACCCGTAGCGCCCTTACACCCGGGGAAGCGAAGTTCGGCGATAAGTCTATCAAGATCTTCGAGATCCATCAATAGATCTTGCGCCCAAAGGGTTGCTCTTTTGCCGACCGTGGTAGGTTGCGCCGCTTGGAAGTGAGTATACGCAAGGGTGGGAACGTCCTTATTGTTCAAAGCAAAATCTCTTAACGCCGATAATGCGCCGACGAGTTTGCTCTTTATTTCCAAAAGACCTTCTCTATATACGATAATATCCCCGTTGTCGTCGACGTAGCAAGAAGTAGCGCCAAGATGGATAATGCCTTTTGCCGTGGGGCAAACGTCCCCGTAAGCGCGTATGTGCGCCATAACGTCGTGGCGTAATTCTCTCTCGTACCCGTCGGCTTTTGAGTAGTCTATATCGTCCACGTGCGCTTTAAGTTCGTCTATTTGCTCTTGGGTGATAGATATGCCCAATTTGCGTTCGTTTTCCGCAAGAGAGACCCATAGTTTGCGCCAAGTGGAAAACTTATTGTCCTGAGAAAATATCTTCTGCATTTTTAACGAAGCGTAACGTCCGCACAGTGGGTTTTCGTATATATCTTTCATAGCCACTCCTTAGTTCCCTATAAACAATAAAAATATCACAGAAATAGCACTGTGAACGACGGGAAATATATGACAACTAATTGTATATTTTAAACGCCTTTTTGTCAAGACGTTTGCCAAATAAATAATTATGCTAACCTATAAATATATATTATAAGTATTATTCAACTATCTAATAACGGCGTCCGAAGCGCTTTTAAGGTAGTAATAATGAGTTACGTTCATATCGCTTTCCGCCGCAGTCCCGCTTTTACCCCCAAGCAACACCTTATGACTGCCCCGCTCGGGACAAAAACCGACCAAAACGTCTTGGTCTTGCCAATACACCGAAACCGCGTCCAAAAGTAAATCAAAGGAAGCGATAGTCTTTTCGGCGGTTTTTACAGCCGACTTGGAAAACGGACCGTATAATTGCATAGCCGTTTCGTAAGCGGTACCGACCACCGCAACGTAGTCGTACTCTTTACCCTTTATAATGCCTATCGCCTTATTTACGGCGTCAACGTCATGCTCGGCTATAACGACGTCGCAGTCGCTATCCGTTAAAGATTTAAAAAGCACGCAATCTTTGGGCGTAACCACGACGCTTTTTTTGTTTACTCTTGATAGAGCGTCAAACAAAGTCGGCGTAGACAACGCCTTAAAGGTTTTTGCTTTTTTAGAGTTTATCTCACGCCCCGTGTACATAGAAGCAAAGCAATTAAAAGAAGTAGGCGGAAAAGGGGCGACGAAATTAGCCCTTTGCATCTCGGCTAACGGTTTAAATATCTCGGGACGAGCGTCCACGAGATTTTGTCCCATTGACGTCGGGTGAAAAATAAGCGCTTTGCTTGCCGTAAGTTTGCCTAACGCTTCGTCGACGACGGGGAAAGTACCGTGAGCGTCCAATATTTGAGATAAAGTACCTGCAAAGAAGCAGGAAGTCGACCCGTTGTAGCCGTGTTTGTCATCTTTTGCCATAGTTCAATTATAATCATTTTAATATTACGGTGTCAATCGAGATAGTTTAAGAAAAAACTTTTCTTTACGTGTTTAAAACTCAAAAAGCGGTCAAGAATATAACTGTACGGAGGTAACAAAATGGAAAAGAAATATCAAGGAAACAAATTTACGGCGTTTTTAAAGAAAAACGGATACTTAATATTGATGATAATATGTTTGGCGGCGATAGCGACGATGATAGGATATACTATCGTAAAAAATAACGCCAAGGCGTCGGGCAATATGTCTAACGAAGACTCGTCGGTAGTACCCGTAATAAACACGGGCGACGACAAAAAAGAAGACGAGAAACCCCAAGAAAACAAACCCGCAGAACCCGAACAAACGAGTTATACCACGCCCGTTATAATTTCGGCACCGATAGAGAGTCCCGTGATATTAAAAAATTACACCGAGACCGAGTTGGTATATAACGCAACGATGAAACATTGGGCGACACATCAAGGTATAGACTACAAAGCCGAAGCGGGAAGCCCCGTAAAGGCGGTTTACGAAGGTGAAGTAACGTCGGTTACCACCACCACCCTTAAAGGCACTACGGTAGTTATTAAACACGCGGACGGATTTGAAAGTTCTTATTCTCTTTTAGGCACTAACGTAACGGTCAAAGCAGGCGACAAAGTCAAAAGGGGACAAGTTATCGGTTACGTTGCCGAAAACGGCGTATTCGAGACGGCGGACGGCGCACACTTGCACTTTGAATTGAGAAAAGACGGCAAGTTGGTAGACCCCGAAATATACAGCGATAGCGGAAACAAGTAAAACCTTTTTCTTATTTATTCCTTTAAAAAAAGTCGCAAAGGTCGTTTAAAATCGACCTTGCGACTTTTTATTATTATTGAGTAATATTTATGACGAGCGGGAAATGATCGCTTGGATATACCCCGTTATAGTCAACGTCTACGACCTTATAGTCGGAAACCGTAAAGTCGGGCGTCAAAAAGAAATAATCTATCCTATCCCCCGTCAAGTACTTGCCAAAGCCGTGGAAGGTAGACCCGCCCGAAACGTAAGACTTTTGGGCGATAAGCAAAGCGTCGACCAGTCCGCCGTCTATGGCGGTCTTGTACATAGGGGCGGACGGATAATCGTTCATATCCCCCATTAGTATATAAGAGCCGAGATCGAGAGTTTTGGATCTTTCCATTATAACTTTCATACTTTCCGACCGTGCTTCGGCACTAACGTGATCGAGATGGGTATCCAATACGGATATATTTTTACCCGTCTTTTTATCCGATAGTTTGACGTAATTTAAAACACGCGGAAAAGCCGTATCCCAAGATTTGCTTTCCACTTCGGGCGTTTCGGACAACCAAAACCGTCCTTCGTCAAGGCAAGTAAACCTATCGTTACGGTAGGCTATCATAACCCCTTCTTTAACCCCTTTTGCGGTACGATACGCAACGTTAAAGGAATAACCCGACAAATGCTTTTTTAAAAACTTTTCGTGCATAGGAGTCACTTCTTGAAAACCTATCACGTCGGGCGAGTTAGAAGAAATAGTTTCGATGACCAAATCGGCTCTATAAAACCAACTCTTTTTAAAAAGATCTTTGGGGGCGACACAACGAACGTTAAAACTCATTACCGTTATATCTTGCGTTATTTCTTTGTTGCCTACGTCGTAAGTTTTTTTACTAAATACGTATCTCGGCGAATAAAAGAAAAACACTACCGCGACCGACAAGACGGCGACGAGCAAAACTACCAATATGGATAAAACGATTTTAGAAGATTTTTTCATAATACACCGTTTTTATTATAGCATAGCAAAATTGACGACGCAATAGGCGTAAATAAAAACTCCCATTTTATCGTCGTAGCCTTGTTAAAAACAAGTCTACGACGATATAAGGCGATATGTTGCTTTGCAACACGATATGTTTCACTTCGTTCAACACGATATATACTCGCTATGCTCGTATTCGATATGATATGAATTCCATAACGTCCCGAAAGGGACATATCGTGCCAAGGGCATATCGTATCCGCAAGGATATATCGCAAATTCCTTTAGGAATTTATATCGCTTTGGTAAAAATTATCTAAAAACCCCCTCTCCGCAGTCGTTCCTCATAAGTTTCTCTTTTGACTTGTCCCAACACAAAG
>Ga0256405_10003812_pt1 | contig 30206 bp, 37 predicted proteins | sample RumenRJG_02DNA_FD_189096 | JGI IMG/M metagenome (GOLD analysis project Ga0256405, IMG submission 189096) | Bovine rumen microbial communities from Lethbridge, Alberta, Canada - RJG_02 | ecosystem: Host-associated > Mammals > Digestive system > Stomach > Rumen | place: Canada: Alberta...
TTGTAAGCTCTCAGCTAATTGACATTGACTGTGATTCCATGTATAATGAAATAGGGTGATATTATGGCTGAAAAAACTACAGACGAACTTATGAACGAGATCAGACAGACAAATGAGATCGAGACTTTTCTCGAAAAAAACAGTGCAGAGTTCCATGAGAAACCTCTGCACCAGTATTTGAATGATCTTATTGACAGCTCCGGAGAATCCAAGGCTGATATTATTGCACGCAGCAGCCTGAACCGCATATATGCTTATCAGATACTTTCCGGGAAGCGTCTTCCCTCCCGCGATAAGCTGCTGGCATTTGCATTCGGACTTAAACTCAGACTCGATGACACCGACAGACTTTTGAAATATGCCGGCTATTCTCCTTTGTATGCAAGGAACAAGCGTGATGCTATTATTATTTCTGCTATTGACAAGAAAGGGAGTATCTTTACTGTTAATGAGATGCTTTATGATAATGGGTTTAAGATATTGACGGCATAAAAACCCGCAGGAGTTATTCCTGCGGGTTTTTATTATCCTATCTGATAATCTTTTCCTCTCGATATATTTATTCCGCCCCATTTTGCTTTGCAGTCAAAAGCGTAGCAATATCCGTCATATTTAACTGTAAACGCTGCAGATTCGCAGTTCTTGCTGTCCCCCTGCTCCTGTACCATGATCGTATGCGATCCTGCAGAGAGCTCCGTAGCAAACATCTTGGTCTTACCCTGCTCAACCTCACCTAAAAGCTGATTGTCAATATAGACATTGATATTGTATTTGTTAGCTGCGATGTTTTCTCTATAGTTTACACTTACAGCGGAAGTGAATACTGCATTAGAATCTCCAGAATCATTCTGACTTATTTCTATCCTGCTCCAAGTTGCTGCAATATAGAAGCTGAATGAATTTCCGCTTGCAGCAACAGTGAATGTAGCACTGCTGTGATTTGTGCTATCTGTAACATCAATAACTTTGATTGTGTGCTGACCGGCAGATGCTGAAAGCGATATTGTCTTCTCCTTACCTTGAGCTATAGAACCTGCATATTCTTCGTCTATGTATATTTCGGCATCGTACTTGTTTACCGCAAGGTTTTCACGATAAGCTACCTTCACTGACACATCGTACAGTTCTGGCTGCTGTACATATATTGTAGATTGAACATCGCTGGTCTGTACCGCTTGTGTAGCAGCTGGTTGTGTGTTTGCCGCAGGAAACTGGGTCTGAGGCTGTGTACCACACGCAGAAATACATACTATAACTGCCCAAAAAAGAAATCCTAATAAAACTTTTTTCATGTTTTTTCCTTTCAATACTTAGATTGGTGTTGCCGTGAATAGTTTCATAGCCTTATCTACGTTTTTTCTTTGATTCTCCAGTAACATTATCGCTCGCTTTAAGTGCTTTTTGAACAATATGCGACATTACAAGCATTGCTATTGTAGGAATAACAGCTGGGATAATAATAAACGCTGCCATGAAACTTGTAATAAACAAAACTACCGCTGCCGCTATCAAAGCGAAAATACATATAAGGTCAAGCAATTCGAATGCTTTGCGCTTTTTCATAAGCGCACCCGGTCCAATTATTAGAAAAATAATTCCAAAGAAAAGATATAACCAGTCATTGGCAAAATTCATTAATCCATAAACAGTGCCTGCAACTCCTTCTATTATTGATAAAACACCGATCAGTACAGTCATTATGTTTATTTTCGGGTCGAGTTTAGCAGCCTTATTTTCCTGCGCCGTACTTTTGTAAGTGTTATTATCATGGAACTTTGGTGTTCCCGCGGACTGAACCGAGTGTCCGTTCTGAGCGCCAGATCGTTCAGTGACATTAGTAGGTATATCTGGAGAATAATCATGTTTCGCAGGTTTATACCCCATTTTCTTCAGATACGAAGCTCTTCTTTTCTGTTCTTCTAATAAATCGCTTTGTAAAGTTTTGGTTGGGATAGTGGTATTCTCAATTATAACAGCAATAGGCTTTTTCTTTTCTCTAAAGCCATCTTCATATATTTCAATTTCTTTATTTTCAATAACTTCCTGTTCCGTAGGATAAAATCTTTTATCAGGAATTGCGAAGGTCCAGTATAAATAATCTTCATAAGTCGAATTTATCTGTTCCGATTGTACAGCATTTACGCCGTCAAGCCTTACCCTTAGGAATCCATGATGCCTGAAAAGCTGCTCTATTGCATATCTTGTGACTTTTTCCCGGTCTTTTTTATCTATTTTTGTATCTTTGATATCAAATCTGAATGAGTCATACTCATTTCCCTCAATAAACACTGTAGGATCAAAAAATACAGTATCTCCGTCAATGGTTCCGGTTACCTGTTTCGGTTTTTCAGGGATAGTTTCAACAGGCTTATCAGGTTTTTTCGCAGGTTCAGGTACAACAGACTTTTCAGATATGACAGCCTCGATAGGACTACCAGTTATCTGCTTGTTGTTATCCTCGACTTTCTCTTTGAGGCTATGCCCGCATACAGGACAGAAATCAGCACTTTCGGGTATATCCTCAGCGCAATATAGACATTTTTTCTTTGGCTCTTCGTAAGGAAGATCATGATGACAGTATCTGCAAAAAATAGCCTCGTCCTGTATCATTTCAGCACAATATGGACACTTTTTCACCTAATGTAACCTCCATTTTCCGACTTTATATTACAAATTATACCACAACATATTTGTTTTGTCAGCAACAACATATTTTCTTTTTATTTTACACCGATTTTTTGTTATAATAAACAAAAAGGAGGCGTTATTTATGGTAAAAAACCTTAAAGCTCTGCGAGAGGAACATGGTCTGTCACAGCAGAAGCTCGCCGAGCAGCTTGGGCTCACACAGCAAGCGATCTACAAATACGAACGTACATCTGTTGAGCCGGACATAGATACTCTTATCGCAATGGCAGATCTGCTACACACCACGGTCGATCACCTTATAGGAAACGATGTAGACAGCAATACCGGGATAAATCTGACTTCAGCAGAAGCTGACCATATAAGGCATATACGAAGACAACCGCCCGATGTCAGAGAGAACATCTTCCGGCTGGCCGAAAGCATGGACAGCAACAGTAATTCCTAAATATATTATAGCTTATTTTTTTGGTGTTGCGGTAAGCTGTCAGCTTACAAACAGAAAACCCGGACAAGAATTCATATGATTCCTGCCCGGGTACTTCAATGTCGCAATATATTAAAAATAAACTTTTATACGACAGATTTCGCTTAAAACGATTTTATGAGACATTTATCAGAATATTTTTACTACTACTGCTGCTGTTATTATCAACAAAACTGAATGTTTATCTGCGTTTTCTGCTTATCACAGCAATTGCCGCTGCTGCACCGGCGAGTATTGCAACAGAGAACAGCTCATTGCCCGTTGCCGGGTTATTTTCTTCAGCGGAGTCAACCGACGAAGAACCGCCCTCGGTTTTTACCGTAAATGTGAGATTTTCGCCGAACAGTGCGCCATAATCCAGCTCCTCACCATTGAAAAGCACGGTGGCTGTACTTGTCAGACTGCCTGCGGCAACGTCCTTCTCCGTAACGGTATATGTATAAGTGAACGTCTTTGTCTCCTCGGATTTCAGACCCTTAAGCTCTGAGATCTGATAATTCTTTACATTGTCCCCTATTGAAACAGCAAGCTGCAAGTCGATATAATCATAATCGATACTGCTGTTATTTTCGACTAAAATAACGCCTTTCAGCTTGTCGCCGGCTTTATAGGATTCCTTTTCCGGTTCTCTGGTCAGGTTGAATATCGTAAGCGGCTCGGTCTGCGGGTAGCTTCTTATCGGGAAGTTGTCGTATGATAAGCCGTGCGGGAGCCATTCAAAGCTGCGTGTCCTGACTTCGGAAACAACTTCAGACCAGTCTGTCCACGCACCGGGATCATCAAGGCTTGTTCCTACGAAGCTCTCTCCGGGGTTTACGATACCGTTGATGGATAGATCATAGCTTTCGCTCAGAGATAATAAATCTACATTAGCACTGAGGTCCTGCTCATTGATCACTTCGGCATAGAACAGATCGCTCTTACCGTCCGCGTCAGCTTTTGCTACAATGGAATACTTTGTGCCCTTTGGCAGATACAATGTCTTGCCGATATCCACGACATGATATCCGGCATAGTTGAAATGCTCGGCAGCTTCGGCGAAAAGCAAGCCGTCAACAGGGCTCTTTGCATTTTCACCAAGCAGATATACGCTGTATTCAACGTCAATATCCGCTTCCGCGCTCTCAAGACCTATGTAGCGTACTGTGCAGTTGTTCTGCGTGGTAAATACATTCGCCATATATACATCGCCGTCAAATGATTTTGATGACAGTCCGCTGTTAGGGAGGAAGTCATACATATCAATGTTGTACTGCTGCATATTGTTTTCGGTATCAAAATCAAAGCTCTCGGGCAGATCAAGGCTCTGATCGTAGTAGGACAGCCAGAAATAACCGTCACCTTCGTTGCCCCATGAAGTGATCACAGATCCATCCGCATTGTATTCTGTTGTGCCCCAGCTGTTCTTTACAAGGAAAGCGCCGTTGCCTCCGATAGTGCCTTTCGGGTCGATGAAGTATTCCTTCGGGAAATCATCGTCATAGCCGACGATGCAGACGGCATGATTCATCTCTACCTTTTTGTTCACGGAGTTTTTATCTGTGGGATCATAATCCTTGTCAAGTGAGCTTCCCTGCGGCGCTGACCGGTACGCAGTTTGCCGCAGCGAGCATTACAGCAAGAGCGGCTGAGGTCAATGATTTGATTTGTTTTTTCATAATTGTTATCCTTCCTTTTATTACGGTGCGTTCGGAAAAAATACACCAATGTATATTATATCATATCACGGTGTGATTTTCAAGCGTTCTCGAAAAAACGTTATATGTAAGCGAAGCAATATTCAGAAGATAACAGTATTCCAATAACCCGTAGTAATTGGCACACCTGTAAACCGTTCTGTACAAGTCCATTTCTGCATTATGGCGCGCGCCACAATGACAGCATACCCCTTGGGACCGAATAACAGACAAAGAACCGAGATCAGCTTTCTGTTCGTCTGAGAATTTGAAAACCTGTGTCAGCGCAGAGTAAATGAAACTATTGCTAAATCTGTAAAAATGTGATATAACGGTGATCTGTTTTCCCTTTGCAAATATGGCACTTGTTGCGGAAGTAACCGGTCAGCAGATACTTGATGTTCTGGAGCATGGAGCAATGTATTATCCCGGAGAATACGGCTCATTCATTCAGGTTTCCGGCATTGAATATACTATAGACGAAGGAATACCGAGTTCCGTTAAGCTTGACGCGACCGGTACATTCCTCGGCGTTGACGGAGAGTACAGAGTAAAGAATGTGCTTATAAACGGTGAACCTCTGATACCTCCAAAACATACACGCTTGCTTCTCACGACCACTATCTCAAAAATGGCGGTGAGGGCTTCATACTCGCCGGCAAGTGCAATATAATCCGCGACGATGTAATGTCAGACTCCGATCTTATTGCGGTATATATCCGTGATAATCTCGGCGGCGTGATACCCGAAAAGTACAGCAGCCTTTACGGCGAAGGCAGAATAAAGATCATCAACAGCTCTGCAGAAGCTTCCGACAATACCGATACAGATACCGATAACGCAGTCATTAATGATACAACGGAAGATATGACTGACAACACGAATGTGACAACAGAAGGCAATCCTTCCACAGGCGTTGGCATAACAATTATAGTACCGTCGGTATGCCTTATCGCAGCAGCTGTATCAAGAAAGAAAAGATAAATAGTCTGTTCTCAACAAGTCACTTCAAACGGCTTGGTGAGGAGAGAGCAATCATAATAATAATTTTTGCAATGCGATTTTTGTGATTCAGCCTATGGATCTATCATTTTATTTTCAGAAATAATCAAGCCGTCTGCGCTGATATATCGGCACAGGCGGCTGTCTTTTTATTCACGATTATTATGACATTCTGCCCATAAGTGTCTTTTTTCCGATCCCGGACAGTTCTTCTTTGCAGCAAGGCAGGATCATGTACAGCCAGACTTGCAGGCAGCTCTCGCAGATACTCAAGGCGGCGTTCAGAACAGATCCAGCATGCAGTCGAGATAGATCCCTTCACGCACAGTAAGCTGGTATTCCGGCTTCGTGAGATAATAAAGAAGAAACTCGAGATTGACGGCACTTCCGAGCCCCCTGCCCTCTATTTTGAAATTTGAAAAACCGAGAGGCAGATAGGTGTTGATGATGTCATCAATACCGATAAATCCGGGGTTTTTCATTGCCTTTGAAAAGCGATATCCTTCCTTGGCATCAGGTGCTGTACAGATATGATCGGGAATATTTTCTCCGAGATTTTTCCGACTTACATTTTCATATAAAAAGATAAATACTAAAAATTTTTCAAAAAAGTATTGACAAATGCATTTCCCTGTGATATAATCCAAAACATAAGCTGTGAGGAAGACACGCAGAGGTTCGCCAATGTCTCCAGAGAGCCGACGGTAGGTGTGAGTCGGTGATATGCGTTCTGATGTATCCCTTCTGAGCCGGAGTGCCGAACATTTAAGTAAGCGTTCCCGTGATTCTGCGTTAATGAATAGGACTTGCTGGAGTCTGAAGTGGTGTTACGCAATAGCGGCACAATTTGAGTGGTACCGCGGGTAATCAAGTACTTGATACTCGTCTCAAAGATCATTTCTTTGAGACGAGTTTTTGTTTTTTCGCGAAAAACATCCGCACTAAGACAAGGATGTCATAAGGAAGTTTTCCGAAGCACCGCAAGGACGCGGTACATACAAAAGAAAACTTCCGATACTTCTCGTTTCATTTTCCAGTATTCAAACCAGACACGGCTGTTGAGCTTAATACCAACAAGCCGTAACCGAAAGGAGAATTTATCATGAGCGAAAAAGTAAATCAGCAGAGTGCAGAAATGAAGATCAGAGAGGTAGCGCAGCGTATAGCTGCATTGCGCGAGGATCTCGGTCTGACCGCCCGGGAAATGGCGGATGTGACAGGTTATTCCGTGGAGGATTATGTGAAATTCGAGTCCGGAGAAAAGGACTTCACATTCACGTTTGTTTACAAGTGTGCCAATAAATTCCATGTCGAGATAACAGACCTCATGGAAGGCAGCAGTCCGGAACTGAGCGGTTATACCGTAACACGCAAGGGAGAAGGCGCGCCGATCGTGCGCAGGCAGGGATTTGTTTACAACCGCCTTGCGTCGAAATTCAAGAATAAGACCCTCGAACCCTTTCATGTTGTTATCCCGTATTCCGAGGAAGCGCTTTCTCAGCCGCTTCATATGTCAAGTCATGCGGGACAGGAAATGGACATCGTTATCAAGGGAACGATGCGTATGACTGTGGGCTCGCATACGGAAATACTCCATGAAGGAGACAGTATCTACTACGACAGCTCCCTGCCCCACAATGAGGTGGCGCTCGACGGTGAGGACTGCGAGATATACGCACTCGTCATGGCTCCGAGAGGCACCGCGGGCATGGCAGAATATCACGAGCACGTTGCGGAGCACTATCTGACAAATGTTGACAAAGCAGGTCTTTTACATCCTGTGGCAGAAAAGTTTGTCGAGTGCGAGACCGATGGAACGGGCGTGCTGAGTGCTGTCAATTTCAAAAATCAGGATAAGTTCAACTTCGCCTATGATATAGTTGACGCTATGGCGGAGAAATGCCCCGATAAGACTGCGATGATCTATGTTGACGCTGATCATAATGAGCGCCGTTTCACATTCGCGGATATAAAGCGTTACTCCTGCCAGACCGCAAATTATTTCACATCGCTCGGAATAAAAAAAGGACAACGCGTAATGCTGATACTCAAGCGGCACTATCAGTTCTGGTTCTCAATAATCGCGCTGCATCGCATAGGCGCTCTGGTGATCCCCGCGTCAAATATGCTCAAGGAGCATGACCTCGAATATCGCTTCAATTCGGCGGAGGTATCAGCAATAGTATGTACCGCCGACGGAGAAGTATCAGATGAGGTTGATAAGGCGTGTGCAGTCTCACCCACTCTTAAAACAAAGATCATGGTGAACGGTCAGCGCGAGGGCTGGCACGATTTCAATGCCGAGCTTCCCGCATACGGTACCGAGTTTCCGCGTACAGCCGAAACTCCCTGCGGCACTGATCCCATGCTTATCTTTTTCAGCTCCGGCACATCCGGCAATCCCAAACTTGTGCTGCACAGCTATCAGTATCCTCTCGGGCATTATGTGACGGCGCGCTATTGGCAGAACGCCGACCCGAACGGCTTGCACTTCACTATCTCCGATACCGGCTGGGGCAAGGCTCTCTGGGGCAAGCTGTACGGTCAGTGGATGAACGAAGCGGCGGTGTTCGTCTATGATTTCGACCGTTTCCATGCGGACGATATCCTGCCGATGTTCAGGAAGTACAATGTGACATCATTCTGCGCTCCGCCCACAATGTACCGTTTCTTCATCAAGGAAGACCTGTCGAAGTATGATCTTTCTTCGCTGAAATATGCCTGCATTGCCGGCGAAGCTCTCAACCCCGAGGTATTCCACCAGTTCTATAAAGCTACCGGCATCAAGCTTATGGAGGGATTCGGTCAGACCGAGACCACTCTGACCATAGCCAACGTTGTTGGCATGGAGCCCAAGCCCGGCAGCATGGGAAAACCGAACCCGCAGTATGATGTCCGCGTACTTCTTCCCGACGGAACTCCCGCGGGTACGGGCGAAACTGGCGAGATCTGCGTAAGGCTTAAGGACGTAAACGCTCCCGGATACGGCGTTCCTGGACTTGCGCTGTGCTACTACGGGGATGAAGAGAACACCGCAGAGACATGGCGCGACGGTTACTATCACACCGGTGATACCGCATGGGTAGATGAGGACGGTTACTTCTGGTATGTCGGCAGAGTTGACGATGTTATCAAGTCTTCCGGCTACCGTATCGGGCCGTTCGAGATCGAAAGCGTTCTCATGGAGCTGCCCTATGTACTTGAATGTGCGGTCACAGGCGTTCCCGACGAGATAAGAGGACAGGTAGTAAAGGCAACTATCGTTCTCACAAAAGATAAAACAGGCTCGGAGGAGCTTGTAAACGAGATAAAGGAATACGTGAAGGAGCGTACTGCACCTTACAAGTACCCCCGCGTCATAGAATTCGTTTCCGAGCTTCCGAAAACAGTCGGCAGCGGCAAAATACGCCGTGCAGCTATCCGTGAAATGGATAAGGCGAAATATCAGACATCATGAAAAAGACTTTTGGAAAAGCCCTATGTCCGCATCTGCAAGGTCCTGGCTTCGTACACTTACAAAGGGCTGTCCGTAGAATCCGTCTTTTCTGAATTTAACTGCTTTTATTTCCATGATAATTTTCCTTTTGGAATTCTGATAGCTTTTTCCTTATGCATACCGCCGTATGATCGTCTGAAAAAAGTTGGCTTGTAAATGCCTCAACATTCTTTCTCCAGAGCCGCGAGATCACAGCGTTCGTACTGATTGTGTCCTCCACGGCTCTTTTTGTATTTCCAGCATTTTATTGCATCTTCAAGTGTGCGGCCTTTATTATCGGCAAAGAAATCACGGATATATGTGTTGTATTCAAATTGACTGTCTATCTTTGTTTTCGTTTTCTTTTTGGATTCAATGATCTCGTGATATGCGTCTATTGCGTCTTTATAAGTCTTACCCGCATTCGCTTTCAGCCATTTCTGAAACGCGACATTGAACGAGAAGCTTTTCCCGATTTGTTCCTTGAAAAAAGCGCGGTGCTTTTCAGAACAAATAATATCCGGTTCAATAATGCTGTCCGGTGTGATCTCTCCGGCTATGCTTGTTTTTCGTACAGAAACGCTTTTGACGATCTCGCCGCTGTCGAGAAAAACAGCAATACGCTCTGTGAGCTCCTGCTTGCTGCCCGATGCCGGCAATCCGTTATCTCTGCAAAAAGCGGCAAGTTCTTCTTTGAGCCAGTAGTAATTCAGAAATGTTTTGCTCTCAAGATCTTTGTTCAGTTTGGGCCTTTTGTTCATAGCTGTTATTCACCTACGAGCTTAACCGTTTTCATTTCGTGCTTCACGGCTTTCAGGAATTTTCCAAAAACGTCAGATGTCCGCAATTTCATACTTGATGTGTTTATGCAGGGGTGAGCGCCGAGAAATTCACTTTTCAGAACATCTTCATCGACAAGAAGCTGCACCTTCCCTTCCCTGTCGTTCATAAGACCGAGAATGCTCGACGAACCTGGTGTGCAGCCTATCATCTGCTCCATTTCTTCGGGGGAGCCGAACGACAGTCGTGATATACCAAGCTGTGAGGACAGCTCCTTTGTCTTAAAGCCTTTATCTCCGGGCATAAGGAGAAGATAAAAGTTGGTATGCTGCCTGTTTGTAAGGAAAAGATTCTTGCAGACTGCTGCGCCAAGCACAGCGTCAATCTCCAGACAATCCTCCATTGTGTTTGCTGCCGCGTCGGGATGATCCGTGCGCCAGTATTCCAGCCCTAAGCTGTCGAGCATATCGTAGCACCGTATTTCACGGTCAAGTCTGCCCTCGCTTTTTTCGGGTCTTCCTTTGAATAATTGCAGTTCCATTAATTTCGCTCCATTTCTGTTTCTATCCAATTCATAAGCACATCGACGATGTATTCCTGTTCCTCTGCGTTCAGGACTTTCCCTGCGGGTATATGGTGCCATTTTTCAAGACAGCTCCGACAGCAGCAGGCAGTTGCGTGCTGGGCGATAAATACGGGGTGACCTTTCATCGGTGTCTGCTTTCCGTCGTTTTCGGGATTTTCCGCTGCAAGTCGCTTCTCTACGAAATCCTTTGCGTGGCTTCGGAGAGTGTCAACGCCTTTCTCCGCTGCATACTCCTTGTCCTTTGCCGAAAGATGAAAGCGGCTCCTGAACTCGGACTTGTGCAGCCCCGCGAACAGCTCTCCGCGTTCCGGCAGCTTATACACAATGTTATCCGCGCTCCCGGTTCCGGGAATGTAGCTGTAGCCGGACTTTTTCGCCTGCGGTATCTGCATGCTGCGTTCGATGTGATAGGTTTTGCCGTCCTTGATGAAAACAGCTCCGGTCTGCTTGAAATAAAACGGTACCGCGTGACGGATACACTGTCTGCGCACTTCCTGTATCCACCTTAAATCACACGGACGGGCATTGCTCCCGGACTCACCGCCGCAGGTGACGTGCTCGATCAGACCTGTCGCAAGATACTTCTCAATATCAATTTCTCCGAGCATAGGTTCACAGATGATCTCACGGTGCTTTATCGGCAGTTTCAGAAAAACAGGCAGCCGATAGTCGGCTCTGTCCTGATTTTCACAGGTGGAGCAAATCGTAACATTCTCCCAGCCGTCGCCCCAATCGGACGGGGCGCATTGCTCAAAGCGGTCTATCCTTTTGGTGATGATGTAAAAATGCAGATCACTCCGCATACGGATCATATCCCAACAGCCCTGCCGCCATTCATCGGCATCTTCCAGACAGAAATCCGATGTCATACAGGTATAGATCACACCGTCCACGGCAGTCAGCTTATACTGTCCCTGCCTGTTCTTCTTTATCGGAAGATCGTAATATCCGGTCTTTGCCACAACAGACGCGTCTTTTCCTATGCTCTCGTCCCGCCTGTAAACATAACAGTTGGCGCACCCGGGACTTATTTTATGGCAGCCGTGCCACGGATTCCATATATCGTTCATACTCCGCCTCGTTTCCCATAAACCGCCGGACGTGATCCGCAGAAGTACATGATATTGCCACAGCTCAATTCGGTACTCGGTGTGCCGAATTCTTAATGACAACCACATTATACCATATCTCCGCCGCTTTTTCAACAGTTTATTTATGCTTCATAAAACAGCCGGAAGGAAACACCGGCACTTGCGCTTGACACAGTGCCGGATATGTGATATAATATGCTTACCCTGACACAAGGATACGTTCCGACTGAAAGGCGAGTCTGAAAGATCACAGCGATATTTGCGGATATTCTGACGGCGTGCAGCTTTACTGCCGCGGAAGATCATTTGCGGATAGCGTTTTTAAACTGTACTCTCTGAACTCCCGTCTTTGTGTAAGACGGGAGTTTTTGTTATACTGAAAAGGAGGTGTGCTGTGAACGATCTTGCTGTGAAACTGTGCAGCGAACATTCGCTGTTACTTGACGAGTATGAACGGCTGATAAACGGCAGGACTCCGGAACTCGCGGAAAAACTTGCGGAAGAAGCCGCTGCCCTGCGAAAACGCATATACGGTAATGATGTGTATGTGCGGGGACTGATAGAGATATCAAGTTATTGCAAAAACGACTGTTTCTACTGCGGTATCAGACGGAGCAACCGTGAGGCGGAACGTTACCGGCTCAACCCGGAGGAGATACTCGCCTGCTGTGACGAGGGGTACCGGCTCGGATTCCGGACATTTGTGCTCCAAGGCGGTGAGGACGGGTACTTCACGGACGAACTGCTCTGCGGGCTGATACCGGATATCAAGGAACGATACCCGGACTGCGCGGTGACGCTGTCTCTCGGTGAGCGCGGATATGACAGCTTCAAACGGCTGTTCGATTCGGGTGCTGACAGATACCTGCTGCGGCATGAGACTGCCGATCCGTCGCATTACGCGAAGCTGCACCCGCCGGAGATGAGTTATGAACACCGTATGAAGTGCCTTCGGGAATTGCGGGATATCGGGTATCAGGTGGGCTGCGGATTTATGGTAGGCTCGCCGTACCAGACAGCGCGTGAGATCGCCCGTGATCTGAAATTCATCGAAGAATTCAAGCCGGATATGTGCGGTATAGGACCCTTCGTTCCACATCACAACACCCCGTTCCGGGATATGCCGAAAGGAACGGTGGAGCTCACCTGTTTTCTGCTGTCGGTGATACGGCTGATACACCCGCCTGTGCTTCTGCCGTCAACTACCGCGCTGGGAACGATAGACCCGCTCGGACGGGAAAAAGGCATAAAAGCGGGAGCAAACGTGGTGATGCCGAACCTGTCACCTGTGGAAGTCCGGAAGAAGTACGAGCTGTACGACAACAAGATCTGCACCGGCGATGAGTCCGCACAGTGCAGAAACTGCCTTTCCGCGAGAATGGAAAGCATCGGGTACCGCATAGTTGCTGCCCGAGGAGATATTATCAGACAATGAAAAGGAGAAGCAACAATGCCACATTATGACCCCAAATCACTGAAAGCCGAGGATTTCATCAATGACGAAGAAATACAGGCTACGCTGAAATACGCGGAGGAGAACAAGCACAACATCGTCCTTATCGACGAGATACTCGAAAAGGCGCGTCCGAAGAAGAAAGGCAACGGCTATGTCTGTACCGGGCTCACTCACCGTGAAGCCTCTGTACTGCTTGCCTGCGATCTCCCGGATAAGATAGAGCAGATGTACGAAGTCGCGGAGGACATCAAGCTCAAATACTACGGCAACCGCATAGTTCTGTTCGCCCCGCTTTATCTGTCCAATTACTGCGTGAACGGCTGTCTTTACTGTCCGTACCACATAAAGAACAAGCATATCCCGCGCCGCAAGCTGACCCAGGAGGAGGTCGCGGCGGAAGTCATCGCGCTCCAGGATATGGGACACAAGCGCCTTGCGATAGAAGCTGGTGAAGACCCTGTGAACAACCCTATCGAGTACATTCTCGACTGCATAAACACGATCTACAGCATCAAGCACAAGAACGGCGCTATCCGCCGCGTCAATGTCAACATAGCGGCTACGACAGTCGAGAATTACAAAAAGCTCCATGATGCGGGAATAGGCACATATATCCTGTTCCAGGAAACTTATCACAAGGAAAGCTACGAGCGGCTGCACCAGACAGGACCCAAACACGACTACGCTTACCATACCGAGGCAATGGACAGAGCTATGGACGGCGGCATCGACGATGTGGGACTCGGTGTGCTGTTCGGACTTGAACTGTACAAATACGAGTTTGCGGGACTTATAATGCACGCGGAGCATCTTGAAGCAGTTCACGGCGTTGGTCCCCATACTATCAGCGTACCTCGCGTGAAGCGCGCCGACGACATCGATCCGGAGGAGTTCGACAACTCGATCTCCGATGATATTTTTGAGAAGATAACCGCCTGCATTCGTCTTGCAGTTCCCTACACCGGCATGATAGTCTCCACCCGTGAGACCGAGGAAGTCCGCTCGAAAATGCTGCGGCTCGGTATTTCGCAAGTAAGCGGCGGTTCCCGCACATCTGTGGGCGGCTACACCGAGGAAGAGCGTCCTCATGATACCGAGCAGTTCGACGTATCCGACCAGCGAACCCTTGACGAGGTAGTCCGCTGGCTTATGGAGAACGGACATATACCGTCATTCTGCACCGCCTGCTATCGTGAGGGACGTACCGGCGACCGCTTCATGTCGCTGTGCAAGAGCGGGCAGATACTCAACTGCTGCCACCCCAACGCGCTGATGACACTCACAGAGTACCTTGTGGATTACGCAGCTCCGGAGACACGGGACATCGGCTATGCGCTCATCGAAAAAGAGCTGGAAAAGATACCGAACCAGAAAGTAAAGAGCATCGCAACGCAGAATATTGCGGATATCAAGAACAGCAGCCGACGCGATTTCAGATTTTAAGGAGACACTATGGGACTCAATGATACACCCTCCGGAGAGCGCCTGCACATAGGATTTTTCGGCATGCGCAATGCCGGCAAATCCAGCCTTGTGAACGCGGTCACAGGACAGGAACTTGCGGTAGTCTCCGATGTCGCGGGAACTACCACCGACCCCGTGAAGAAAGCGATGGAGCTGCTGCCGCTGGGACCTGTGATGATAATTGGCACTCCCGGCATTGACGATGAGGGGCAGCTCGGAGAACTGCGCGTCCGCAAGACAAAGGAGACTCTCGCGCATACAGACATAGCCGTGCTTGTTACAGACGCGCGGCGGGAACTTCCGGAAGCGGAAACGGCACTTCTCGGAATGTTTGCAGAACGTAAGATACCATACATTATCGCCCGCAACAAGTGTGATCTTCTGGACGATATACTGCCCGCAAAGGACGGCGAGATATATGTAAGCGCCCTGTCAGGTACGGGCATAAACGAGCTGAAAGAGATGCTTGGCAGATTCGCGGGCGAAAAGAAAGAGAAACCGATAGCTGCCGATCTGCTGCCGGAGAACGGTACGGCAATACTTGTTGTCCCGATAGACAAGGCTGCTCCGAAAGGCAGACTGATACTCCCGCAGCAGCAGGTGATACGCGATCTTCTGAATCACGGGATGACCGCGTTCGTCTGTCGTGACAGCGAACTTTCCGAAACGCTGAAAAAACTGGCTGCACCGCCGGATATCGTTATAACCGATTCGCAGGTTTTCGGAAAAGTATCTAAGGCAGTTCCCGCCGATATCCCGCTCACATCTTTCTCGATACTCATGGCGAGATACAAGGGATTTCTCGATATTGCAGTCCGGGGCGCGGCGATGCTCGACAAGCTGAAAGACGGCGACACGGTGCTTATATCAGAGGGATGCACTCACCACCGCCAGTGCGAGGACATCGGCACAGTGAAACTCACGAATTGGATTAGCGGATATAACGAAAAGAAACTGAAATTTGAGTTCTCGTCCGGCGGGACGTTTCCCGACGATCTCACCGGGTACGCGCTCGTTGTGCATTGCGGAGGCTGCACGCTGAACGAGAAGGAAATGACCTCACGAATGGAGCGCGCACAGTTGCAGGGCGTTCCGATAACAAATTACGGCATCGCTATCGCACATATCCATGGGATCCTGCAAAGGAGCATTGCGCCGATACCCGGAACTGCCGACCTGCTGAAATGAATACAAAAAGACCCGGGAATGGCTCTGACGGCTGTTCCCGGTTTTTTGATCATATCGGCTTTTGCGAGCGCCATGTTAAGCAAGTACGACTGTTTTGACAGCAACAGCTGTCAGATCGGCTAAGCTTGTGAGACCAGTGATACCCTGTCTGAACTGAGCGGTACCTATTCAGCACTGAAAATGTTATTTTCTCACCATTGTTTTATGTAAAATGATTAGCATAGGCTGAAAAAATCATTTATTTTCACAGTTGACACGCCTTGACATTTTATGATATAATTAGTTATAGTAAAAATAAATATCATTGGGAATGTACTTTTCCGATATTTTCGTACCTGACGGAAATAATGTCAAGGAGGAAATTTAAATGGCAAAAAAATCCTATAAGCTGTCTGTACGGATACCGGTCGTCATAATCGCAGCGGTAACGGTCGTCGTATTTATAATGTGCATATTATTCTTCGTGTTCTCACGAAACATAGTCTCCGATCTGCTCAATGACCAGGTTGACAACATTGCCGCTCAGAACACCCAGACCGTCAGCTCATACCTCACCAGTATGCAGGTGTATTCCGAAGCTCTGCGCGACGACGTTCTGCGCAACCGCGCTCTCGGCAGGGAGACTGCGGGTCCTATGCTGGAAAGCGCACTGAAAGATGTCGTGCGCTCCGGAAGAGTCTTCTCGGCATACTTCGCGTTTGAACCGAACCAGTTCTTCCCCGACACCCCGGACGGTCTTTCTTATTACGCATATACCGACGGCAGCAGTATTGCCATGGATATACTCAACGACTATGCGGATTACGGCAGCGGTGATTATTACGCAACCACAAAATCTGTCATGAAAACACACGTTACTGAGCCTTACAGCTATGACCTCACTAACGGTCAGACGGTCTGGCTGATCACTCTCAGCAATCCTATCATCGACGAGACAGGAAAGTTCCTCGGCGTTGCGAACTGCGATATCATAGCGGATTCGGTAGGTGCTCTCGATTATACGGCAGGCCCCTACAAAAACGCTTACAGCGCCATTCTTTCTTCGAACGGATACTACATAGCAAACACAAAGGACAGCTCACTTGTCGGAACTATGACCTCAGCCGGCTCGACAGCGATCAGAAACAGAAATACAGTAGTTGAGAACACCCGCGATGATCTTTTAAACACAGATGCTATCATCTGCTATGAGCCAATCGGTCTGAACGGAAGTGACCTTTCGTGGGTAAGTATGTTCGTGGTCGCAAATAATGAGGCGTTCGCTCAGATAAACTCTGTAACCGTCACAGTAGTTATTATCGGTGTCATCGGCATTGCCGCACTTGCGGTTATCTGCATACTGATACTCCGCAGCTCTCTTGCCCCGATAGCTCCGCTTATGGAAATAGCCGAAAAGACAAACAGATTTGATTTCTCGGACAACGGAAGAAAATATGCTTTCCCGCCCAATGAGCTTGGAAACCTTGCAGACGGATTTATGGAGATGTCACGCCATTTGCAGAACATAGTGCAGGACGAGAGCAGAGTGCTGGGAGCAATGGCAAAAGGCGATTTTACTGTAAGTTCCGGATGCGAGGGCGAGTATGTGGGCGGACTTGCCGATATTCTTTACTCGATACGGAACATATCGGATTCACTCAATTCCACAATATCACAGATAGATTCCTCTTCTCAGCAGGTGTCCGCAGGTGCGGGGATACTTTCAAGCGGCGCACAGTCGTTGTCTGACGGCGCTTCTCAGCAGGCTGCCGCAGTTCAGGAGCTGTCCGCTACAATAGCCGAACTTTCCGAGCAGGTCAACAAGAACGCCGCAGATGCTCACAATGTCAACAAAAAGGTGAATGAAGCTGCCGAGAGCGTTTCCCAGAGCAACGAGAGCATGAAGCAGCTCATAGCTTCGATGAACGATATACACAACAGTTCTATGGAAATAGACAAAGTTATCAGGGTCATTGAAGATATCGCGTTCCAGACCAATATTCTCGCACTTAACGCCGCCGTTGAGGCAGCAAGAGCGGGCGACGCCGGAAAGGGATTCGCTGTTGTGGCAGACGAGGTCCGCAACCTTGCCAACAAGTCACAGGAAGCGGCAAAGAGCACGACTGATCTTATCAAGGCTTCTGTGGACGCAGTTGCCCGCGGAAGCAGGATCGCCGATGATACGGCAGCAAGCCTGCTGTCCACCGTGGATAATATCAAGAATATCACAGAGAGTATCAACGCTATATCCACCGCAAGCGAAAGCCAGGCTTCGTCGATATCCCAGGTAAGCATCGGTATCAGTCAGATAGCTGATGTCGTTCAGACAAACTCCGCAACCAGCGAGGAAACTGCCGAATCCAGCGAGAAGCTCTCGTCGCAGGCTAATCTGCTCGGCGAGCTTGTGGAGAAATTCAGACTCAGAAATTGATCCGGGTATAGCATAAAAACGGCTGAAATTCCGAATGGGATTTCAGCCGTTTTTCTGTTACAAGGAACTATATGCCGGTTACGGAAAAGCACTCTCATTAAGCTAAAAAAAGAGCCGGGACATCGAACAACAATCCCGGCAAAGCAGCATATATATCATTCTTCCGAAAAGGATTTTACATCACTTTTTCAGCAATTTTTTGAGTGCGTCAACTATAACAAGATATAACAGACCCACTGCTATAAGGAACACAAGCAATGCGAGTATCCACCACATACAGCCCATAAACGGGAGACTGTCGGTGAATCCGAAGGCGCCCGCCGGGCTGCCCCAGTTGAGGAAGAAATAGGGATAGGTAATACCCTCCGCAAATTCCCAGCCGGCTATGTAACCGATACCTGCATATATCGCGTACAGAAGCGGAGGAACGATCACCCACACGGCACTTCGCTTCTTCAGATCTCCGTTTACACCAGTCACGAAATAGTCGATAACCGACGCGGCAGGAACAACAACATGGGTCAGAATATTCTGTATGTTCCATGCCGCAGTACCCATTGTCGGAGCAAGCACAAAGCAGAACACTATACCTGTGAGTGTTATTGATACTGTTCCTACGAGTTTAATCAGATGCCATACAGCCGGGACCGGTTTCTTCCGGTACATCATGAATAACCCGATAATGCCAATCCCAGCGACGGCGATATTCGACTGTATAGTGAAAAACATAAATACATTGGAACCGCCCATAAAAGAACCTTTTCCGGCATACCAGCTCAGATAGGTTCCGATCACGGCGGACAGGATCACGATCATCTTCAATACAGAAGAAATAACTTTCTGAAATACAGTAAACTTTTTCATAACATTCAAAACTCCGTAACATCTGGATCTCTTACCGGTCTGACACAGCCTGTAATTCCCGCTATCGTTTCCAGATCAGCATCTTCAAGCTAAAAATCACCGTAAAGGAAATTATTCAGCGCATTCACGAATTCTCTGTAATGTTTCGGGAAATTCTCCGACCCGTGCGCATATATCTTTCCGCCCTGATTGACAGATGCATTGAAAGTGAAACTTGTGCCGTCAAGCACCCATTTCGGGTGATTACCGACAAAACCGTCCCACGACGGAACATTACAATCGTTGAGCAGCCTGATAACTGTTTCTTTACCGCACACGGTGCGCCTGTCAAGCTCGCGGCAGTCCTTGCCCTGAGTGTAATTTATCCAATAAAACGATATTTCCGCATTCTCACCATTCATCACGATCTCATACTCTGTTAAACCGCGCATGCCGCTTTCACGCAGCGTAACGGTGCTGAATGATTCTATTTTTGCTTGTGTATGACAGATCCGGTCTTTATTCTTCCCGAACATAGCGTTACCTCAGCGAATAAATGATTTTATGTATTAATTATATCACCTCAGTGCCTGCCCTGTCAAGTCTTTTATCTGCCCTCTATATCAGTTTCTTCGCCAGCTTTGCCGCCTCGTCAGCCTGCGCTTTTGCTTCCTCGTCCCACTTTGACTTCGCCGTTTCAATAGCTTTATTGATGCGCTTGTCGAATTCAGACTGATACGCTTTGTTTTTCAGTACCTCATCAAATGTGGGTTCCTTCTTTCCGTCATCGGGCTTAACGTCTGCGGAAGCGTTTCCGCCGTCTGCGCCTTCCCCGCCCTCGGGATCAGCGAAATACTGCATTGAGATATGCAGCGTCGGTCTTCTGAAATGATCTGTGTACATTGTGTTCCTCCTTGCCCGTCCCGTTCAACTGCCCGGAACGTTCATAATGTTGTTTTGCCCGGCCGAATTCCTCCGACCGTTCGTTTTGGATTATAAAGACAGCGCCGAAGCTGTTGCCCCGACGCTGAGATTATTGAATTTTTGCAGGCGAATGCAAAATCAGCCTATCTTACATTCAAGCTGAAAATCATTCAGCCGTCTGACAGATTCCTGAAAAGCCTCATATTTCTGTCTTACATCATCGATCAGCTTTTCATATTCTTCTGCATTAGTGATTTTGACACCGACAGTCAGCTTGAAAGGCTCTGTATTATGAAATATATCTGCCATTATTTCTCCTTTTGGGCATAAGAAAACCGCCTTGATTGCTCAGGGCGGTTTTTGTTTTAATTGTTATCACGCAGTTTTGACATCAGCAATTTTTTCGAGATCAGATTCTCCAAAACTTCCCCAGTCAAAACTATTTCCTTCTTCCCACTCTACTGCATAAGAGTGAGGAATGGTTTCGGAAATATCAACAATCTCACCCTGTCTTCCTGTTTCTTTGATTAATACTTTGTCACCAAGACTTAACATATCAGCCACTCCCTTCTTTATCAAATGCTTTAATAAAACGAGCACAATTTGTTCCGTGATCGATTTGCCAACCAGTTAAAAACAAATGCTTCTCTGTAACGCCAAGTTGAGTATATATGTTAAAACATATATCTCCCTTTATTTTTCCTTCTTTGACATCAACACGAATGCCTTTCTCAAAAGCGTCTCTCAGCTGATTTCTTAATAATTCTCCGTCTTTAGTAGTATATCCTACCGCACTGAAATGATCCCAATGTTTGCCGTTTGGATTGAGACAAAAGCCTTCTATTTTTGAATAAGCTATAACAAATTCATTCATACTCATGACTTTTTCAGTCATATATTCAATTGTCAAGTCTTCTGCTTCTTTTGTCAACATATCATTTTCCGTCGTTTCTTCTTTTCCTACTTCTATTATACCACCATTTTCAGATTTGTCAACACCCTCGGCAGAATTATCCGTTGTTCCGATCTGTTCCCTCTCCGCTATCATCTGGTCAAGCCTCTGTTCTATCTCCTCGATACTCGTACCCTCAAGCATCCTGTCGATATCTGCCTGAATGTCTTCAAGCGTCTCCTGCGGCGTGGTGACCTTGCACCGGCAGAACGGGTGCATCGGAGGACAGTTCACGCCGACAGCCGCTTCGGATATCTTGAACCGCTCGCCGTCGAGATCGTCGCAGGTGTCACAGACATCCTCCGCTTCCTCTCCGAGGGAGATAAACTCATACTCGTCGAAGCCTGCGTCCTTCATTCCTTTCAGCTCTGCCTGATTGATGCAGTAATTGCTTTCCGTCCGGACTACGCGCCGAGCCTTGTACATACCGACATGATGTTATCAAACTGCCGAATTCACAGAGAACTGCACATTAAACGAACATAAAACCGATAATACTTGACTATACTTCGACAAATTGTTATAATATAGAGAGAAGTTGTCGGAAGCAGACGCTCGTTATACTATCGCACCGAACGATAAGGAGAATGAACGTTCTGCTATAAAAGCAAGAATGCGAAATATCGTATTGATCGGAGGATTTATGGATAACAAATTTCCTTACGGAACAGACGTAAATAAATATATAGAAAAAGCTTTACAGAAAATACAGGTCGCTCACCCGTGGGCAACTCTGGATATGTTCAACAAAAAATACTCGTATGCCATTGAAGAAAAAAATGGACGTTTTGCGTATGTAAGTTACTACAAATGGGACGGCGGCGAGATCGAGCGTAACGAGTACGATTACGACGGCGACAGATTCATCGAACTTATAATCGGCAACAACGAGTCGTGGGTAGAAAGTGCCAACCCTGTGAAAGATGTGTTTGAGATACCTGTCTCGGGCGGCATTGATATATGCGGCTGGACACTGGAAAGATATGAATTCAGGACACACAAGCTCGGCGGATACTCGTCGATGATACAAGCCGGGAACCGTTACACAGGCGGCAACCGCGAGTTTTTCATTCCGCCCTCATTCTTTGAAGGCACTTTTGAGGAATTTCTCGAAAAATACAATGAAATGGTTCCCGGAGCTTTCGGGCTTGATGAATCATACCTTGCGAAGATACCGGAACTTAAAGCGTTTCTTGGATTTGAAAAGCAGAACTGAATGAAAAAAACGCGCGATCTATATTGACAGGCAAACAGCCTTCGGAGCTTCTCCAAAGGCTGTTTTTCTTGTGTAAAAAACTATAATTTAAGCAGTCACTATTCTTTCTGAATGACTTTTCACTGAGTATACATCTTCATATCTATTACTTTATTATTTTTAATCGCATTCTGTCTTAATAAGCCTTCAAACTGAAATCCAGCTTTTTCAAGTACACGACAGGAAGCTGTATTATGAGAGAAAGGCTCTGCATAGATACGAATAATATCGCTATTCCTAAAAACATACTCGCAAATCTGCTTCACTGCTTCTGTCATAACACCATTACCCCAGTATTCTTCAGAAATATAATATCCTAATTCAGCGGTTAATCTATGAATATTTCCTTGACGAAATACACCAATGCTTCCAATAACCTTATCATCAACAGTAATTGCAAAAGCAAAGGTATCATTTTTATCAGCCGTAAGCATAGCATTGATGTACTCCACCCCATCGTTTTCTGTATAGGGGAACGGCAGACCGTCTCTCAGATTATCCTGCACCTTCTTATTGGATAAAGCTGTTGCTAAATCAGCGGCATCTGATAATCTCCATTCTCTAATTTTACAAAGCATATTTTCCTCCATTATATTCCGATTTTCACGAGCAAGCCAAGTGCCTGTTCTCACAAGTAATTATACATCATCACCGCCAATAAGTCAACCGCCAATCAACAGAAAGAAAAATATTTTTACATCAGAAAGGAAACAACAATCATGAGCAAAATAGGTTATATCCGTGTTTCCACGGAGCATCAGGAAACAGCGAGACAGCAGGAGATCATGTGCGATTATCAGGTAGACCGCATTTTCTCCGAGAAGATTTCGGGAACGAACGAAGACCGCCCACAGCTCAGGGCTATGCTTGACTATGTGCGTGAGGGTGACATCCTCTACATCGAGAGCATCAGCCGTTTGGGGCGCTCCACGAAGGACTTGCTGAACATCATTGACACTCTCACCGAAAAGGGTGTCACTCTCATCAGCCATAAGGAGAACATCGACACGGACACGCCTACGGGCAAATACATGTTGACCGTGTTCGCCGCCCTCTCACAGTTAGAGCGTGAGCAGCTCAAACAGCGACAGCGTGAGGGTATCGAGATCGCTAAGGCACAGGGCAAGTACAAGGGCAGAAAGCCTATTGAAATCGACTGGACGAAGTTCGGGCAGCTCTATGGGGAATGGAGAGCAAAGAACATCACGGGCAGAGACTTTATGCGGAGAATGAGCTTGTCGGCTAATACCTTTTATCGCCGTGTGAGAGAGTATGAAGCCACTCACGGCATTGCCGAGCCGACTTCTGCTTGACAATAGCTGTCAGCGGAACGGAGAAGCCCCACAGCACCGTCCGTGCCTGTGGAGCGTAAAACTAACCGCCTGAAAAAGAAAAGCCCTCAGAAACGCTCTCTGAGGGCTTGTAACATCGCTTAATTTAATTTCATTCTCTCGGCAAATCTATCTCCCCTTTCGCACTCTTCGGGAGAAAATGGGTACTTGCTGTTCTTATCGCCTAATACCTTATAGGTCAAAAAGACAGTCAGTACACCGATCATAAATATCATGTACAGGATGCCGAAAAGCCAGTCTGTTCCGCTTGCAAGATGATTGCTGATGACATACCACAGATAATAGATGCCGCAAGGAACATGGATAAGCATTACAGCACCAAGTCCGGGGTTATAAATATGCCTGAACTTGATCGTGATCAGGAACAGGTGCTGTATCACCTGAAAGCCGCAGCCGAAAAGTATCGGAGCAATCCCAAGCCACAGAATATCAGGAAACAGGACGGGTAGAAGATAACATACATATACGATCAGACAGTTTGTTATCATCGCTGATTTTTGATTTAACGGATACCTGTCGGGTGTATCGCTTTTCATCATATACTTGTTGATGAACACGGGTGCTCCTCCGGGAGTGCCGTATTCTTCATATTGATGAAGAAGCAGTCCGAAGAAATTTATCAGATTCACTCTTGACAGCACCGCCATATCGCCCCAAAGGACGATCAAGACGATCAATGCACCCGATGCCGCTGCAAGTCCGCATTCATACCAATGTCTGCACCATAATTTCATATAAATACCCCCTTGAATTATCTTACACCGTGTTGTATAATTATATTATACAGCATGATTTCCATTTTATCAACTTACAATTTCTCCGAAAGTGTAAGATTTTTAGGAGGTACAGAATGAACAAGCAGCCGCAGATCACCGAGCAGACAAGAAAGAATATAACAGACGCATTCTGGAAGCACTATCTCGATAAGCCTATTGAGAAGATCACCGTTCGTGAGGTCGCTGCGACAGCCGGATACAGCCGTGCAACATTCTATGAATACTTCTCCGATGTCTATGCTGTTTTGGAATATATCGAAAATGACTTGCTGCTGTTCATGCAGAACTCTATTACGGAGCATATCAAAAACATATCTGCCGGAGCAATTGATCTGACAGTGGTGATATGCTTGTATGAAGAAAAGGGCGACTATCTTACAAAGCTTCTCGGCAAAGCCGGCGATCCGATGTTTGCCGACAGAATGAAGTCAGTGCTGAAACCAATTCTTGCACAGCTTATGCAGATAGACATACAAGACACAGAGCTGCAATTTGCCTTTGAATACACAGTATCAGCGATCATAGGAGCATTGATCTATTGGTATCCGAAAAGAGAAACGCTAAGTGCGGGGAAGGTCAGCAAAATGATAATGGAGCTTCTTTGCAAAGGCTCTATGGGATTTATTGCAAAGCGAACGGATAAATAGCCGATCAACGCCCCGACAGAGAGTGCTCTGTTGGGGCGTTTGTCATACGTCTGGTTTCAATAGGGTATGTGCCGATTGTGGTATGCTCCACAATTCCGATTATGACTTGTATGGGACGGTTTTTGAGTGCGCCAGTAGGCTACAGGCTATTGGTTTATGGTTTAGCTCAGATGTTGTGCAGAGTTTACTTTAACAAAAGAACTACTTCCATTTTTTTCTTATTCCCTGAAATATCCCAGCTCTGCCGGAAGATCATTCCAAAGCTCGGATCTTGTTTTGCTGTTCATCATCGAACGTATTACCAGCGTATCAGGATCGGGATAGATCACCGTACCGTCTTCTTCGCCTTTATCGGGGCGTATCGGGAAAGCAAGCTGCTCCCCATGTATCGAAAATCGAGCATCAACACCAGGCTTGTTACCCCTTGCGTCAAGTCTTATCCACTTGTCAAGATCTTGCAGATATACACCGTTCAGACCGTGATAAACAAGAACAGGCGCAGAATCATCATCCAGTATCAGCTTTTGATAGCAAAAGCCTGCCGGAATACCCTTACAGCGAAAAAGTGCTGCCAGCAGATGTGATTTTGCAAAGCATATCCCGTGTCCCACTTTCAAGACCTCTGACGCACAGCAGGTCATTTCGTTTTCGCCGATATCCGCTGAGTGGGGTATCTTGTCTCTGACATATTCATAGGCTTTTTGGATAAAGTCGATCTCACTGTCTGATGCATTGTATAATGTGTCAGCGAGCTTTGATACTATGGGCGCATCATAGTCTATCACATCATCGCATTTCAGATATTGCTGAATATCGTCAGTATATAATTCTATGTTCATATTATCCAACTCCTTCCTCCAGTGGTAATTTGTTGAGCAAGGTCAGCGCTCAAACGGTCTGCCAAACGACCCTATCTCAATGAGATTTCCCTCCGGGTCGGCAATATAGCAAGTACGCTGTCCCCACGGTTCCGTGGTCGGCTCTAAAACAGGCGTTGCACCCTTGCTGACAACATTACGAAACGCCGCATCGACTTCATCAAAGGTGTCCACATACAGTGCAATCTCGGAATGACCGTTGAGTCCCTTTACATACTCATATTTGCGGCTCGTCATGTTCTCAAAATCCTTCCTGCCGTAGAGCAGGAACAGTGTACCGTCCTTGACAAGATACACATTGGAAGTGTCCTCTGCCTCCTTGATCTCAAAGCCGAGAACATCTCTGTAAAAGCGTATCATTTTACCCATATCACTCACAAAAAATCCAAATCCATCAAGTCTCATAACAATGCTCCTTTCATTTGATTGGGTGTCGGATAACTGTTTTCAGCTTATCGGGAGATACCTTTCTTGCGTCCGAAAGATATATCTCGTGATGAAAACGGCTATCTGTAATATCCAGCGAATATCCCTGCGATGTCATATATTCGTGCATAAGCTGTAACGTTGCAGGCTCGTCATCATAGCTTCCGATGTGCATACACTGTACGCACAAGCCCTCATCATAGGTCAGAAACTCCACTTTGGAGAAATCCGTTTTCTTCTTGTGTGTCGCTTCCTCTGTCGCCCGGTCAAAGTTCGCTTTTGTTACAAAGTCGGGCAGGCGTATCAGTGATACCCACTTGAAATGCTCCTTGTGGGCGTAGTCCACACCCTGCACACCGTCCTGCCACCAGAATCCCTCCAGCGGCGGCACGACATAATCAATATAGCCCTCTATCTGATGATCGCCCTTTTTGCTCATTTTTATCGTGTAGGCAATGCCGTAAAGCAGTTCGATCGCCTGCTTGTACTCGCCGCCCTCAGCATTCGGATCGCCCTCACCACGCACGGCGATATAGTTCATCTTTGGCACGGTGACGATCGTGGGTTTCTTCGGGGGCATATAGTATTCCTTGTATTCTTTTTTGAAATCGAATGGCATATCATTTCCTCCTTTTCTTCGGCTCTGGCAGCTCGTCATACATCGCCGTGATAAGCTGAAACAGAAATTCCTTATCGTCCACATTGTCCACAAGAAGCATTTCCTTTGCCCCCTCATAGGGAAGCTCCAGCACCGCATCGGGCATCAGTTCACGGGCGGACTTAACGGGCTTCACGAGAAAACGGTCATCATATACTCCGCCGAAGATCCTGCCACGATAGTACAGGATATATTCGCCCATCATAGCCTTATGCGTGATCTCATCAAGGGCAGTTAGCTGTTCGAGTATGAAGTTAAGATATTCCTTTGTTGACGGCATATTATCACCCTCTATCTAAAATATGCTTTCATTATACACCATTAAATGTGACAACTGTATGTCATGTTTCATATTTGATGTAAATGTTTTTTGCAAGCTCCGCAAACTCCTGCCGGTATTCCTGCGGCGAAACAATTTCCGCACTATCGCCAAAGGTCAGGATATAGCTGAAAAACGATTGCTTGTCCGACCATGTGAAATCCATCACTAAATTTCCGCTGTCATCATATTTCATAAAATCCGCTCCGAACTCGTCTATAATACGCCATTTTACGGAAATATCAAATTTTACGGTTGCTTTTATTTCGCCCTTTGTATGCCGCAGCTTATCGGAGGTGTATTTGGGAATAACTCTGTCCTCACATCTATCATCAGTGATAGCAAGCTCCGCCATTCGGGTGAGCTTGAACATTCTGTAATCCTCACGCTCGGTACAATATCCCCACACATACCAGGCAGACCACTGAAAGATCAGATGATACGGTTCTATCCTGCGCTTGCTCTCACCATTTGGGGAGTAATAGCAGAACGTGATAAGATTCCGCTGTTCTATCGCTTGCTTAATAAGCTCTATTTTACCTGCGATCGCTGATTTATCCCAGCTTGACAAATCTATGATGATATGATTATCCGCATTGACGGAAGTCACATCATCAGCAGAGAGTTTCTCCATAAGTTGGCGATAGCGGTTTGTACCGCTGACACTGTCAAGGCTTCGCAGTCCCGAAAGTATCGCCTGCATATCTCCGGAAGAAAGCAGCGTGTGGTCGATCTTATAGCCGTCCATGATCGAGATTCCGCCGCCCTGTCCCTGCTCGGAAACAATGGGGATACCCGCTATATTTATCGACTCAATATCACGCAGTATCGTCCGCCGTGACACCTCGAACTTTTCCGCAAGCTCCTGTGATGTTACTTTGTCCCGTTGCAAAAGTATGGAGAGTATGCCGATCAGCCTGTCTATTTTCATTCTCTGCACCTGCTTTCCGGTTTGTGTTTGTTTTATTATAGCATAGAAGGCGGGCAGCGTCAATTGGTCGTTATTTCAAAACAAATTCAATCAACGGTCTGATATTCTCTTTATCGGAGAAATCCACAGGCGTATCGTAGGCATCGAGCATTCCCTGTTCGTCCTCGGTACGCTCTTTTGTTTTCTGGAGCTTGACTTTCAGCATTTTCATCAGTACCTTGTCCTTTGCAGTCAGCTTGTCAAAATCAAAGCCCCCACGCAGATAGAAATAGCCGATGTATTTCTGCTGCTCAGCAGTCAGCACCCTGTCCCAGAAAACCTTCATTTCATGCTCTCTGCCGGGGTTTGAGCCTACTGCAAACAGTGCTATCTTCTTGCCTGACAGCTTGTCAAGATTTTTGGTGATGAGCTTGCCACCGTTAAAACCGCCTGCGTACATTCCGCCGCCATAGATGATCGTATCATATCCCAAAACATCAGAAAGTTCAGGGTTTTCCTTGATGTCACAGCCAAGCTCCTGCGCTATCCACTCGGCATATCTCTTTGTATAGCCCGATTTCGATTTGTAAGCAACGATTGTTTTCATAGCATTCTCTCCTTTGTTATGTATCTTTTTCCTCTTTCAGTTCACTGAGCCTGTCACACAGCTTTGCAAGGGCAGAGCAATAGGCAGTCGTTTCCTCCTCGGTCAGGCAGTCAAACAGTTTGAATACGAACCGCTGATCCTGACCGTCTTTCTTAGTGCGGAGATGCTCGGCAGTCTCGGTCTTTACAAGGCGGATAGCCCGCTTGTCCTTTTTGTCGGGAACTACTTTCAGAAAGCCCTTGTCGATAAGGCGGTCAACGATCTGCCGCATACTCTGATGTGTGACACCCGACAACTCGGATATCTGTTTAAGCGTCGGCGGCTCAGGAAAAGCATCTATCATCGTGATCGCAAGCCATTGCTTTGCAGTGATATCCTCAAATCCAGAATCCATGATTGCCTGCAAACGGTTTGCACAGATAAAGATATTCACATATGCGATAAGTCGCTGATCCATATTTTCAAAATCGTACATCATGTCCTCCTCATTATGCAGTATATTACCTATATATGTAATATACTACATAATCTTAGCTATGTCAAGACCTTTCAGGACGAAAAAGAGCCACATCTTCCTTTTTCGGAGGACATGGCTCTAACATTATGTATACAGAATTATTCCTGAATCTCTCTCATAAAAGACGCACCGTCCTTGAAGCCTGCCTTATACGCAGCTCTCATTTCATCGGCGGCGGTTTCGCTCACACAGTCAAGTATCTGGTGGAATACATCAATCTGCTCCTCGCTCAGCGAATCTTCAAAGGGGATACAGAGTTGGTTAAACTCGTCAGAGAATTCAGCGGAGTGAATTTCACCCTGTCTGTAATTGTACATCGCATCGATCATTTGTATCTGTCCTTTCGGTTTTATTACTGTAAAACCAACCGTCCAAACTTTACCAAATAATCGTTGTTAAGGTGTTGCTTACGGCACACCTCTCAGCAACAGTATTACAGAGCTGCACACCATGATGCGTTACTTGGAGTATGACTTCCTGCGTGACCACGGCTTACAGCACTTCGACAATTGGGTTGCGGTGTTCGGTGAGCAGAAAACAGACTATGAGTTAAAGCCTGCGGGCAATGGCTTCAAGGAGCGCACCCGTATCGCAAACTATACAGGTCTGCCTGAACTGATGAGTATGTTCAAGCAGGTCGCTGACATTCGTACCGCCGATACGCTGAAACTTGATGTGCCTGACTGTGATTATCAGGTGGTTCAGGTCGAAGCTACTCCTTTTCAGCAGGAGCTTGTTCAGGAGCTTGCCGACAGAGCTGATGCTATCAACGCAGGAAATGTTGATCCCACGATCGACAATATGCTCAAGATTACGTCGGACGGAAGAAAGCTCGGTCTTGATCCTCGTCTGATTGATCCGTCATTTGAAGATAATCCCGA